>Ga0228710_1005613_pt1 | contig 19413 bp, 7 predicted proteins | sample MedpolnodulmetaG_FD_177995 | JGI IMG/M metagenome (GOLD analysis project Ga0228710, IMG submission 177995) | Root nodule microbial communities from Medicago polymorpha collected in Santa Monica, California, United States - pink nodules | ecosystem: Host-associated > Plants > Roots > Nodule...
ATATTGAATTAGAATAAAATCAAATTTTATTTCTAATTTCGTATTTAATGAATAAATAAATTAGAATAAATATTGAATTAGAATAAAATCGAATTTATTTTAAGTGCATAAATAAATTAGAATATAGAAAATAAATAATTTAGAATAAAGTGAACAAATAATTTAGAAAATAAATAATTTAGAATAAAGTGAACAAATAATTTAGAATAAAGTTAATAAAATATTTTTGAATAAAGTAAATAACATATTTTGAAAATAGTAAATAAATTAAAAAAAAGTAGCTACTTTGCGCCACTTAACTTGCGCTACTCAACTTAACTTGCGCCACTTAACTTGCGCCACTCCAGTTAACTTGCGCATTATTTTACACGTGCGCTAGTTAACTAGCGCAGGGGCATTTTTGGTATGGGTGTAGGGTGCGAGTGTTTTCTGCTGGGGGAAGAGAAAAATCGAGTTTAAATAGGCTCCGCACTATTGAGCTTAACCCTTAATGTCTTAATGGGCTCACAACACTTAGCCTTTGTTTGGTATGCGAGAAATAGATGAGAGAGAGATAGAGAATAGAGAAAGAGAAGAGAAGTTAGATATTTCTTTTGTTTGGCAAGAAGAGAAATTGAGAAGAGAAAAGAATAAATGGTGGGCCCCATACATTTTTTGTTTCTCATCAAAAGTGAGAAGAAGACAAAAAAGTTTATTATAATGTTTATTATAAAGTGAGAAGAAGAAGACAAAATGGTGGGCCCCATAAATTATAATGTTGTCTTATCAAGGATATTTTTGTCTTTTTAAAAATAATAACATTTTTTTCTCTATATGGTAAAATTACTAATTTACCCTTGCCCACAAAATGACCAAAATATCCTTCTAACACTAAACCCGTCAGAATACACACATAGACAAATAATCACATACGAGCATAAATAAACATACATAAAAAAAATTAAAATAAATCAAATGAAAATCAAACTGTTACAGAGTATGATAGTTCTTTTGAATTGTGATTGTCGGTGATGACATTGAAAGAAGATGTATCATTTTTATTCAATGCAGAGATTGTTGTTGTTGGTTTTTCGTTTTGAACAAGCAAAAAGATTGTTGTTGTTGGTTGAAAATATACATGTTGAAGAAGTCTCACATTACTTATAATTGTAAAGGAAGATGTAGAATAAGACTATGCATAGTCTCTAGTTCTTCATTACAAGATGTACCAGGCAAAAAAATACTTAAAGTTGATATTTATCTTTTTTCTTTCTCTTATACTCTTGTTTTAGTGTATTGTGAGGGGTAGATTAGGTATTTGCTTTAGAGAGTGCGAGTGTATTAGGGCCATAGAGTTGTTGAAAGTAGTTTATATGTTATAACAATTTTCATATATTAAAATGATATTTATACAACCATTTTGTGATAACTTTTGGGACAACTCTCTCGCATACTCTTATTGTGCATTGGTTTTCATGCCAATACATACATTTCATTATATTTCGTTATTTGTTCCATAAATTATCCTAAAGATGATTGTTCAGATAGCATACCTCTTACGTTTAATGTCATTCTTGTCTCCTTATCACTCAAATCCCTATATTTCTTTATTAGTCCTCTTTATGACTCGCTGCTTCATTCACAATTTGTTTTTTTTAGAGGATTTTTTTGTTTCTCTCCCCAATCCTTTAGGATCATTGGTGTTATCATTTTTAGAGTTTCTTTTATTTATATATTTTTGTTTTGCATCTCTCACAGTTTTTTTTAGTTTTCTCTCTTGTCTAGTAAATGTTTGTACCCTTGAAAAAATCATTCGCTCCTCTTTTACGACTTTTATCTTTTTGTGACTCCTCACACATCTGCCTCTAAACTTCATAATCCTTTTTTTTTCTCTGATTGAAAACTAACGGATTTCATTGAAAATAAAAGGATGAAAACATGCTCGAATGTTATAGTAAAAATGAGGAAAGACATAACTTATGACCACATTTGCACAATCATGATCAATCATATAAATCTCTTTTAAAAAATATCCTTATGAGAGTTGATGCGAGAAATAGACAAAAAAAATGAAAATATGACTACACCTACTCAAAATGGTTCCAACCACGTTCTACTAAGTACAGCTCATGGTATTTTTTTGTTTTTGAAGAAACAGCTCATGGTATTTTAAAATATATATGACATGACTTCAATATGTCTAAAATCAACGGTACTTTAATATATTGTTCGCTAAATATTAATAAATAACTAATATGCCTTGTGACTTTTTTATGAAGGAATCTACCATGTGACTTGTGAATGTGAATGTGGAAACCAAGATGAAACCACTAGGTACACGATTATAAAGGCATCTGAAAACTTAATGGTTTCCAATAACCAAGATCATTTCCACTCCTCAATCAAATCCATATACAAATACATAGATAATATACCAATTTCAAAATAATGTTTGTTTTTTGCTTTTTTTTCTTTCTTCTATTTTTCGTGAAGAAAGTTCTTTATTCCAAATTAGCATTGAGCAGAGTTCAAAGATCCAAATCAGAGATCATAGTTACAAAGATGGAGCATTTACCACAAGAAGTAGTATCCAACATTCTATCAAGGTTGCCATCAAGAGAATTGTTGAAATGCAAGTGTGTTTGCAAATCCTGGTTCAATCTCATAACTGATCCTCATTTTATTTCCAATTACTATGTTTTTTATAACAAACTTATTTACTCTCAAAACCAAGAGGAGAATCTCTTGGTTATTCGCCGGCCATTTATTTCCGGCATAAAAACTTACATTTCTCTTCTTTCTTGGAGTTTTAATGATCCCAAAACACATGTTTCTTCTTCTCTTTTAAACCTTCCTGATGAATACGATTCGGATCACAAATATTGGACTGAAATCATGGGTCCATGTAATGGCATTTACTTTATTGAAGGAAATCCAAATCTCATGATGAACCCTTCTTTGAGACAATTCAAGGCTTTGCCTGAATCTCATTTGACAGATTTAAATCTCAATTATTCTCTCACTGATTTTGCTGGATTTGGGTTCGACCCGAAAACTAATGACTATAAAGTTGTTGTTCTAAGAGACATTTGGCTAAAGAAAACAGATGAAAGACAAAAAGGGCATTGGACAGCTGAGTTATATAGTCTTAATTCTAACTCTTGGAGAAAGCTTGAAGATGCAGCTCTTCCTCTTCCTATTGAAATTTCAGGTTCATCGTCTCGGGTTTATACTTATGTCAACTATTGTAGTCATTGGTGGGGTTATGTTGATAAATATGGTAATATAGAAGATGTTGTTTTAGCATTCAACATGGTTGACGAATCCTTTAGAAAGATAAAAGGGCCCGAAATAAGCTATTCTCGTTCTTCAGGCGAATGCTTTAAAACCCTTGCACCATTTAAAGAATCGAATACTATTGGTGCTATTGTTTACCCTGTAAGAGGAAATGAGAAATGCTTTGATGTTTGGGTGATGAAAGATTATTTGGATGAAGGTTCTTGGATAAAGCAATACAGTGTTGGACCTGTGCCAATGATTTCCAGGTTTATTGGGTTTTATGGGAGCAGTGGATTTCTTTTCAAAGATAAAAATGAAAAGTTGGTATTTTATGAGCCTAAGTATGAAAATAGAAAGGATCTCCAGGTTTGTGGAAAGCATGATTCTATAAGAGCTGTTAGATATATGGAAAGTCTTGTTTTGCTTCAAAATGGAAAGGAAAGTAGTCACCACTGTTTTTCTTGTAGGTTAGTTCCAGATCATATACTGAATCAAAATGAGTAATTTTCCTTTTTCTTTATTTTTAATTAATGGGTTCTAAACACTTAACCAAGGTGTTTTTTTTGTAAATGTGACAGCAATTTGTGTTGCAACATTATGGTTTTCGACGCCGTTGTGAAAACAATAACCATGACTTAACTCGCATCGATCCCATTTAACTTTGATTTTCCGCAACATTAAGGATTACAACAAATACTAATGTAAAAAACAAAAAAAAAAACTTTTATATATATTTAATTCCTGCAAACAGGGGTCATTTAAAATTTGGTCATGAATTTGTTAATCTTGTTTTTTGCCACAAAAATAAATCATTTAAATTTTCGTCCCTCAACTCATTTGCAAAAAGACCATAATACCTCTCTTGTTCTTGTTCCGTCACATACCTTCATTACCCTCTTCATTCCAATTCATAATCTTCTTCTTCTTTATCCTTTCCAATTAAGATCATAAAGGGAAGCATGTGTTGAAAATTTATCAGTGAATCTTTTTATTAGTGAGTCAGTAATTTGAATATCATCATTTGAAAAATAAGCTAACAAAAAGCACTAGCACTAGCTAAAAATATCTCTGCTTCTACATGATTCAATGGTTCTTCTCTTCCATTCTCCGTTTTTCGACCTCTTTTCTTCGGTCGATTCCCTGCCTCTACCACTCCACTGCTCTCACCTTTCTTCACCGCAGAAACATCTAGATCTGAATGATTAGAATCCAAAGCTTCAATTTGAAATCCACAGCAGCGGCGGTGAACAAGATCCGGCCAAAGCTTCAATCAATCTGAGTTATTGAAATCATGATCAGTACTGAGTTGAGGAAGGAAAACACGTACGATTGTCTGATTCGTCGGAGTTGATTGCGTCTTCGACGGAGATGAACAGAGATGTCTGACGTGTGGAATGGAGATGGACGGAGTTGCCGCGACGGGAGGGTGAAGAACAACGTCGGTGACAAATGCAGTGTGCTACTCGATTGTCTGTTCGTGTGTTTTTAAATTTGGGAATAATGTTTTTTTTCTTCAATTTGGGAATGAATGTTATTTGAGAAGATGAAGATAGGGGCAAAACTGTCATTTCACATGTGGGTTGTCTCATCAACGGCAAAATTGTCCATCCATGTATGTTTTTTTTGATGTGGCAACACTCATACCGGTCACACGACACATAAGCGCCATGCTGCTAATGACTCTCCACCTTAGAAAAAAAATGTAACTATGACTAAATTTTAAATGATTAAATTTTACAGTAGCAATAAACAAGATTATCAAATTCAGAAACCAAATTTCGAATGACCCATATTTGCAGGGACTAAACACATATAAATGGCAAAAAAAAAAAAAAATTGCAAATAGGATTTAAAATAATTATTATTTTATGTAGATCAAAGCATTTTTAGTTAGTTGTCATGTAAAATAACATTACTGCAATTGGGTGATAAGATAAACATGAGGATGTATTGTATAATTAAATATTAGACTCCTTTAGATAGCGTTGCATGGTGATGTGGATGGGTATGGCCACAAGGGTGAAATATAGAGGAGATAAAGTGAAGATGTATGATGTTTTGTCTAGGGTGGAGAAATCCATTAAAGAAGGAAATTGCATCTGAGGAAGGGTTGGTTGAAGGTGGGGCCTAAGGGTGTGGGTTTCGAAGGGTGGGGGTGTGTGTGAGGATGGTGGATGTTAGGTGGTGTGGTGGTGGTGTGTGGGGTGTGGAGGGGGGTTTTATGAGAATTTTTCCTTGGAATGTTAGGGGGTTGGGTGGGTTTGAGAAGAGGAGGGAGGTGTGGAAGTTAGTTTTGGAAAAAAAAAATCTTTTATTTTATGGTTACTAAAACAAAGTTATATGTTGTTGATGATTATTTGTGTTACTTTATTGGGGCAGTACACCGATTGGTTTTTCTTTTCGACCAGCACATCAGGTGATTTACTAACTTTTTGAGATAGTTTGAAGGTGGAGGTGTGGTGGACTAAGTCTTTAGACCACATTGTAGTGATTCATGGTCGTTTTAGCTAAAATGAGAAGGAGTTTGTTGTGGCTAATGTGTATGCTCCTTGTGATAATGAGGTTAAGCAGGTGTTGTGGAAATGTTTAACTGAGTGGGTAGGTAATCATGTTGGGGAAAATATTTGTATCTGCGGTGATTTCAATGTTGTTTTTAGGGTGGAAGAGAGGAAAAGTGTTGGGTTCTCATCTCGTTTTTCCGATTATGCTCCTTTTAATAAGTTTATTGATGCTAATGTGTTGGCTGGCCTTCCTTTCTATGGTCCCAAACTTAATTTGGTATATGGGAGATGGACATTCTATGAATACCTTGATAATTATTTTTTGTTTAAGGATTGGTGTTTTACTTAGCCGAATTGCATTCAGATAGCTGATACAAGGAGTATTGACTGATTGGTTTTACTATAGCACAGTGGTAAGTATACCGGTTTTATCAAACAAATTTTTCGATAAATTTGCATCGATAAATTTTTTGAACAAGTTGTTTATAAATTGTTTAAGTGGTTTGAATCAAAGTAAGTCGAATTAATATATAGATAGAGTTGTGCTGAGATTGAATTTTAGTAACTACTAGATCGCACACCTGTGCAAGGTACGGGTAAGTTAAGTGTTGCACGAGTGAGTTAAGTGAAAAATAATTTTGTTTGTGGAAATTGATTGGTGCTTACTCATTTAGTATACCAATCCAAAAAATTGAAGGAAGGCTATCATTTATTATATCAGTTCAAAAAAAAATTGAAGGAAGGCTATCATTCTTTTGAGAAAAAAAAATTATATACTACATGCTTAATTTAAAGAATATTTGATTAATATGCAACGAACTTCTTAAAGCAATTAAAATTTGCTAATCTCATTTTTCATACCATACGTCAAAAAATTAAAATATCACACACAACCATCTCTTTAAGTTTGAACATTTGGTATATTTTACCTTTTTAACTATAACTATAACAAAAAACTAAAACATAAAACCAAAAAGATTAGATGCAGCAACCATTTTTCTTTGAGAAGTCCAATAACTTCTTCTTTCAAGCCACCTTTTATGCATTGAGCTTCACTGGCAACAAAATTTTATGTCATTGCAAACGAAAAATAATAACCAAGTTAGCACACATTAAATTGCAAAGGTGAATCGATATTGAAACCAAAGATTACAAAATGGCTCCAATAACAAGGAAGAAATAAAAAGGTAACACCAGACCAAAACTAAGAACCTAAAACCTAACAATACAAAGAAAAAAATAGAACCTCCCTGTTACAAAAGCCACAAATCAACCGCTCCAAACCGTTATGTCTATGCACACAAAGCAACCACATAAACTGAAGCACCAAAAACTCCAGTGCGAACCACATCAATGCAATGAAATGCATAGAAACTGTGGTGAAAAAATTGTTGATGCACTCTAAATCATCCTTCACAGCAGAATCGTATCGAGTTACAGAATATAACCAAATCAAAGCACTCAATTAATCAAATCAAAGTGTTTAGAATAGGCAGGGGTCTTAGCCACCCTCCATATTAGGTAGCAATATATTAAAATCAGTTACATAGAAGTTGTGAGGGGTGAAATAACCATCATGAAAGATAAATGTCTTCTCTCTTTTAAAACCATCACATACATTTCTTATTGCAACTACTTGCAGTGCAAAGAATAGTTGTATTCTAAATAGGTATCAGAATAAAGAAAGAGTAACACAAATGGACACAACCAACAAAGTAATATAGTAAGGATTTCACACCGAAATTCAATCAAAATATTATAAAAGTTCTAGCTCTCTTGTACTTTTTTCATGCCATAGACACCAAACATACTGCATTTCATCTATTCCTTTCATTTGCAATGAACACCTTCCCTTGCTAATTTGACTTCTTTTATGCCTCGCTCGTAATAGCTACATTTTAAGTTAACCTAGCATAAGCTTCTCGTTGCTCTCCAATTTTATCATTGAACACTTTTCCAAACCCGCATTAACCATAATGATCCCATTCGGACGAGAAACACATTATATGACTGTTTTCACCATCAAATTTTATTATAACACTTATATTTTGAAATATTTTACTGAATAAAAAATTTCTATTGTAAATCTAATTAGAAGTTTAAATTCCATAGCAATCAAACACAATAACAACTAAATGTCCACTTAAAATTGATCAAGCAACAAATCCTTCTATTGACTACAAATGCCAAAATCCCAAAACAAAACCAGAGTATTAGTGGAGCAAAACTCTAGTTCTAGATTATTGAAAGAACCAATATATGGTGTCAAACTCAAATATCCGAAAATTGATACAGAAACAGAGGACGTACCTGTTTGGTTGTGCTTTTCGGTCGGTAGATGCATGTTTATGGATGGGTTCACCGCGACCTACAGAAGCTCCAAACCAAAGCTTATGCAGCAACATGGTTTTTCACAGCAGAATTGATAAATGCAATGCTAAAGCAAGCATTCTATTGTGAGAGAAATGAAGGCATATTAGAAAATAGAAGATAAAATAAAGATGTTAGTAGATTTAATGGAGATGGGATAGATGAAATTGGGACTGATGAGAGAGAGAGAGAGAGAGCAGAATAAAAGAATCGTGCTTCTATCTTATGCCCTCAGGGCACATGTTAAGGAGCAATAAATAATTGATTATCTTATTGGATCATGTTAACTTGTGCCCTTAGGGCACATGTTAAGCATTAATTTCGTTCCATTAACGGTAAGAATTTATTGAAAAAAGTTAATATTAAACATTTTGAGCAATAAATTGACACAATTTTCGATACATAATTCCTATTAGTGGAATTCTTCACATGTTCCCTAAGGATACAAGTTAACATTTCCTTATTTTGGAACATGTGATAATTGACTGATGCAATTAAATTTTCAAAAGGCATGATTCTAAAAACTGTTAAAACAAAACTACCCTGAGACAATACACGTGCGTGACCGCAAGTAATGTAAGGTAGACCTTTGGTCTTCCCCCCTCTTAATTACCAAAGACATTTTTCCAGTAACGATAAACAAGGTTGAAATTTTATTTTATTTTTTTGTTAAAAATTGGAAACAAGATGCACCTTATAACATATAAAAAACTTCAAAATAAATTAACAACTTCAATGATATAATTCAAATACAAATTATAAACTACCAACTTCAATGATATCATTCAAATACAAATTATATTAAAAAAGAAAATTAAATGTCTGAGAACAAACAAAAGAAATTAGTCCAAAACAGATCGATGGCCTTCATGCTTATATATATGTCATTAGCAAATTCCTTCCAAACTCATAAAAGTGTTTCTCCATGTTGTATTCCCAACAAATTCCTGTTATAGAAAAAACAAAAACAAGCTATATAATTTTAACTAACAAACTAGAAATCTAAACAATGTAATAAACAAATTGAAAAATAAAGTTGTACCTAAACTTTTGAAAGAAGAATTGGATTTAAATTTTCATCTTCACAAACTTTTTTCTTCTAGTTTTTGGTGTGAGCATAACACTGAATATTTTCTTTTAAAGGACATGTAGCAATATTATGTCCTACGCCCGTACATAATCCACAAGTGTTCATGCAATGCGAAAGCTCTTTTCCACCCATTAAGACGTCTCCGTTTGGGACAACCTTTTGGTTTGGACATTGGAGGACAACGAACATCATATTGTGAATGAGCTTCAATGTTGCAATCTATTGCTTGTTCCTCAAAGACAACATTAATTGGTTGGGGATCTAGTACATCATCGTCATGTGATGCTTGAATTTGCCATCGTGATGGCAAATAGTTAGAAGGGATTTAATGGCAATCTTTATGAAGAAAAATACTGAGAATGTGACGGAATAAAATTCGTAAAAACACAAAGTGCTTACAAGTACATGTAGCTATTTTACCATCCCAAAAGACCGTGTGTTTTATGCTATTAGCATCTTTATAATACCCCAACACAAACACATTACCATTTTCATGATGAATCAAATATTGGATGGACCTCTCGAACTCTGCTTGAAACTTCTGAAAAGCAAAATATGTGAGAACACTATGAGCTTGCATTTGCACAGGTGACATCAACTTCATATTCAACCTTTTGCACTTTTCTAACATTATATCATGCTCTTCTTTTTGCTTAATACCATCTAAGACAAATGCTTCTTTCTCACTAAGAAAAATTTGACCAACAAAAGGAATAATATTTTTCTCCATGTCTTCATCACTTTCTTCTAAAAACTCATTCATCTCAACATCTTGACTAGAAGGCATACAATTTTCTTTCTCATAAATTCCAATTTCATTAATTTCTAACACATCTCTTGCCACAATGCCAAGATCAAAATGTTCATCGATTGCCTCAGAATAACCATTTTCTAAAGTAAGTTCTTCTACTGGATATTGAACATTCAAATCAAATTTTGTATTATTGCTTCTCATATCTCTAGTACTAAATTCATTCATTATGTCATTTATCACCTACAAGTAAAAAAGAATAAAAAACACTATATTATAAATCTCTATAGAGAAGATAAACACATATTGTTGCATAATGCATTGAAGATAAACATAGTTTAGCAGAAGATAAACACATGTTGTCACATAATACATGGAAGATAAAAAAATTATATCATAATACATTGAAGAAATTAAATATACAAAGTTTGATATATAAAAGTACTAGATTGTGGTTTGAGTTTGAGCTACGTAGAGAAGATAAGCACAAATTTAGCACCACCCATTTCTAAAATATATTTAGTAGGAGAAAATATTAGACTGAAGGTATATATGTGCTGGAAGGCAAGTGGACTTGAGGGAAAATATGCCGAGGGAAAATTTTAAGAAGCCAAATGGTCATTTTATGTATTGGAATACATGACACTGTAAAATCTGCCGAGGGTAAATTTGTCTTAACGTTTTAAAGAGCATGCCTTTAGAAATATTAATTGCATAAGTTAATAATTACATGTTCCAAAATAAAGAAAGTGGGGTCATATGCCATTTATTGTTTCTTATCATGTGCCTTGAGGACACAAGATAACATTAGCCATAAAAGAAAAGGAAAATAACATTTATGGTGAATGGGAGTAATGATGCTTTGGCATTGACAACCAAGAAGTGGGAGTAGTGATAATAATAAGTGCTACTTGGGTACATGATTAGTTACTTAACGTGGCGAAATGTAAAGGTAATTAAATGCAGCTGCCTTTATTATTTCAGTAGGGTGTATAGAAATTGGTTGGGCCGAATTTGAATTTCAAATAAGGGATAAGGGAAATAAGGGATTAGGAGGAGAGTTGGGAGGGAACTTGCTAGGGTTTAAGCATGGCCCAATAAGTTTATAAAACTAGACTTTTGACCCCATGCTATCACATGGGTCTGTTATAGATTAATATCAATATATTTCTTACAACCTATACAGATAATGAAGCATAATTTAGCAATGGCTCAAAGAATCATAAATCTTTCCATCAACAATGTCTGAGATTTTTTTTATCTTTTGAGCGTTGGATCAAAATTCTTACAAAGAAAAATAAAATGTGTGTAGACAAAGGTCATGATGCATGTAAAAAAAGGTATACATTTGCTTGTCATTTGCGATAGTGAAGATGGTTTGATATCTAATATGGTCTAATGATTATAGACTTATGAGTTAATAATGGAAAAAATTACTAAGTCTAGGGATGTATATATAAGAAAGGTTTATAGAAAGCACCCCACACTGCCAAATTAGTATAGGCAAACATGTCCAAAACAACTCAATAAATGATGTTTGCTGGAGAAGTTGCAATTTATTGCACAAATAAATTAACTTGTCTAAAATTTATATGGACATCATCACATTGAGCACATAAACTATAGGCTAATACTCATTAATGAGTATAAATATGTAGTATATGCACTTATATCATGAACATTGTCACATTGAGCACACCAAAACACGTTTATCAATCAATGGCATAGCAAAGTAGAGAATCATAGGAACATATAGGCCTTCTTGAGCAACTAAATTTAATAATGAAGCATGCCATTTTCTTGCTAAAAGAGAAAAATGTGCAACAATATGATTGTTTATTTATGAAGAAACGTGAGACATTGGATCTTAGGCACACATAGCTTATCTAGAGCCACTAAATTAATTAATGAAATCATATAGTGGTTGAAATAGGGTGAAAAAATGTGCCATTTATCTAGAGCCACAGATTTAATTAATGAAGCTTAGTCTTAAAAACAACTTTGGAGTAGCTCAATGCAAAATTACGACTGAGGCAATTATACGACTCAAGAAGCAAGACCTGGGTTAATAATAGGAGGCACATAAAGAAACTCAACATTTAAGGTGATTAGTTGGGTGGTTAGGGTTGTAAGATTAGCGCCAAAATGCAATAGGTGGGGTTAGGGTTAGAGATTATGGACAAACAGACCACCTTAGATTAATATTAAGTAAGATAAGGAATTCCTCGTATATATGTTACAATAAATAAATATTTCTTCGAAAATATATAACCACTAAAAACAATATATTAACATTTGAAAAACAAATAGCCACTAAAAACAATATCTACATTAGAAAAATTCAAAGAGACTTTTAAAAATTGGAATAGGTTTCAAACTCACATACCATAGACCAATGTCGACAAAAAATTGAATGGAGAATGGTCATGTCACCGCATTTTTTTGAGTTTATAGATATTTAAAAATAAGAAATACTGAAGATTAATATTGTAGCGTTGTTGTACATCGAAGGTATGTGCTCTGACATCACAATCTTTATTTTTTCCAATGAGGCATAACATGTCAGACTTTTATAGATATTTTCTCCTTGATTAATTCTACCATAGTAGCCCACATAAAATCGACATTAAAAATGGTACACTCAAATATAAGTGTAACCTTCCCTACTTGATTTGAAACTATCGAATAGAATTTAGGCTATTATATACAAGTAAAAACTATTAAAACTGAGAGTATATTGTCAACCGAAATGACAAATTGAAGTAGAATGTTTTGTTTTTAATACTAATATTTCATTCCTAAGCAATTGAATATATTGATTTAATCAATTCAATGTTATTGACTCTCCATTATTGAAACGTTTTTTTTCATTCTTTACCTTATGACATGATGAGCTCAATATGATTTTATTGCGAGTGAGAGGACAAAATTGCTAGACTGTGCACCTGTTCGACGCACAGGTAAAATATTTGTCAAACGTATCATTGTTTTTAATTGTTATAAATAAAATTACAATCTTAAATTAAATTTAAAATAATGTCCAATAAATTACTCATAAAAACAATATTAAGAATAGGATGTTAATGGGTGCCCTAATAAGGTAAAAGAAGTGAACAAAATTATTTTGGATAAGTAAAAGAAGTAATTTTGAATAAAAAAAGTGGTGTAATTTTTTGAAAAAAAGGTGGTATAATTATTACTTGACAAAGTACACAATTTATATTTTCAACACAAATTTTAATTTTATGGATCCTTAAAGCAATTGTTAGCAAAACCGTTAAAAATAATAGCAGTAACATATATGATTTGCTATAATGTCAATGTCATCGAATCATTCATACATATTAGTAAAATCATCTATTCATTCATTCAATAGTTTTTTCAAATGAACAATGGTTTTAATATCATTTAGAAAAAAAACCATTCATTCAATAGTTTGCACAAATGAACAATGGTTTCATTATCATTTAATGATGCATTAGTCTTCTCAACATCAATAAACAAAATATTTTACTTCCAGGGGATAAGGATCGACGACAAAATTACGAAAGATATTACTAAGAATGCATATTATAACACAAAATAAAAACATTGAAGCTTCAAATGTGCACTAATATTACCAAACATCAAATATAGCCAAAAAAATATCATTGCATTTGTCACTGAGACAACAAAAGACCTAAAGAGAGGAAACTAAACAACAAAAAATTTGCGAAAAAATCCAACCCTAACTATCATTAGAATATTGAATTAATCAGGAGAGAAAAAGATAAAAAAGGAAGATTATTTTGGATAGATTAGCAGTTTGTGAAGTAGAGACGATGAACATGAAGATTGGTCGTCAGTTTGAAAAAGATTAGAGTTTGATTAGGGTTGTATTAATTGTTGGAAAAAGGGAAATTCAAATTCAAAATTGGTAGCTAGAAAGTCACCAAGTATTGAGAGAGAAATGACTTTGAATACCGCATTAAATGCACACGTGAAACTTCTCAAGGAAGCTAGGTTAAGATGCTTAAGAGGGAAATTTAGCTTATGATTGGGGTTAAGCAAAAGCTTAACCTTATAAGCTTTTATAATAAGAAGATTTTCTCTTAATCAATTGTATACTTTTTATGCTTATGATATAACGACACCTTTTTCCAACGTACGTATCCGACTAAGGTTAACGAAAAAATATCTGATTGTTTCTATGGTATATGACAAAAAATTTATACATGAATATAGATCTACCTGCGATCTCCTGGGCGATAACACTTATACATAACCTTAAACATGTCCCTTAGATAGCCTGCCTTACTAGGTTCTAACGAAACCAAATGTCAATTGCGGCACACAACATCAGCGACAAAGGATTAAGAAAAGATTTAGACTAAAATTTTATTGAAAACCTAAATCATATTAAACTAGTAACATTAAGAGTACTACATAAATTCCCAACTATTTAAATCCAATCCCAACACAAGAGAGAGTTTAGTTACCCATGGGTTGAATGACTAACAAAGGAGAGTTGTTGAATCTTGGAGAAGAATCAACAAGCTTGTTTCCAAGCTTCCTTAGCCCTCCAATTACTCCAACTACTCTCTACCTGTAACAGCCCAATTTTCGTTAGATTTTTTTTATTTTTTTACGTGTGGTTACATATGCTCGTACGTGATTAATTGCCTTTGTGTGTATTTTGGTTGAGATTATTAGAATTCGGTGTTAGAAGGGTATTTTAGTCATTTTGGACATAGGGGGTATTTTGGTCTTTATGTGAGCAAGGGTAAATTAGTAATTTCACTGTGAGGCTTATTTTTAGAGTTTCAAGTGGGAACCATTATTTTTACTAAGTTACTAGTGTGTTGTAGTAATTAGTTAAGAGTCGGTAACTATTCGTTATTTTACCGTGAGAGGTTAGAAACGTTGTGAATTGGTTAATGAGTGTTTTGAGCCCATTAAGACATTTAGGGTTAAGCCCAATAGTGAGGAGCCTATTTAAACTCTAAGTTTTGAGGAAATTAGGTCACATAGAATCATTTCAACATTTCACACTTTTGAGAGAGGTAGAGAGAGAAAGGGCAAGAACAAGGGTTAGAGAGAAGAAACTTGGGAGAAGAAGAGAAGAGTAGAGATTCAAGAGGGTGGACCTAAAGTGAAGCCTAAGCTAAGTTTGTGAAGATTAGAGGTAAGGGGGCTAGTATTCTCTCATAATCTTTTAGTATAATCTCTTTTCTACATCAACCCATAAGTGCTTAATTGTGAAAAGTGATTATTGTGAATTTAATTGGTGAAATTCATGCTCTTATTTTGATGAAATGTTTGGGTATGTGAATTTGATGATAATTAAGTTGTTGATGATGAATTTGCATGCTTGAAATGTATATATGTGAATACTTTGTATTTTGCACAAAATTGGTGAAATATGATATTGTTGTTGTTGGATTGTTGATGAATTCAAGGTTAATTGATGTTGTTGTTGTTATGAGGTGTTGGTGTTGATGATTGATACCATGGGTATTCATAATTATGAAGTTGTGGTGTGAATTGAGTTGTTTTTGAAAGTTTTATGAAAAATGGGTAAATTGATGATTTGTGATGGAATGATGTTTCGGTTTCAAGTTTTGTATAGTTTTGATTGTCTTTTAAGTTTATAAATATATAGACAAACTTTGGGGACAAATTTGGGGTCAAGGGAATCAAAATTGGGGTTTTGGTGTGACACCCTAAATCCCAAAATACTTTACTTAATATTTGTAAAGTTTAAGTCACTTTGAATTGTTAAAATTTCATATTTTCAAAAACTTTTTCAAATAAGGACATCACAATTCATTCATACAATTCATAATAGATTATATAAAAAGCGAATAATAAGAAAATTGAGCTAAAATATAATAAATTAATCCCAACCTGATGCTACCTACCAAAGCAGACCATTTTCCCAAAATAACAGACGACACAAGACAAGTCTTCATAAGGGGTATGTACTGACTCCAGAGCTCATAACCTATAGAACTGCGATTTCACAAACGTAGGGCCAAGCCAACAAACACAAGCAACAAAGGGGTGAGTTTCAAGAACATGTAATAGTATAAAATAAATAAAAAGAACACGCAAGAAGATCAAATCTAAATACTGTCAATACTCAAATACCCACAACACATTTGATGAAATTTTTAAATGCGTCATAATTGATTATGTGGTTGGTGAGTTTGGTGAATTGTACACTTGGAGATATTTGGTGAATATGTGAAGATGTGTACTTGTTGATGTTTGTTGTTAATGGTGATACTTGTACATTTGATGATTTGAATTGATAGTGTTTATTTTGGTGAAAATAATGAAGTGTAATTTATGTGAATGTAATTTTATGATCTTTTGGTGATGATGACTTTCTTGCTTATGCTTTAACATGATGAATTGTATTTGTTGAGTTGATTAGGCTAAATGAAGAATAAGGCGAGTAATCCTTTCATTGATTGATGTTGATAAATGATGAGCTTATGTCAATGACTTGATTATAGATTGAATGTGCTTGTTATGCTATGTTAGAATTGTGATAACATGATGTGTATGGATTGTGGGACAATATTCATGTGATGTTAATATTCTAAGAGGGATGGTTATGTATATGTGTCATGCATGAAATCCTTGAATGTTTATGATTGTTTATGTTTGATTACGGTTGATGTGAAGTTAATCCCTAGTGGTCTGTGATGGACCGCCTACTTATTTGTATGAATGGGTAGACGGCGTGCAGGATTCACTACAAGAAAATAGGCAAATTGCGACACTTCATCTGTGACCCTTAACTTGCAACTGCCTCAAAGTGCATTTTTGCAACAGTTGTTGCGGCTGTTTTGATGAACCGTCGCGAGTTTTCTTTGATAATTAATTAGAAGGCGCGTTATAATTTTCATTCCCGGCTTTACGAAAATTTCATTCCCCCCTTTCACTTTCCCAAAACCCAAATTTTTCTTTCTTCCCAAAACAAAAACAAAAAAACCTAAACCCCAACAAATCGGTGCTCATTCCCCCCTTTCTCAGAGATTCACAAAACCTAACCCCCAAAACCCCCAACATTTGATGCTCACTCAATCTCAGAACCTAACCCCAGCAATCGGTGCTCAAAAAACCTAAACCCCAACAATAGGTCTTCACTCAATCACTCAACTTGGACTCTGAACGATCGGTGCTCACTCACTCTCTCAATCGGTGCTCAAAAGGTGCTCAATCACTCTTTTCTTCTCCTCAATCGTGTTTGGAATTAGATTTTTCCTATTTTGGATTCAAATTTCATATGAAATACTACATATATAAGCTTATTGAAGCATAATATTACATATCAAGTTGAGATTTTACTGTTTTTCGGATAGTTTATTATTTTAGGTCAAAATGATTTTTTGATTTTTAAACCCATTTCGTTTTTTTTCTCTGGTTTATGTTTTTTTATCTTCATTGTTGTGTTCTTTTGTTTTATTTGACTGATTCAGTACTTGTATGTTGTGGTAAGAGTTTTTTGTTTCAAAAACTTTAACAGAGTTGTTGGTCTTCAAAAATGATTACACTTCATTGATGTATTCTTTTGTTTTATTTAAGTGAATCAGTACTCATATGTTGTGTTGAGAGTTTAAAGTTTCAATCTTGAAGATCATAGTTTCCTTAAAATAACATATACACTTCATTGTTGTGTTATTTTTTTATTTATTTAAGTGAATCAGTACTCATATGTTGTGTTTAGAGTTTAAAGTTTCAAACTTGAAGATCATAGTACTCATATGTTGGCTTATAGTTACGATAGTAGAGGGGAATGTGTTATTTGGTAAGTAAGCCATAAAAATTTGAGCCTTTGACTTATATTTACTGCCACTTAAAAAGGAAATTGGACTCTGCATCAAGCTAACTAACTACAACTTTAGTTTTTGGTAAAAGTCATGTGTTGTAAGATTCATATTCATGTTTAACTTTATACTTTAACTTAGTGTATGATATGTTTATACTTTATACCCAGTTCTCTTTGAATTCTATTAGTCTTTTAATGTTTAGTAACTTAGAGAGTTATTGTTCTAGTAAAAAATAAAGGAAAATGATATTTAGTACGGGGGGTTTGGGTACGAATATTCACAGACGCGTGAATTGTTACTGTTTTCACGTGCTGCAATCTCTTTGTTCAGAAAACATACACACCGCACACTGCCTACACTCTTTAACCTTTTATTTGTGTGCGTCACTTTCACGACGGGCCTGCAGAGTTCACTGTAATTCGCAATTTGCAGAAAATCCATTCTATGACCTTTACAACCACCCATACTGCTGATGGAGAATCAACTATTAAGAGCAAGTTGTATCTTATTGTTTGGAAGAAGATTCTGAATTCAATTTAGGCATCAAGATTCTCACTTACATAGCTCAAATGATTTTTAAGTAGATAGCTCCTGTTAATGTTTTCTATGTTAACAAATGAAAATAAAAGTTGATTGAGGATTTTATAGATGAAACACAATGAGTTTCAAAGAGTCCACTTTCTTATCTTTCTGAGCAATTACTTGAATGTTTAACATGGAAATGATAGGAATTAGGAGTGGTTTACTTGAGTTCTTATTCATCGGTGGAAAAAACGAAGTAGACTTGAGAGATGACTTTTTTTATTTGTTTTTATATGAAGGGTTGTATTTTTATTTAATATTTATTTTTAATAAAAATCTGTAACTACACGTGGGAGAGGGAAATAATTAAGCTTGGCACGTGTATTCCACATTTGTCAAAATTCGCACTAGAAATTTCCGTATTACATAGCAGTCCTCAAAAATAAATCATAACAAAAATAATATTGAATAATTGTAAATCTCAATTTGTTAAAAAAATGCAGCTGCATATGTATCCCTCCCAATCTCTGTTAACTGAATTCTTTGTGAGTGCATATCATTGTGTTTGATTGGAAAAGCTGCCAACAGGTTTAGTACGAATGCTTAAATGATTGATTTCATATGATGAGTTGGAGAAAAAGCTAGTTTATTATAGCCTTTGTGTGAGATTTCTAAAGCTTGAAAAATGTGTTGATTTTGTTTAACTGATCAATCTGGCATGTGCGAAAAAGGTTTTGAAAACTGTCATCAAAGAGAAATGGAGAATTGTTTTTTAAGTTATTTTGTGAGTTTTTTGCTGCTGATTGTTGAGTGCAGTTGTTTAGTATTTGCAATCACTTCAATTATAAAGCTAAAGATTCAATAACACAAATCAGAAGGAGAAATAAATGAAATGGGGTGATATGTATAGTTATTTAGAGAAATGAAAGTATAATTATTTTTACTTATTTCTGCCTTAAAATGGTTGTGACATGTGAGTTGTGAGTATAGGGAAGACATCAATTATGTGTATGGAGGTGATGAAGTTCATCTTCCAGTTTAAAGTCAACAACTACTTTGAATAACAACTTAATTTATTCGTGAGCACTAGGTTAGGAGGCA
>Ga0228710_1005620_pt1 | contig 19402 bp, 16 predicted proteins | sample MedpolnodulmetaG_FD_177995 | JGI IMG/M metagenome (GOLD analysis project Ga0228710, IMG submission 177995) | Root nodule microbial communities from Medicago polymorpha collected in Santa Monica, California, United States - pink nodules | ecosystem: Host-associated > Plants > Roots > Nodule...
ATGTTTTTTTCTTATGAAATGACATTTTCTAAAATATAAATATCAACAAATAGCTCTTTATTCCATAAAAATAATAGTTAATTTAAAGATTTTTGAAGTAGGAGTACCGGTACACCTTAATTTGCGGATGTACCGTAGAAGTTCCCAAGTTTGATTACTACTCCATGTCTTTTTGCAATTTGATATGGTTGCACCGCGATATTGGACTATTTTGAAATTATTATTTATGTTAAGAAATCAAATAAAAAAACCTGCTTATATTTTTTGTAAAGAAAAATGAAATTTTTTGCAAGAAAATCTTCTATGATTAATTTTTTTGATTTGTAGTATCTTCAAATTTTAGCCCCTCAACTCAAAAGGAATTTTTTTTTCTTTTCATTTTTGTGTTTTACGTTTTGTAATTATTATTAATGACCTTAGACAATCTAAAAAATAATCATTTTGAAAAAAAAATATATGTTTCTTTACTTATTATATGATTTCATCAGGAAATGAGATAAAATATTCAAATTTGTTAAAAAAAATTTAAGTTAAATTAGTCCACTGAAATTAGCATCGAAAAGAATCGAACCCGAACGTTGAGATTAACACATATTGTTTTGTACTATGTTATTTATAACAATGTTTTTATGGAGATTTTTATAACAATGTTATATTAGGAAATATTCAACGTCATTATTCAATGACTAATCTTTGTCGAAAAAATATTTTAAGGGTCCTGCTAACCGGTGTCCCGGGGGCACGGGTTAAGCATACCATAAAAGGGAATTATTACCATAAAAGGAAACTGTTTTTGACTTTATTATAAATTAATTACACAATTTCAATGCATTAACTACTATATAATTTTCTTTTTCATATCCTTAACCAGTGCCCCGGGGGCACCGGTTAGCATTCCCCATATTTTAAACACAAAATGAATTCTCTAAACTTAATCAAAGTTTTCTCTGTATGTAAAAGTTATAGATCAAATTTCTAACCACTTATTTAAGGTGTTCATGTTTCTTACCACTATTGTATCAATACAATTTACTTAGAGTGTGTTTGGATGAAGGGTATAAACGGGGAAGGGAGGAAAGAGTTTACTTTTCATTTTTAAATTACGGATACTATGAAATCTTTTTAAAAAAGTTAACATATTAACATGATAAACGATTATATAATACTTCAATCACATTTAATTTATTTTAAAAAAACATGTGATATAATCCGTAATTTTAAAAAGAAAAGTAAACACTCCCCTCCTAAACCATCTATCTAAACACACCCTTAAGGTATTAGAATCATTTTGTATTAATACCACTTATTAAAGTGGCTAAAATATGGTTTTGGTCCCTGCAAATATGTCTAGTTTTGGTTTTAGTCTCTATAATTTTTTTTTGTTGTTTTTGGTCCCTACAAAATATTTTACTTTTGAAAAAAGTCCCTGGAGACAATTTTCAAAAGTAAAATATTTTGCAGGGACCTTTTTAAAAATCAAAAGATTTTGCAGTGACTATTTTTCTAATAAATGGGTTCAGTCATCATGTGTCATGTGTGCAAAATGATCACAAAAGTGGGGCCAGAGACCAAAACCAAAACGAGACATATTTGCAGAGACCAAAAACAAAAAAACAAAAAATACAGGGACTAAAACCAAAACGAGACATATTTGCAGGGACCAAAACCATATTTTAGCCTATTAAAGTTGTTCTAGAAAATGATACTCCCTCAGTATTTTTTTTAGGGGATACTCCCTCTGTATTTTATTTTATGTTACTTTGGATAAAAAATTTGACAAATTATAAATAACTTTACAATACCAATAAAATATTTTTTTTACCAACAATAACAATAAAATGTTAATGTTATTTTTTTATCATACGCTTTATTAATTGTTTCAATCTATGTGACACAATAAAAGACATATTTTTTAAAAGCCAATATTCCAACTTTATTATTAATTAATAATTCTTTTTATTTATTAATAAAAAGGATCAATGACATTTTTATTAAGTTGCATCTCTAAAGTCGAAAATAGATTGGTAAACTATTGATAGCCTCAAAACAATATGAAAATGAACCCAACCAATATTATAAGCATAGTTCATTTTTCAACAATTATGTTTCTTTACTTTACCGGTCAAAGAAAACGGTTATGGCTAGAAATAATTTTAAATTCCATTAAATTCAATTTCTATATAGTTAACTCCTCAGTGTCACATACTATTGAAAACTAGTAACTACAATGGCTACAATTGAAGGCGGAAACGGGAACCACAAACCAGCTTTTGACCCGGATTTGGATATTCCGGATAACCCGGATCACGAGTTTGCTGAGTTCGGTGCGGGTTGTTTCTGGGGTGCAGAGCTTGCTTTTCAGAGAATTGTGGGAGTTGTGAAGACTGAGGTTGGATATACACAGGGTCATACACCGGATCCTAGCTACAAACTGGTTTGCACTGGAACTACCAATCATGTGGAAGTGGTTCGGGTTCAGTTTGACCCGAAACTGTGTCCTTACACAAATCTCTTGGATCTCTTTTGGTCACGACATGACCCCACTACCCTCAATCGTCAGGTAACCTGTAAACCATGGGTACTTATAAAATTGTGTATCTTTATATTATATATTAATATGATAATATATGTGCATGTAACTTTTTTTTGTTTATCGTAATGTTTTTGTTGTGAATCTAAGAATTTATTTAGTTGTATTATATAACAAAATTTATGATATTATCAGACGTACTCGAACCTTAATTTATTTTTTTAAAATTGTCGTATTCTTGTATGTATACTCGTATCATACCGGGTAATGTATCTGATCCAAATTATGAACGAAATAAACATGTATGTAATTTGGTTTAGCTGAAAATTCACTTTATATATGTGTATTGTCAGGGAGGTGATGTAGGTGCACAATATAGATCAGGAATATATTACTACAATGAAACACAGGCTCGTTTAGCCCAAGAATCAAAAGAAGCTAAACAATTGGAACATAAGGACAAGATTGTAACTGAAATTCTTCCAGCAAAGAGGTTTTATAGAGCAGAGGAATATCATCAGCAGTATTTGGAAAAGGGTGGAGGCAAAGGCCTCGGTCAGTCTGCTGAAAAGGGCTGCAATGATCCCATAAGGTGCTATGGATGATGATTTGCTTCATCTATTTTGCTTTTATCAGCCATCTATTTTGAATGCTAATAAATGATCAAATTGGATACATTTTGTAATCTGAACTCCAGTTGCTTCTAAATGTAGTGATTGATGTTTGAAACTTTGAACAATTGATGGTTTTATGTTTTGGTGGTTAAGGATTGAAAATTTATATTTGAATAAATGACAAGTTATATTCATTGTTTGCATGAAATTATTTACATCAACAATTTCACCATATTCCACCAACAAACACCACTAAATAATCCCTGTAAGCATTAATATGTCAATTAGTTTCAATTATGAGGACAAGTATTGTCCCCGTTACTGGTTTTTCTGTCAAAGTAGCAACCTACCTAATGCTTTGTGCACAATTCCATGTGCTTTGATTTGCATTGTGTTTTTCTCCAACAAATTGAATGGAGCAAAGCAAGGATTAGAGTTTAGACTAATTGCACTATGGTAACCCAATTTTATGTTTAAAATAACATCTGCTCTGGTATGGATGGCATTTACAATATTTTAAACAATAAATAAGAAATTCAAATTGTCCTTTTTATCTGTTCATCAAACTTTGTTTTAGACTTTGACTCCACGACACAATAGCATTTTAAAGCTCACCATATTGATCACAAAATCAAGATTAGCCTTTGGAGGAAAGCATTACTAGTTCTTGATCTACAAAATAATTAAGTAATGGTGTATGTACAAAGTGATCTACAAAATAATTATTATTCAGTACTTGCTTAGATTTGAACCATTGATATTTGAATGAATGTTTTAAGACATAATGGTTGCTGGGAATGAGGGAAGTTACATGATAAATTGCTAACAGTTAAATCAAATTGAAACATTTATTTCTTTTTGAAATACAAGCATAACTATCCAAATCATACATTGTGATCAAATCTAAGATTCAAATATTTAAAGTTCACAAGGTAATGATGTAATTTGCAACACATACTAGAAAACAACATCAAACATTGATGAAAGCTAAATTTTATGTAAAACATTCAAAGCTCATCCTTGGTAGATGATAAAGGTCCTGCTGGATTTTTGGAGGAGTTTTTAATTGGGTAGGAAGCCTCCATAGCTATGCCACAAAGTCCTTCCTTGTCAGATACGTTTCTTTGCATTCTGATGTAACCTTGTTCTCCCCATTCCGCTCCCCATGAGTTCCTCACAATCCAATAATTAGTTCCATCAACGGTTGTTCCATATCCTACTATCGCTACACCGTGATTTAGCTCTTTACCACAATCGCCAGTAAATACTCCCTGTAATAGGTGTTTACAAAATTAAGATACACATTAGTTTCAAAATTGAATGCTAATAATAGCACATTTCTTCCATCTCTTTTTTTATTTTTATTTTTATTTTTATTTTATTTTGAAGGTTTAGATTTTACTATTCTCTTGTTTCAATAAAGAGAGGATTCATTCTCATATTTACCTCTGAGTAAAACTGGAAATCAGATCCTCCGGCATCTATGGCTACGGATACAGGTTGGTTGGCAACAGCTTTCAGCAAAGCATCTTCATCGTTAGCCGGAACAGTCTCATGACCATCAATTGACACAGCTGGGACATTTTCCTGCACCGTGAATAATTTTTGCATCTTAGGTTCCTAAAGTTGCATGTCAATTATATTAAAAAATTTCAATAGAAGTTTAGCATCTGTTACTCACTTTTGTTGCATCACATGATCCATCATTTGCTGTGTAAGGGTAATAGCTTTCTGTTGTTATGCCACCTTTTTGCTTGATGTACTCAAAAGCATATTCCATTAGCCCACCATTGCATCCTTGATTTTCTTGATTGTCACAATCTATAAGCTCTTGTTCAGACAAAGGCACTAGCCTATTTGTCTTTATTTGGTTTATGCCTTCCACAGCTACAACTGTTGAAAAAGCCCAGCAACTACCTATACAAGACATTAATCACAAACAACAATGTTATAAAAAGCTATATTGCATAATAGTGGAAAAATATAATACATAACTTAGGTTAAGCTCTATGAATATGATTATTAATGACTAGTATAACTATTAGAAAATGGATTGACCTGCAGTCAGAAATTCTATGCATTTACATAGTCAATAACTCGGTGAATTCAATTTATAACTATTTAAAAAGTTTGCTTGTAACACAAGTCATCCGAATCAGATAATGGCAAACTGTTGACTGCGTGAATGCAAGATAATGGTACAGAATCTAAATAATAACTTTTTAAACTTACCACATTGGCCTTGATCCTTGACATCAGTGACAGCACCTTTCTTTCTCCAATCAACAGAAGCAGGAGCTTTGGTAAAATTCTCATACATGAATGTTCCACTTCCACGTGGCATGCCTCGGAACATTCTGTGGTGATTAACCTTTGATCCAGCATAGGTAGTTCTAAATTCATGGTTGGTCATGTCGGCAAACTTGTTAAGTTTCAACTTGTAAGGCTTGTCCATTTTGTTGGTGTTATGGACATGCATCACATTTGTTTTGAACACGTTAAAACGCTTTTGTTTCTCGTCAAGGTTCCGAGAAACCGTGTGGTGACTCCTCCATCTCTCGTATAAGTCCCACAAGCTTTCGTCGGAGGACACATCTTTGTCGTGGAAATCGAAGCTCTCGGATACTTCGAGAACCAAAGCAACGGACAGAACAATCAACAATAGTTTATTAGTTTCCATGTTTCTTTGTTTGGAATGTATTAATTGAATGGAAGTTGGATGGAAAGGGAAAGAGCAGGAGATGGTTTATATAGAGGATTGGAGAATGTAAACAGAATAAAAAATGTGAGGAAGTTAAAGGTTTCTTAAGGGGATCAACAATGCACAATGATGGAGATGATATAATAGGATATGTTTGTGTTGTTCAAGTATGGAAGCAAAGGATTCAATGAGTGAGGAATTGGAAATTTGAGAGAATTTTATTTTGTTTTTTAATGTGAGTTGATAAGTGATAACTGTGTCATTTAGTTTCTGTGGCATGCTTTCTGTTATTGTATGCTTCAAGAATCGTCTTTCTTTTGCATGCTTATTACGCTATTGCATTAAGGAGTAACATGGTGAAGGGGTGGTGAATGTGAAATGTGGTTGCGTTCAGTTTTGAGCCACTTTATGGAGTGGAACTGTTGTTTTTATCTATACTACAACAAATGGACACAAAAAGTTGAAAGTGGTGTGGCACCACGCACAAAAAGTACATCAAATCTATTTTCTTTTTTTAATATTGAAACTTTTCATTCCATGTTTAGATAGAAGTTTTATGAGGTAAGAGTTTTTGTCTTCAAATGTCAGTTTAATTAGAAGTAAGTAAAAGTAGTTTTTGCGTTTGATTAAAAAAATGAATGCCAGGAAACTCATAAAAGGTTGATGTCAGTTATCTTATGTTATTGGTGGGAGTTTGATCGGTGTGTATGAAAAATATTATGTTGAAAGAAATAGGTTCCTTAATAAATATCAGTTATCTCATAAATTAGTCTTTACGGTTACGTGCATGATATAATGTTTTGAAAAAATGTATACTAAATTTTGTGTGGAACTGTTTTTAGAGGAAAAAAACTCATACACAAGATAATTTATTTTGAATTCAATTTGTATGTAATTCACTTTAGAAAACGTTCATCCAAACAACATTTAATTTGGGCTTATGTAAAACATACGACACATCCATTAGTTTATTAACCTTATGTACATATACCCCTTATGTTTTTCCTAACTTAATTCAATCTACATAAATGTGTTTTTTCAGAAATAATTGTATTAATTGAGCAGAACAGAAGTGGGTGAGCTATATAATTTGAGTTGGCAAAGAAAGATGCCATTTATTATTATTATTCAGTAGCTATCATTTGACTCTAGAGTCCAACGTGACGTTCTTGCTTGTTTTAAAGGATTTCCATGGCGTAATGTTTTGGGTACTATCCATCAATTATTATTTTAAAAAAACTGTTTCCATGTTGCCTTTTGGCTGAAGTATCATCTATCTATCAGTTATGTTTTCATGAAAACGAGTTACGTAGCGTACCTTCCTTGCATTCTTATGAATCACAAAATAATCTAACAATCTAAAAATTTTATACTTAAAATATTGAATGATCATTTGCTAAAATTACGAAGAAAAAAATATATTGATTAATCATTTGATTGCACCTTATAAGCTTTCTTGAAGAAAAAATAAATTAGATGTTTTCAAAATCTTTTTCTTCGAATCTTCCTAATTTCCTTGAAAGATATTTCAGGTTATCTGTCTCACATGTTACATCTGTTACATGTTACATCCTGTTATTTCTTTTGTTTTTTGTCAAATTACACATGTTACATCTTGTTGCAACTTACTTTAGCTTTGAATTGAGAAATGGCTCGTGACTTGAATTGAAATGTGTAAAATACAATGTCACATATTTTTATCATGGGTTACATTACACTTGGTGCATGTTTGGATTTGCGATTGGTTTGCCGAAATCACGGTGAATCATATTGATTGTGCAGAAGCTACATTCCATAACTTAAGCAAAATTGTTGTGGCTCGCCGTGATTATGCAAATTCACCGTGATTCTAGAGATACACGTACGTATCACATGGTCATTGCCAATAACAGCCAGTTCTTCATTTGCACCACATGTTAACCTAGTTGTATAAACAACTTTCTACATGAACTTGAACTTTCAATTGCTTCTACATTAACCTTTTTCAGTAAGCCATGTTCAATAGCCTCGAAAAGGAAAAGCTTGTAATGTTTGTTTACACAGAAACCTGGTTCAGGGAGCTCACAAAGCACAAGGATTTGGAGGCAGATGTATCAGAAGCAATAAAGATAAAACTCCTACTTAAAATTTGTTGTAAGGAATTTCAAATCTGTCACAGAACATAAGAGAGAAAAGAGAGGAAAATTGAATGGTTTTGTCAAGATATTATGATGGAACTTGACTGAGAGAAATAACCAATGTTCATCTTTTGTGTATTTTCACCCATCACCCATGTGGATTAACAATAAATTTGACATTTTGGTGAGAACTAATTTCCATACTCCCCCCATGCTCACTCAACAATATTTACTTACTTAAGGATAAAATGAAAAGGAGTTAACAATGCAATTACAAAGATATTTGCACATAGCATGTGTGATGTATGCAGAAGAGAAGTTACAATAAAACAAAGGACTAATCCAATGACACTGGAAGAGTAAAAGTAAAACATAATCCAATGTATTAATCCTCATCCTATCTACATTAATTACAATATGAGACTTGATTTAACAAATTTTGCCATTTCGAGACTAGTGGATCATAAACTTTTCATTACAGTTTATTTACTAGAGGGTAGCAGTAGCATAATTGGATTTCTGTTAAAAATGAATATCTACATTGGTCCTAATTTCAATGGTATACTTATAACCTGTATGAAAGTGTAATGATTTTTATGATCAGAAAGTGTAAACATTCATTAAATCTGAACCTGAGCAAATGAGCATCACCATACATTCTCCAAACCAGCTAGTATATTCAAAGAAATTGAGCTTCCTTAGGTCCAGATACAAACAACTCCATTCTTGTCGGCTGAAGCCAAGGGTCTTCCAAGGCCACTCCATGTACAGCACAGGATAGAAGAAGTATGTTCCTTCAGAGTACCGACTATATCAGCTTCAGATGCTGACCAAACATAGACAGATCCATCTGATGATCCGGCAGCAACATTTTTATCATCCGGGCTAATACACGAGCGACTACAATTGGAGGCCATTCTATTTCCGGCGGCTTTCAGTGTGCCACTAACTTCTAGAGATCGCACGTCAAACAAATTGTGCAAATTGTCCCTTCCACTGGTTAGTACAACATTTCCATTTCGAGAAAGAGATATTGATGTGACAGCAAGTGAGTGTGCTGCAACCTCCCTGAGTAGTTTTCCGCTTTTAATATCCCATAGTCGAAGATTTCAGTCAACATGTCCGGAAAATATGGTCTGTCCATCCGTGCTGAAGCAAAGAGCATTGCAGTTTCTGTGGAAAATGATTGTGTTAATGCAATAGCCTTTAAGCAAGTCCCAAACTTTTATAGTGCGGTCGTAAGCTGAACTGACGACGTGACGGCTGGAAACCTTGCTGACATCGACGGCACAGACTTTATCCATGTGGCCAGTAAGGGTTTGAGATCCCATGCATACAAGTTGTTTGAGCTGCTAGCAGCAATAATAGATGTATTATCGTTGGTGATTGCAAGATCTAATACAGAGCCGAGGCAGCCACGAAGATTGGAAATTAAGGATCCTGAATCAGTATCCCACAATTTGACTGATTGATCCTGTCCCCCGGTTATCAATTTATTAGAATTGCACTCGAACAATATGGCAGCACAACCACCTTCGTGTGCTTGGAGCGTGTGTTTACATGTGGATGGGACGATTGACTGCAAAAAGGCATCGGCACCTTCTTCACTTTGGCGAACTATGCCATCTATCTGCTGCCTTGCAAGTTTTTTTAAACCACTGGCCTTTAGCTGCTTGATCATGTCATCATACAGTTGGTTTGCCAAAATTGATAGGAAATATATTAGTTAAAGCAAAACAACGAAACATTGAGAATCCATGCAGCTAATTAATAGAATTAAAAATATCAGTTTAATTTGTGAGGGTGCTACATGTAAGAAAACTTAGACTACTGCTGTAACAGTCACAATTATTTGACTCGTCATACAATCCAAATTTCATGCAATCAGAAAACAAGCTCGAAACTTGATGCAGTAGTGGTAAAATGTAGCATAGTCAGGTGACTGACATCTACACCGAAGACGGTGACACCAATAGCAGATAGGAAGCAAGTGAATTAACTAAATTGCTATCTTATTATTAGCTGCTTTAACTTCATTACATGCCCAAGCCTAATTCATTCTCACATAAAGTTTGTACAATTGACTGCTTTATTTCAAATGTTCATATGGTGAATGAACATATATGAACATAAATTATACCTCATTTAGTTGTTCAGCATTCTTCATTTTTTCTAACATCATGCGATCCACCAATGTCTTATGTTCAATTTCAGAACTCTTGGCTCTAATAGTCATTTGCTCCAATTGTGTTTTAAGTTCTGTATTCTCACTTAGAATGATTTCAAGAGCTTTAATTTTGTCTTCTAAGTCCTTTTTCATTTGCTTGCACTCATCCCTGCAAATTTTAAGTCCCTCTATAAGCAAAATGCAGTAACTTCAAAGAAATAAAGGTACATGACTTTTGGAATTAAAAACATAAAAAGGAATATAAGAAACCTCATTGCAGTCAACTCTTTCTGCAAATCATCAACTGCAGTTTCTTTCTCTTGAACCACAGCTTTCAAAGTTCTAGATTCAGCTATTTTCACAACAAGCTGCTCAGATACTCGGGATTGAGCTTTGTAGCATTGCTGAAGTTCCATTTCCAAACTCTCTGCTTTCTCTTTCCATTCAGAGCCCTATAATGACACAAATACAACATTTAACTCGTTAAAAGCATTCCAATATTTTGATACAGATTGTGATCCAAGTGACAACAATAACACTGACATTAAGCAGCATCCACAACTATAAATACACTTGCCAATTTTTTGTTTCCAACCCTTATCTGGTCTCAAACCGAGTACCTCACGGTTGGAGTATAAATATCCAACTAAGAGATCTCACGTAAGCGCTTGTAAACTTGCCAATTTGCAATAAGAAACAAGTAACAACAACAATTAGGTTCTGTTTTGATAAACTGCTTAATTAAGCGATCATAGCATAAGCGATTATAGCATAAGCGCTTATCGTATCAGTGCTCAAGTATAGGCTATTTCTATAACAAAATATAAAATAAAGTTAAATTTTGATCAATTTCAACAAAAAAAAAAAAAAAAAATCTAAAAAAAGCACATAAAAGAGACCTTCGAAACAATAGGTCTAGAAAGAGCAGCAAAAGCAGCAGCATGAGCTCCTTCTTCATTCAAATGCCGCTTTCTCAGAGCCCTCAAAGCATGCTTGATAGCTTGATTTGCAATATCTTCCTTCGCCATGCAATCCAATCACCAAACCGCCAAATTCACCTGTTTGATTACCAAGAAAATGAAAATCAAAGGGTGCCCAGAATTTTAACAGCGTTAAAGATTGAAATTTTGAATGAAAAATTTATCTTTATGACAGTTTGGAATTTTGGTATTTGGTGCTAAAGATTCTTCATGATAATTATCACAATTTACATAAGATGAGGAAGTGGGATTTAGTATGAAACTTTAGGATCTTTAAACTTTAGAACTTGCATTAACTTCAATTTCACGTCAGTAGCATTTCCAAACTCCGATGAATGAAAGAGCAACTGTAATTTTGGCCTTCACATGTTTTTTTTAACGATTTTTACCTTATATTTTTTCATTTGTGATTTGTTGGTCCTTTTCCCCATTTTCTCTAAAATTTTGGCATATGGGGCAATATTTTTTGAATAACCCATTTTGGTTGGTTGGTCTGAGACTTTAGAACGTGTGTTAATTTTGATGAAATAGTTTGATTTTTTAAAATAAAAAATATACCAATAATCAATTTAGATGCTAACAAAATTCTTTATTAAGGTTTTAAAGTTGAGATTTTTAGGCGTTTTAATTTTTAAATGTTTAATTATAAAAAAAAATTGCTTATTTGAATGTCACGTCAAGAATTATTTTTTTATATTTGTGTAAATTTTGGAGAAATTGAGAGGAAATTACTAAATCAACTCAGTTAATAAGGACAATGCATAATATATGTAAGGTTTAGGGTTCAAACCATGGACACCATGAAAAAAAATCACAAATGGAGAAAACATAAAGGATTAAAATTGCATAAAAAAATAGAGGTTCAAAATCTCACAATGGCAATACTTGAAGGGTCAAATTATGAACTATTATGAGCTTTGTACTTATTATAGTGTATAACCTTATATCATTAAACCTTACGGCCCGTTTGGTGCACATGATAAGAAGATAGGATAGGATAAAACTATCATATCTGAGTCAATCCATTCTTTGGTGCACCAAAAGAAAAGGATAAATTAATCCAATTTTTAATCCTATCATATTCACCCTTTGTTATTTTTATCCTTAATTTTTGGTGGGTTAGCAACCTGATAGCATTGGCTTATCATGCGCGTATCATCTGTTCCTCAAATACCTCCTTCGACTCCCAACCTCTGCACCTGCTCTGCTTTTTTTTTCTTCCCCCTTCCTATATAACCTAATCAATTTCAAAAACGCCAGCTTGTTTGTTCCAAAATCGTGATTCAATATTGCTTTTCTCCTAATTTTGACATGCTTCTACAAATGTTTTTTCTTTTTTCAATTTTATCTGGGTTCTAATCCCAATCGATTACAGTTGGTTTAATATTTCTTGGAGCTTCTTAACTTTATCTGTTTTTTTTTTGTTCCTTGGTCATTATTGGCTTTCTTGCTACGACATAGATTCAATCGATTCTATTTTGGATTCTTGTGCTTTATATTTTTTGTTTTGTTTTAGGTAGCTACTTATGTTGTTCACTTTTCAATTACTTTCTTACTTAATTTTTTATATAGCTTTGCTCTATTTCATTTGAATTCTGTTTGGATGATTTACTGGTAAATATGCTCTCGTTAGAAATACTCTTTTAGTTTGTGTATGCCGTGCAGGGGAATTTGGGGTTGTGTTCGTCGTTGTTGTTAAAGTGAATTGTTGATATCTGAATATGTTACCATGTTGACCGTCATGTTTATTCGCCGTTGGAAAAAAGATCAACTCCAGTGTTCATCAACACACATACTTTATTTTGTTGCAATTAGGTTTCACTTCTTTTTTTTTTAGAGAAGGTTTCACTTCTTATCAAGTCAATAGTGCATCAAACATATGATATGATAAAATAACGATATCCTCCTTCTTATCATGTGTGCACCAAACACATAATATGATAGATGTCTATCCTATTACTATCATATCATATCCTTATCCAATTTCTAATCCTATCATGTCTCTATCCTATCCTATCATGTCAATTTTGCTCTCGGTTTTGACCTTATTATCTTAATTAAAAAATTAAATATTAATTAAAAGTATATGTTTATATCATTTTATATTTATTGACTAATTAAACTATTAATTTAATCAAACATTATAACTTTAGTCATCTATCTTTCTCCGCCGACAGCTATCTTACCTGATATAAATTCATCTGTTATCAACTAACTGTTATCCGCTATTTTTATCGAACAGTATATAAATTATTCACTATCATTAATTCATCGGCTATAATTTGATCCATTGTCATGTATATATATGTGTGTGTGTTTTTTTTTATAAAAATCAATGTTATGTGCTTTGTCTGCACCCACACATAATAAAAAAGTTTATTTACTCGGGTCTAGCAGAGGTCGTTAGGGTGCATGATGTGTGAGTGTTGCAAAACCATGTAGAACCAAGTTTGATGTCAAATTATTATATTCTGATTTTTTTTATTAAGAAAAACTAATAATTTCATCCAAGATTAAGGATTCAGCACATGTTGGAATAAAAGAAAACATTGAGAACATGTATTACAAATGACAACATTAGCTAATGAATGATTTAACCATGTTAATTTTTATTTTAAATATATACTCGATAAGAGAGTTGTAATTTGTAACAGAAAGAAGACAATAACATATAAAACATTCTAATATTAGTCCAAAGATTGAGATTCTGTAGAGCATTTTAAGTGTAAACAATATGGATCAATGATTTTGATTAAATGCAGTCAAAGTACACCAAAGTCATTGTCGTCAGCATATTCTGATAATTGGATTAAAGACCTAACCAATAGCCAGTCATCACACAGAAGGATTCCTTTTTGAATTTTATTCATTTATTTTTTATCACAAAATTGGAAGGTTGGTCAAACTGTAAAGATATGAAATGAAAAGATCAAAGTCTTTGTGCATGTCAGATGAAGATTGCTGTTAAAAGATTAACGAAGTGACATTGGATTTTAGAGTCTATCATAGATAATTGAGTTTAGTTAAAGACCATCGAAAGAAGTTTTATGTTGAAACTTACGTTTTGTAAGTTTTTGAAGAATTGACTACACAACTTCGAATGCAATACTACTGCTATAAATAAGTCAAAGTTTTGAGTCTTGCTTACATTTTTCCTTACTTCTTCTAATCGATCCAAGGATGTGAAGAGAACATAATGAACTGTGTTGCTTCCAATACTCATCATTACAAGAAAGTGAGAGTGGTGAACTTGTGGAAGCTATACCAAAGTCACCTTCTATTCTGAATCATAGAGAAGATGGTGGAAAAGATGAAGAAAAATTCCCAAACAAAGTCCAACACTTTCTAAAATCACTAGCAAAAAATGTAATGTGATTTTGATGGCTCATACTTCACCATCTAGTTCATCGGTGTTGCACAATTGTCAAGTGGTGACTAATTTGACATGTTATTTTAGTATATGTTGAAATTAGTGTCTGAGAACAAAATTTGATAATTATATTTGTGCCCTTGATAACTATAACTGAACCAAGGTTAGACTCACATCAATTGAAAATAAGAAAACTAAGAATATCCAGTCCCCCAACATATCCAGATCAAATGTTACATTGCAATGGAAGTATGAAACAAAATACAAGGTTAGAGTCACATCAATCGAAAATAATATTAATAATGGAAAACTAAGAATATCATGTTCTGCAACATATCCGAAATGTAATAATACAATGGAAGTATGAAACTGCAATAGCAACATATGCATTCTGCAAACCATAAGTTAAACACCCAGTGTAAATAACTGTGTCTGTCGTATCTTTGTACTTTTTTCCCTCCCGCCTAGCAAACCCAGTTCCAATATTACAGATGCTTCAAGAAGCTCAACTAGCTCGAATTCTATCCAGCCAGTCGATGCTCTTCCGCGGTCTCTCAAACTGAACATCGACACTTCTTCTGGATTTCTCTTGGAATTCAATGCTTCTAGATTTGTCATTGTACTCTACGCTTCTTCTTGACCGCTCCGTCTGGTCAAATTGGACTCTTAACTTCTCTAATTTCTCAGGATTGTTGAATTTGAATTCATGATATTTCAGTTTTTCTGCCTTATCACTACTTCTTGGTGGTTTATCTCTGTGATCTGTGCTCTTCCTTGGCTTTTCCGAGCAATCAGTACTTCCTCTGGATTGTTCAACCCTATCCACACTTCTTCTAAAACTCAGTCTTTGGGACGGTGACTTTTCTACCGTCGATATGAATTTTCTGAGATGTCTAAGGTATTCTGGATAGAGCTCCAAATTACAGTGATTTCCATCTTTGAGCCATAAAGGTTCGTATTTCTGTTGACATAGCTCCCATAAATGCTTTCCATGAGAGCAATCAACAACCTCATCAGCAGTTCCCTGAAGAAAACACAAGAAAGACACCAAGTTAGTAAAGCAATATGAAATGCTCTGTACCCAAAAAAGAAACCTAGAAAAAAGCAATAGTTGCCAAGTTACATAATATAATTTAGGTTGGCACTTTTTAGTGTTAGTTTGGATTAATCTTTGGTTGGTCCTTTCCCTAGCTTTTGTTTCTTGTTTCACTGGGTATAGGCATTTGTCCCCCCAATTTTTCTGTTTCCATTTTTCTTTTTTAATATTACTTCGGCTTTTATCAACAAAAAAAAGGCTGTTTCTTTTCAACTTTGATGCTGTAAAACCAGCCACACTCAATAGGTTCCTACTTCCTACTTGTGTAAACTAGCTTATGTTAGGAAAAATGACGTTCTATATTTATCAACCCATATCATAATTTTCATTACATATTTCTGCAGGAGAAATGCTGATTTTGAATAACAATGTGCAGGTTGCTTGTATATAAGAGATTATATTTATCAGTATGAGCACTAAGCTAGCGTACTGAGTAAGCACCAAGTTAAGGACCACAACCATTATAGAAATTGTTAATTGGATACCATTACATGCTGACAGCAACAACATAAACTATGGTGACAAAATATTAGATAGTGGAAAATCGAACAAAATATGCATGGAATACTTACATGAATTACTAGCACTGGACACTTCACCAACGGAATTTTATCAATGTTCTACACCAACAACACGGAATGAAATTCAGTTACATAATACATGATTCTCATAACGAAGGACATCAAATAGATAGGATAATGAAAAATCTAACCTTATAGATGTCAAACCAGTATGTCCTTTTCACGGGGTACATCACTCTCAACCCCGATAGTATAGGACTATGGAGAACAACAGCCCTCAGTCGGGGTAATCGAGCAGCAAGATCCAAAGTAGGACCACTCCCAACAGATTGACCATACAGGATTATATCTTCCTGCTTAGCACCATAGTTCTCTTCAAGACACTTATATACAGCTTCAATGTCAGCATACGTATTATGCTCACTTGGCTGTGAAAAATATCCGTTTTTCATTATGCTTCTCTATGCTAAGAACAAAAGAATGAAATAAACCAGAAAGAAGCATATAAGGCAGTTACCTTCCCTGACGACTGTCCGTAGCCAGAGTAATCGTATCTGCATGCATTGAAACAAGATGCTTGAAAACATAATTAACATATACCTTAAAAAAAAATTATAACAAACACAAGCACAACACAACAGATATATGATAAGCAAGCCAACTGTTTTAAGGAGGTCTTTAGGGTATCTTTGGATGAGGGTTTCGGAGGGGAGGGGAGGACTTTCCTTTTTTAAATTAAGGACACTGTAAAATCTTTTAAAAAATGAATAAAGTGTAACTGAAGTATTAAACGGATCATTTATCATGTTTTTTTTATAAAAAAATAAAATAAAATAAAATATCAAATATATTTTAAAATACAGAATATCCCTCCAAAGCCCTCCCATCCAAAACTCAACTCCCAAGCATAACCTTAGATTGATCCTCAAAGGTGAGGGTCTAACGAGTACAGTCTCCAACATTACTCTTACTCATGAACTCCCTTATTTGTGCCTCAATACTATTTTTTGCATGTTAAAAGTTTCTTTAACCATCCTTTTAAAAAAAGTTTCTTTTACCATATGAAAGCAACATTCAAGAGAAAAAATAAGACAAATTAAAGGCAAAATGTGAATATGTGAACTATACATGTTTGGATGTGCATCCTCGGTATATCAAGCATCCAAAGTGTTAGTGATACTTAGTAATCAAACAAAGTTTACAGTTTCATCTGTATTAAATTATTGGGCATCTAAGGTGTAACAGTAAGCCCTAAGTTGAATGTAACCACTCACATAGCATGGAATTAAACAAAAGGGCTTGATGGAGCTATTTCTGAAGTTTAAAAGCTAGCAATTCAACTACACTAACCAATTTAAATATTACACCTATCAGCACAAAGATCAGCAAATATTAAGGCTAAAACTTAAGTTTTGGTCACACTGCAGACCATGAACCATATGCACTTCCTACAGAAAGAAAAACGCGCCATTGAGCTTAACTCTGATGTCACATATCAACTTCTGAATGAAACTGACCATCTAATTACCAACTTTATGATCTTTTACAGTTTTCCTTATTATGTAGTAAATGTACTTAACTCATGCTTTCTAAAATTTCAGTTTTTTTTTGGTTACATTTTTTCTCATTCGATAACAAAAGAAAAGGAGTTATGATGTGTTGCACTGAAATTGAAACCTTCCAAGTCCTGCAGGTAAATGGCCATTTCATATCCCTTAAATCCCCACAGTAAATTTGCCGGATCTAACCAACAACTAAACCTTATCCCACTAAGTAAGGGTCTGCTAGAGTAAATTTTTCGGATAATCAGCTAAATTCCAACATCACAATCAGCACAATGAAATACGAAAATGATGGAATTTAGCTAAATTCCAATATCTCTCAATCACCACATTCTACTAATACATCAATCACATTAAAACACGAAAACGATGGAACACTTATTTGATACTGCCACCTTAAAATCCTTATCTTCTAACCACATAAGAACCACAAAAATTAAAATTAAAATTAAAATATAATACATGACTCACCCTTCATATCATAAACTAATGAGGACCAAAAATTCCCCATCTTTGACTAAATCAAACCTAACTAACAACTAAACAAGTGAATTATTTACCCTAAAAAAACACATCAAAATCTAATAAAAAAAATTAACCTAATCACTACAATCAAGCTTCTTTAAACAAGTAAATTATCAGGACTGAGTCAACTCAACTCAACACAAAATCAGCTAACAAATTCAACTAAAAAAAACACCCATTTGATAATTCAGTTACAGAAACTAAAAAAACGTTACAAAAATTGAAATTTAAATAAAAAAGGTTGGAAATTGAAAAAAATACGAACCCAATGAGATTAACACGCAAGTGAATACTGAGCTCCACGAAAAGCTCATACATCTGACCAATATCAGCAGCATTTCCATGAGAGTAAAGCACAGTTGATTTCGCCATTGGATGACGAACATACATAGCAACGATCTCAATTCCACGTCGATTAGGAAATTTCAAAACTTCAACGTTTTCACGGTGTGGGAATGGTTCCATCAACAATAAACCAGTTACTTCTTCTTTGATGAGTTTGTATGATGGTGGGTTTGGTGGAAAGAATGCTAATTTCGCTGCCATTGATGACGTCACTCCTCCCATTGCTTACGTATTTCTTCTTCTTCTTCTTCTTCACATTCCTTTTTTTTTTCTTCTTCTTGTCTTTGTGAAGTGAAACTGAACTGAACTTTCTCTCAGGGTTTTATTTATTTTTTATTTTTTGGTTATTTTTCTATTGAGTTTATTATTTATTATTTATTATTACACACTCCTTTTTTCTGTATTTCATTCATTCATTCATTCACACCTATTAATTAGTTGTATCTTTCTCTATTACACGTGTTGTCCTTCTGTCCAGAAATTTCTCCTCATCTCGTGCTACATGTTTTTTTTTAATTAATAATAATTAATACTATTTAATCCAGTAAATATTCGGAATTTCAAAAAAATATATTGGATTAAAAGCTTTTTAATTTTAGTTTTCAACAATGTTAGAAGTATTTTAGTTGAGTCCAAAAAAAAAAACATTGTAGTTAATCAATTTTATTTCTTTTGTCGAAAATAGTTAATCAATCTAATTTGATTTAATTGACTGGACTAACTCCCACAATGTAAAATATTTTATCCGACTAAAGTTGCATTAACAAAAGAAAAATATATGTCATAAATAAATGGAAATATGTCAAACTAAACATGTTTTAATATTTTCAAAATTTCTATTATGTGCAGTACTCATAACTTTATAATATTTCAC
>Ga0228710_1005621_pt1 | contig 19401 bp, 13 predicted proteins | sample MedpolnodulmetaG_FD_177995 | JGI IMG/M metagenome (GOLD analysis project Ga0228710, IMG submission 177995) | Root nodule microbial communities from Medicago polymorpha collected in Santa Monica, California, United States - pink nodules | ecosystem: Host-associated > Plants > Roots > Nodule...
TTTTGAGAGATGGTATGTGTTTGTTAAAGAGTGAGATGATATCACTCCTCCTTCCTCTATTCCATCACATTGCATCGTTTCCTTTCATTTTTACATAGTTTGTGGTAGTTATCGATCTGTGTTTTTATTTTCTTGTGACAGAATGCGTAGACCATAGTGTGGGCCATTGTATATTCAATACCAAAAAAAACGGGTACTGGATCCTTCACTTAGTTGCACTTTTGTTTATATGTGTGTGTAAAGTGTAAACACACACATACTTGTGTTGTGTATTTCTTTGACTGTCGGCTCCGTGCGTCTTGCATGGATGGGGTTTTAATAATATTTGTTGATTCAAACAAAAAAAATGTTATGGATCCATCACTTATTAGCTGCACTTTTGATCTATTTTAGTTTTGTTTATCTAACATCTGTAATATTGTATATATTAAAACAAATAAAATCAACAAATTTTATTTAAAAACAACAATATATATTTAATATAAGTTACAAATTTTAATACAAACTTAATATTTTAAACAATTTAACATGTATAAATTTACACATGTACCTCACCTTTTTTCGATTTCTCAATTTTATATTTGTTGCAGTTTTGATTTATGGAGTTAGAAAAGGTCAATTTGCTATCAAAGGTGAGATTTTCTCTTGAGATATACACTTTTGGGGTCACGAAACATCAATCTTGGGGCATAAAATCTCTATATATAGTTGAATTACATTAATTCTAGCATGGCTCTCCTGCTATTGGTGGTAGGTTGTCTTGATAATCACTTGTGTCACGAGATGGTTCAAATGATTAGGAACCTTGTTAGTCAGGATGGTGGGGTTTATTGCAGGGGTGGCAAAAAATCCATGCATGCGGGTATCCGCAGATAAAATCCATAATGGACATGGGGCAGGTAGCTAAATAGATAAATATCTATGTGAATATATACAAGAGTTTGGTGTTCAAAAAAAATCCTAATTTGGTGTCTCAAATTCTATTATTGAAGCTTGGAATACATTTGAAATTTTGGATGTTTATTTGGATTTTAGTCTATTCTAGCTTTTGTTTGGAGGTTTTTATGCTTTTTGGATGTTTTTATCCTTTTATTTTACTTCAAGAATTTGTATGGATTATGTAAGAATCACATGCATTGTGGTATGATGAATTTGCTTGGGATTATGTTAGAATCGTGATTTTTGTTGGATTATGGTATGGATTATGAAATTTGAATAGAATATGTTATGTATGGTTTTTTAAAAGTTGAAGTTTGTAGGTAATTAAAAATGTATTTTTCTTTGTACAAAAAAAAAATTAATTCAAAAATTCATAGGTACCCTCGAATATCTGTGGGTACCTAAGTACCCGCGGATTACTCGTATAGAGATACCCGCACGGGTCAGGGACGGATACGGGTATCATATTTATCCCACAGAGCGGGGACGGATATCATACTATGTACCTATGGATACCTATTGACATCCCTAGTTTATTGACATCAATGTTTAAACAAAGTTAGAACTTATTTTGAATGAGGAATTAGTACATTAATTTGATGGTAACACTCTTAAACAAAACATGTTAATATTAAGTGAAATGCTAACATGCAAGGGTACATGTTAAAGAACTTGATTTGTAAATTTTATTTTAGAAATTGTGCTAATTTATTTCATTTTTTTAGGGGAGTGCTAATTTATTTCTTAAAAAGTTGAAACTCAATTTTTGTTCAATAAATATTTTTATTATTTATGAAATTCTAATATATTTTTTCAATAAACTTAATTTTGTTTAGGGTACTTGTTAGCTTGCTAACCCTAATATTTAAAGGGTCTCATTAACGAATGTCACTTGTCAAAAACATAAAAATGAAAATAAATGGTAAGTATAACCAAAAAAAAAAGTAAACTTTTGAGGTTTCAATGTTTGAATACAATCTCGCCTTTCGTCCCTTAAAAAATACTCATCACCTTTTATGAAGGGTTAAAGTGAAAACCCAATCATGTGATAGAACTTACTTAATGAAAAGAAGTGAAAACCCTATTACTGGGAGGTTATATAACATTATTCTTTTGTTTCTTTTTGCAATGTTTATCTCTATGTTACTTCTCTTAGATTATATTATATTTTAAGGAGGAATTGATACATCAGATTATGAAAAATTATCTACAGTAATTAGCTAGAACATCGTATCTTATGATAAAAAAATTTCATTAGACTTCTTAACAACAAGACACGAGTAAGATTATGTCTAATGATTGAGACTTGTTAAGGTAACAAATTTTACTCTATTAATTTCTAGACATGAGTAATATTAATTTCTAGAAATAGGACCCACATAAACTGAACATTATTTTATCCAATTGGAAAAAAAGAATGTTTAAATAATGAAAAATGTTAATTTGTGTTCTTTGGACATAAGTTAAGAAGCCAAATATAAATTTTATTTTTTTTGAAAATTGTGTATTCAATTTCTTAAAAATTTCAAAAAATTATATTAATAAAAAATTACTTTTAATTTTTATTTTAAACTCTTTAACTTGTTTCTTAAAAAAAAATTGTTCTCGATACCCGTCAAGTAAATTATTTTTGAGGAAAGTAATCCTAATAGTTTCATAAATCCATTTGTTTGTATGTTCAATAATTAGTTACCATTAATCTATGCGATGGGTAGTAGTTGCCTTGGGAATACGTTCTTCACTTGTTCCCCATAATGATATAATGATGCATTTAATGCTAACTCCCTAGTAGTTGGCCTTGTTACTTTCAAAGCAATATCATATTTATGTAGAATCAAATTGAGCCAATTATCTAACCAAACTCAATTTGTACCTTTATTTTTCCACAAAAAATAACCAATTTGTAGCTATATACTAGTGCACAATAATAACATGGACAAGGGAATTGGTGTTGAATTAGCTACAAGATCTTCAATTGAAATGGGAAATTCAGTAGTTGATGAAGAATTTGAAGGCAAAGAAGCTTCATTGCTACGTATTGTGGAGACTTTCTTGCGTTTGTTTCCTATTTGTTTATGTGTAACAGCTCTTATCATTATGCTTAAGAATTCAGAGGAAAATGAGTATGGTTCTGTTGCCTATTCTGATCTTGGTGCTTTCAGGTATTAATCAAGTTTACCAAATCTTGTACGTAGTTTTAATTATGTTTTTAGTTTTTTTTCCTATACTTAAATTGGATCCATAAACATAAGGATATTATTCAATTGTTTTGAGCTACGGTTTTGGTTTGTGAAGATTTTATATGTTTTGTTTTTGCATTGTTGACAAATGAAAACTCACTTGGTCATTTGATAGAGGAGGGAAATTTTTGTTTTTTTGATTAATCTTTGAAATAAGGTGCAAAATTTCTCATAATCAATTTAACTCTAACATTGATGATTATTTGTTGTTGAATTTGTTTTTTTATTTTTGATAGGTTGTTGAATTTTGTTGATTGTTGAGATTCAATTGATTGACTCATATATTTATTTTCTTAAATTATTAGATACCTTAAAGTTTGGTTTTGTATCGGTACCTCTAAATAAATTTTGTTTAAAATTTGTATTTATATTAAGGGTTTTTCTATCAATATCATGTACAAATTTACAAGAAATTTAAAACAAAATGAATTATTTTAAATCAATAGGAGATCCTAACATGCAAACAAGAAGTGCAAGGATTCAACAGTAGTTACAAAGAGAAATTACAAACCGATCATCAACCAAACAAAGAGCAAGTAAAACAATAGTTAGGAAACAAAACAAAATAACTAGTTAGGTAGTAGTATACTCAAACATTGAAGAAGATTATTCCACCAGACATGAAATATATTGCAGTTAATCATGAACCAAACTTATTTTGGTGTTTGGATTTTCCATATTGTAGGTATTTGGTGCATGCCAATGGTATTTGTGCAGGATATTCACTATTCTCAGCAGTCATTGTTGCTGTACCCCGCCCTTCAACTATGCCTAAGGCTTGGGCTTTCTTTTTGCTTGACCAGGTCAATATCTAACTTTTTCTTGAATGAGAGGACTGATTTAGATTTCTTACCATACTATAAGTACTTCAATTTAATGTGTGATGGCAATATATTTTTAAGTTATAATAATCTGAAATATTAATTTAATTAGGTTAACACAACATTACCCATACAGTTTGGTTGGGTGGTACCTCTCAATCTCATCCAATCATTCAATATCATATTTTAAGTTAAATTACACCATGTAACCTTTAAGTGTGTGGTTTTTAACATATTAGTCCTTTAAGTTATGTTGGTCATACATAAGTCCTTTAAGTTTGAGGTTTGTAACAAATTGGTCTTTTAAGTTATTTTGGTCACATGTAAGTCCTTTAAGTTTCTAAACGTTTTTAATTTAGTCCTTCTGCCACATCATCATTTTGGTTAACAGAATGACTAAATTGAAAAATTTTACAAACTTAAAGGACTTATGTGTGACCAAAATAATTTAAAGGACCAATCTGTTACAAACCTCAAACTTTAAGAACTTACGTGTGATCAAAATAACTTAAAGGACCAGTCTGTTACAAACCTCAAACTTAAAGGACACGTAGTGTAATTTAGCCCATATTTTATTACAACTACTTTGTCCCAGACCTTACATTTTTTATGTAAAATATGGAAGTGTCTAGACAATTTTGTCAATATATAATGTAATAAATAAAATATAAATTGACAATTCCCCTCCCTTTTTTCCATTTGTGTTTGATGTCCTATAGGTGCAAACCTACATAATCCTAGCTGCTGGAGCGGTATTAACAGAGGTTCTATACCTTGCTGAAAATGGAGTCCCTACTGCAGGATGGAGTTCAGCTTGTGGATCTTTCGGTTCATTTTGTCACAAGATCAAAGCTTCATTAGTTATCACATTTATTGCTGTGGTTTGCTACATTTTGCTTTCATTCATATCCTCTTATAGGCTATTTAGCAAGTATGATGCACCAGCACAAGTCAACAACTCCAACAAGGACACTGGCATTGCTGCTTTCAATGGCTGACCTTACAATATTATGACTCCCTCTGTCCCGAATCATTGGTCATTTCCTTTTAGATTTTTAGGTTTGCTCAAAAGCTTTAGTTTGTTTTGAAAATCAATGTAAAATTATACATTATTTTCACTTTATAATGTGTACATGAATAATTATATCCTGGTGGATAACAAAGTACTATATGTGCATGAATTGAAGTTGCCTTGGTTATAACTGTTTTGTTGGTATTCCAAAATGAGAAGATAATAATCCACATATGCTCCTAGCACAAACTTAAAGTGCTTATAAACTAAATGACTTTTACTCAAATCATGGTTTGAGACATCAATTCAAGTTTATAAAGATAATTCATATAATTTGGCCAAATATGTTGTTTCCAAGTAAAATTCAAAATGCACAAACCAAACTGGGATTTGGGAGATACAAACTGTAATATCTAAAATACAGGTACTTCAAAACGAAGTACTCGCAGCATAGATCCCAGGTATGGGTATAAATACGGTTTGGATACGTTTATGGTACGTCTGAAACAAAATCTGAACGGCTAACACTCCAAAATCTGGCAAATATAAAACCAAAAACAGGGGAATAGTGTGTCAAGCTATCTTTTTATGCTAATTTACTTTGACCACTAGTACATGGCCAAGGTTCTACCATGACTTAAATACTTTTAGAACTAATTCCAAGTCCGCAACGAGACATCTGATTTAGTCACAAATGAGTGAACAGCCTGTCAATTGAGGACTACATGCTGCAGGGTATAATCACATAACAAACTTCTCGGAAAGTTAAGCCTGTATAGATCAAGCTATTTGATTGAAGAATAGTCAACTTCATACAAAACAGTGATGAATATCCAAAAACCCATGCTGAAACTCTAAACTTGTCCTTATTGTAACATACAAAGGCTATCAAGAAAATCAAACGCAACAAATTTTGAACTTACATTATTCATTTGCAGTCCTTGGTCTTATATTATTTAATAACCTCATTATCAAAAGGGTATAGTAGTAGAGATAAAAGTTCAAATCAGTGGCTTGCAGGCTGATTGACAAGACTCCATCCAAATGAAAGTGTAGACACCATAAGCCCCAGTAGTGCCGGCATAAAAAATCCCCTGTTAGCATATAAATTCAGTTACATATTAATCAATCATGGGTTTAATTACAGATATAACACTTATGGTTAATTGTAAATTTTAATCACCCGAGTTTCAGACGGTTCTCGGGTTTGCCTGTGGCATAGCCTACGAAGTAGAAGTATCTAGCAACAGTGTAAAGTACTCCAAGGACAGCACAAATGATAGGATGCTTCAGCCCTCCCAAAATCATCAACATGAAGAAAATGGGCATTGTTTCCAGAGAGTTTTGGTGCCCTCTCTGCACTCACCAAACACAGAAAATTATCACAATTCACAAAATAGATATACAAAAAAAAGAATCTATGTTAATACTAAAATATCTTTTATTTTTTTGAATCAGCAAAGGTTATTAACAACGAACTCGTGCAAGACACACCAAAAAGTTTGCGTAAAGGAAGAAAGAAGTACAAAGGTGCTGTAAATATGTGGTACACTTAAAACAAAACTCCTAACCCACCCCCACAACCGCTAGAACTCAGAGCTGCCCCGAAGGAAAGGAAACTGCAACAGCCAATGGCCAAAAACTGCTGGAAACACACGGTCAGTAATGCTGACAGTAGAGCCGCATCATACAAGTCCCCCCAAAACTCAAACTAGACCAGCAGCACAGCCTGTACGCAATTCACAAAACCAGCAGCACAGAAGACAACACTGAACCGAAGGCAGCAGGCCCAACCTCTTAGCAAAACACCAAAGTGCCCTCCCTTAGCGCGCAATCCCTCGGGTTCCAAGTCCATTCGTAATATAAACACGACGGCGTATTCGTCCTACCCAAAATCCAACGCCACGAAATAACTTTCACCTCCTCCACCCCTTTAATCATATCATTAAAAATGCGATCCTTGCGAGCTTGCCAAATTTTCCAAATCGCCGTGTGCCAAATCAACCTCAAACCTTTTTCGGATTTTCTTATTCATTGACCCTCCTCCCCAACACTCCCATCTCCCAATGGACAAACAAGTTGGGAGGAGTGATAAAATTAAAATCAAGCCACCACATCAGTTCCAACCAAATATTCCTTGCCAGAGAACAATGTAAAAAAAGGTGATTGGAAGATCCAATCTCCATCATACACCAAACACAAGTAATAGCACTTTCCATTGGTATCACATTTCTTTTGTGAAGATTGATCCTTGTCGACAGAGCCCTAGATTTCCAAATTTGACGAAACATCCTCTTTTCATCCTCCATACGATTGTCCTCCCTTACCATCAAGCCTTCCAACTTCCCATGCATAGATTTTACCCAAAAAACCCCTACTTCCTCCAACTTCCAAGTCCACCTATCATATTCTTGATGCCTTGTAGAGCCTTCCAAATCTTCCAATAAATTGTTAAAAAGATTGGTCTCCCTTACGAAGAAATATGGCCTCCAAAAAAACCCCCACCCTCCCCCATTTCAACCATCTATCCACATCTCTGTCTTGGTTATTTGCTATAGAGAAATTCTTGGGTATTTAACCATGAATGACACCATTCCTCTCCACGCCACCCTCCAAAAACTCGTACTTGTACCGTTACCATTTTTCCTCACCACCTCTGTGTTAAACCAATTTTGAGCTAGCCATCCCTCTAGGTTCACAAAATCCTTCCACCATCTAGAAGCAAAACGCGGCCAAGCACTACCACTCATCAACAAATCGGCAGCCTTTTGACCATATTTCTCCACCAACACCACCTTCCAACAAATCGGTAACCTTTCTTCCATTGGGCTATCATTCACAAGTATCGACATACACACACATACCAACTCCCACCATGATATATCCAAAAACCTCCAACCCACCGAGTCAAAAGCCTTCTCAAAATCGACTTTTAAAATCAAACAATCTTTATTAGCTCTCTTAGCAAAATCCACAATGTCATTAACCACCATCACCCCATCGACCAAACTTCTACCTTTTAGAAAGACCAATTGATTAGTCGAAATAATCGAATTCATCACACTCGCCAACCTCCTAGCTAGGACCTTAGTCAATAGCTTATAATTTATAAATACAACCTAACAAGGAAATAGGACGATAATCTTTCAACTGCAAAGGTGAGTTGATTTTTGGGATCAACACCACAAAATACGCCAACAAGGCTTTGGGGACAGCCTCATTGGCATGGAATTGTTAAAACTAAATATCATACCCTTTAGTATATATATTTGTAACATATCAATATGCCAAAAGAAAAACCAAAATTCATACTTGACTATTCAACATTTATCAAGTCAGTTTATTTTGTAAAACTGATTTCAGTTAAAAATGAGTTTAAAGTAAATGTTCGGATACAAGTGAATCTTATCCCCTGTTTGGAAGATACCTGAACGCAATTGAAGAGCTTGGCATCTTCGTTTTCAGATTCAGAAGCATAAAGTGTTGGATAAAAAACTTTGTACCTGTGAGGAATTTCAACAAACACCTTGTAAACAAAATCACAAAAAATGCATCTATATAAACAAGAAAAAAAAGCAATTACTTCTTGCGAGCTTTGCCAACTTGAAAGGTCATGAAGAAATTGAGGAAAGTGTAGAAAACGAGAACGATTGCCACAAAGCCATATTCTTTTGGTAACAATTCTACCAGTGTCGCCATTTTTGGATGATGGATTTGTCTTTGTTTTTTCTGGAAGAATGAAAGATTCAACGAGATGAGTAATGTACTGGTTTTGTGGATGTGTCACAACGTGAGACAAGTCAACGTATAATAAATACAACGTAAGACAAATGATGGGTTTTCTAGATTTACACACGTTAACGATAATTTTTATGAAATTCTTTAAAAAAGAAGCCATAATTTTTTTTATATTTTATCTTAAAAAATGAACAATATTCTTTATTATGAATAATAAAAATTCAGAAAATTAAATTTCATAATTGTAAATGATATAAAATATTGTTTTTCAAAAAATAATTTATTTAGTTATTAATTTAAAGATTTGGTGTACCTTGAATTTTTGAGTGTACCATAAGATTTGTCATAATATAATTGACAATATTACACATCATTGTTTAATAAATAAAAAAAGTGGACAACTCATATATGGGTACATCCATTTGACACCTCTACTTGTTGTTGGTCAGCTAATTGTAAAACTTTAACTATACACGACGATCAATAGCTGAGCATCCCATCATTATTATAATTATTAATTTACTAGCATAAATTCAACTAAAATATGTAGGTATAGAATTCAAATTCTCTATAATTATGATTATGATGTATATTTGAATTTATGCTTAAAATTGAAAAATAATTAAGTTTATAAGTATAAATTTGTTCAGAAAAATGTCAATCAAAAAGTAGTTAAATGTTAACTTTAGATTTGCTTTTATATGTCTCTCGACTTTAGTTAGTTTGTAGGGACATTGCATTATATATGTCGGTTGGGTTTGAACTCCGGAATTCTACTTATTTGTTGCCTATTGTTCCAACACAACTTCACAAGGTAGTGCACCAAGGAGATCATGATTGGGAGAACTTGTTATGCATTCCCTTGTTTCCGATGAGACAATGGAAGATGGGAGTTGTGCACCAGAATACGAGTGATCGAGTTGTTTGGCTACTGTTGTCCATGGTGACACTGATATAAGGATAAGAACTTTACAAAGAAGAAATGAAGAGCCAGACACGAACCCAATGATGCAAGCACAAGATAGTGCACCACGAAGAATACGATTAGGATGATATGTACACATTCCCTTGTTTATGAGGAGACTACAAAAGATGAGAGTTTGCAGGAGACGAAACCTCATAAAACCATGATATTGTTGTTGAATGTGACGGCGACCCAGGGAAGACATCTCCCATGTCTGCAAGAGAGATCTGTTGTCAACATGTTACAAGTTACAACTGCAAAATCCAACTTGAGGTCGAAAATCTTGCATTTGTTTTGTTGTGCCCATTTTTTCCCTTATTGTTTGAATACTTGATTAACTAATTGATTGACCGATCAATCTTCTTTTGAAAACCTGATTTATTTGTGTATGAATTTTTTTTTTATGATTTTTTTTGGGTCAAGTAGCCTAATGGTTAGAACTCACACATTTTAAATATGGAGAAGTGGAGTGTCCGGAGTTCGAACTTCAGCCCCTGTATATAATATACAATATCCTTACCAACTAAATTAAACACTCTGGGATTGTTTGTATGATTTTTATGTTCTTCAATTTGGGCATTTATAATATGTGAAAATATCTTTAATATTTCTTACATCTACACATACATTTTATATGTTCGAAATTTTATGCTTGCGCACTCTTATACTTAATAAGATCTACTACATCTGTCTTTATAAAAATAAAAAAGATTAATTATATGTGTGGTCAAAATTTTACACACACTCATACATATCTCCTATGTGTTTATATGCAATAATAAGCATGCAAACATTTTCCCCTAAAAAAAGTATGCAAACTTTTTTTTACGAGGAAACATGAATGCAAACATCACCTGTTAGCATTTCAAATTTTGATTGTGTAAAAAAATTTAAATGACAATTTAATTTATATAAAAATATTGTTTAGTGCAATATCAATTATTAAATAGCGTGCAACACATACTATCCCATATGATAAAAAAATAATTAAGGAAAAGAATAGAGTGCAAAAACATCATTTTAACCATGTTTACATTCCAGCAACACGACAATCATCAATATTCAGTTACTTTTATTTTATCAAATTTATATTTATGTGTACATGTTAATGCTAGTATCTTATGTCTATTTTTTTTTGGTGAAGTCTTATGTTCATGTTTATGTTGATATATAGTTGTTGTTATTGCGTGCATGTAGAGGTAGGAAGGAAAAATGGCCCATCAACATTGTTTAAGAAACTAAAATACCAAAGATAACATCCTAGTTCGGGATGCAAGAGCTCTGAGAAATATATTGGTTGCATGTAATTCTTCTTCTTCGTATTCTTTTATCATATGAGATAGTATGTGTTGCACATTATATTTAATAATTAATATCACACTACACATGTTTTGGATATGAAGTATGAATGCTATTTAAATTGTTTAAAACAGTCAAAGTTTGAAATGCTGACGGATGATGTTTGCATTCATATTTGTATTCATGAGATATAAGAGATCAATTAGAGGCGAGTAATAAATAAGATCATTATTTGAGAAAGTTCTAAACATGGCTAAAAAATCTCACGTTGATTTTTCTCTCTATAAGAGTATAATAGAATTCAATGTTATCAATTAAGTCCTTGATAAATTTTCATAAAAAATAAAATAAAAAATCACTACAAAAATATATAAAACATAAAATTTTAACGGGATGCTCTAAATAATTCTGGTCTAATGATGGACCTCATGGACTGTTATGCTATATTAGGTTTCATTTGCACCGTTGTTATCTTTAGGGGCCAACTCAATGTTTGGAGGTTTAAAATAATTTTCATAGGTCAAATTATATATTTATAATTAACCCAAAAATTTTAATCCGAAAATTTTTCATGCTTTTTTTAACCTAAAATTTTGAAGCTTAAAACTCTAGTTTGAATCGCTTGACCCTTAGGTTCGTCTTGGATATCAATTAAGAATAATATTATTTTTATAGGAATAAAATATTATATTAACCTGATATACAAATTAAACCTTAATGATCCGCTTCAAAATCATTGTCTAAAAGTTCCATATAAATAAAGTTGTTAAAGTAAGTCAATGATGTTTGGTTGAGTTGATAAAGAATTGACTCGTATTATACAAAAACGTTGATTTAACTTGCGTTGTTGATATGAAGATCTTTCTAATGATGATATTTAAGTATCTTTATAAGTGTTTTTTGAATCGCAAGACCTACCCTAATTCTGGTAAACCCTAAAATCTAACTCACCTAAACTTTCCATTGTTTAAAAGTACCTTACCTTGGAATTGTGAAATTTGAAAAATACAACTACAACACAAACTTCTCTATAAAAGTTCATAAAAAAACCCTCAATAAAAAGGTCAATAACTGTCTTATTTCGTTTGCTAAAAAAAAAAAAAGCTTTCTTATTGTATTCATTAGGATACTTATTTTTGCTTCTGATGTCAATTTTTTAAATTCGATATCTTACTTAAAGACCGACCATTCTCACCGTCTATTAGTATAGGAGATTGAACTGAAGACAAAACAAAGTTGTCCATAGACTAACCAAACATTAAAATTATTAGCACTTAAGAAGTTCAAATATGAGATCTAGAGAAAAACACACTTTTAAGTCCGAAGATGTACGTCATCAAAATTCAAACATACCTTTAACAAATTTCCAATTACGTCATTAAATATAGAATATGCCAAAATTATATGCCCAGTCTCATCTTCTACATGTCCCATTTTGGTTGATAATTCAAATTTGGTATTGCTGTTAAAACTTATTCAAAAATGGGAATAAAAATAATCAATATGATTGGAAAGAACAATAAAAATTACATATCATGCATTCCTAATTATAACTGGTGTCTAAACCTCTTTATAAGGGTTATCACCTATTAATTATCAAAATTAGAGAGAGAAAAACTAAAATCGTTCACTAGACATGAGGATATTAGAGACAAGAGTCAGAATAGCAAGCCAAGTCACCGCAATTTAAGCTGATTGCCAAAATTAGACCTTGATGGAGTGTGTAAGCTCTACGAACAGGATATCTTGAGAGTTGTTGATGAAGCGTGAAAAGCCAGATAAATAGTTGCCCGTACTGTTTCGGAGAACTCCTCCAAAACTTGAGCAGATCGGATCATCGTTGTAGCTTCCATCCACATTCAAAATTGAGCACATGTGGTTGTTACTGTTCCAGCGAATAAATCTTGCAGGGGTAGGAGCGCTAGTAGAATTGCGAAGACTGGTGCTGATGGTTTCAGCCAAACCGAAAATTTTGCAACAGAGACAAGTCACAGACATTGTTTCATTGCTTAGGCACATCATGTTACAGTGTTTCCAAAGCCACCACAAAGCCGCAAAGAAAACAGTTGACCGAGCACATATAGCACCCTCTTGAATCTAGTCAGAAACCGAATTGGAGAAGAAAAAAGGTTGTGAAGAAAAGTTGATTCTCTGCCATATATTAATTGAAAATCTACAATCCTGCACGCAGTGAAAGAAAGATTCATCTTAGTTACCGCATCTAGAACAAATTGCCGACTTTACCATGTTTCTGTGATTAAGCAAAGCTAAAGTAGGGGCAACATTATGGCAAGCGAGCCAAATCAAAAAATTTATTTTTTCAGGGACTTTTAATCTCCAAATCCAATTCCAAGAGACACTGGCTTGATTGTCAGCTTCATGAAGGGAGAGCAACCAATTGTAACCACTTTTTGTATTATAAATTCCGTTTTTGTTTAGCGGCCAAATGAAGGCATCCACAATTAAAGGATTGAAGCTAAGCTGAGTGTTGTTGATGATGTTTGCTAAGGCTGTGGGGAGGATGGTGTAGATAGCTTGAGTGTGAAGGCCATCATTGGTGATAACATCTTTTACAGTGAGCTTAAGACCATGTATGTCAACAAAGGGGACTTGAGAACCAAGAATGCCAAGGTGGCTCTAGTTACTATACCAAAAGGATGAGTTACCTGAACCGACTCTCCAAGAATAACCATTTTTAAGGACCTTTTTTGCACGAATTATAGCTTAATTTTTGAATATGCGTTTGGATTCACATCATTAATATTTTTGTAAGATTATAGCTTCAATGCTAGCAAGTATCAACTAGTATACAACACAAGTATATCTTACTTACTAAAGCTTGTCTGGTCAAGTTATAACTTACCCTAATTCTAACCTAGCTTTTTCCCTCCAATTCCAACGCAATAAATTCGCAGATTTGACCTCCTCACTCATTTGTCACGCAATAAATGTCATTCATTTCAAATTTAATTGTTTGACCTTCTCATTTAAATGTCCTTAAAGAATTTCGAATCTTACTTACTAAAACTTGTCTGGTCAAGCTATAACTTACCCTAATTTTAACCTAGCTTTTTCCCTCCCATTCCAACGCAATAAATTCACAGATTTGACCTCCTCACTCCTTTGTCACGCAATAAATGTCATTCATTTCAAATTTAATTGTTTGACCTTCTCATTTAAATGTCCTTAAAGAATTTCGAATTCTCACATTTGAATCTCATTCAAAAAATTTATCCCGACATTTACAAGAATGCATTTGATTGGTTAGTTAACACCACTACCGGGTGTAGTCCACTATTTCCGGAGATTAATAACAAAAGAGAAGCTTTATTTATGGGAGTTTATATTAGGGCTGTCAAAACGGACGGCCCAAACCGTTTAGGCCCGGCCCGAACGGGCAACAAACTTTTTAGGGCTAGGCTGAAAAGCCCAATTTAAATATGGGTTGGAAAATAGAGCCCGAGCCCGACCCTATGGGCTCCCGGGCTAGCGGGCAAGCCCTGGCCCGTTTTTTTTCTTTTTCTTTTTCATTCTTTTAAGGACTGAACATATAGAATAACATAAATATACCGGGCTAACGGGCCAGCCCTGGACCATATCTGTTATTTTGTTTCCCATTCTTTATTAAGATTGATCCAAGAGAATAACAATTATCCATAATGACAAAGATTCTAAATTCAAAATACTAATTATCCACAATAACATAACAAAAGTTCTAATGATCCAAAAAATCACTTCCAACAAAGTCAATTAATCTTCAGTCAGGTTCACAACATCAACTAGTTGATGCTTGTCCACTTCCATGAGTTTCATCTTCTTGAACATCAATGTTGTCATCACATAATTCTACAAATTAAGAAATTTGATTGTTAAATATAGAAATTAAGAAACCACTTCAATATTGATACCTAAAAATAAATCAATCACAGTAAGAATGACCATTGAACAAAAATCAATCATGAAAGTCCAACAATATTGCAAAGTAACTATCTAACATTCAAACTAATTCTACTAATTCCACTTTTTCTACATAACAAGACTTAACCAAGATAGTTTCAGCTCATGCAGTCTAGCATAATATTATTCCAACAATACAGTATTATCAGACCTGGTTGCTGCTATAGGATTTGGGAGAGATTCATGATTAAGTGCATTAACAACCTAAATTTTAATAATCTTTACAATACTCATGAAGACTTCAACATCAAAAGTAAAATTTATCAAAGCTTAAAGTGGCTAAAATTTTGAATAAGGCAGTCAACTTGTTGAATTTTAATCAGTTGCAAACTCTTTGAAAAATATTAATTCATGAGCTTCTAAAACTATCTTAAAACAAAGTTTTATAAGCCAAATTAAATTTAGAATAACAACTTCTAAACCAGAAAATCAATCATTAAAGATTACATAAATAGTCAATTCATTAAATACAGAATAACTGTGACAGTATTGTGCTTTAGGTCCAGAAAATCAATCATTACAGTTTAGAGTTCAAACATAACACAGACAACACATATTGGATGAGAAAATTTACAAATATTGGATGAATTTGTATCAAGAGTGCAAGTAAACCATTACGATTTTACAGTCCTACAATTTACAATCTTAACGTCTTCAATTAAGTTATTACATGCACCCAATTCAATGACAAAAGAAATACGAACCTGAAAAACGCTGAAAAATAAAAATCGGAGCTGCTGGGCCAGAATTAGAAACAGAGCTGTTGAGCCTGAATTAGAAACAGAGCGAGTATGCCATGAGTAAGTTATTCATATAACAGAACCTAAGTAAGCTTGCCAAGCTAAAAGTATCGCTTAATTGCATGTTTGATCTCTTGTGTTTATTTTAATTTTCAAGTTGGTCCCTTATGTTTTAAACGTTTCAAGTTGGTCCCTTACGTTTTAAAAGTTTCAAGTTGGTCCAAAACGTTACTCCTATAAGAATAAGTTAGTCCCTTCAGTCACATAACGGTTAAAGATTCGGGTTCACAATATGGGTGATGGAACTTAACTTATTTAGAAAATCAGTTTTAAAACATTATTTTAATTTTTTTGTTTTATTAAACTCAATATCATGTCGCAAAATGGACTAACTTATTCTAATATGAGTAACGTTTTGGACCAAATTGAAACATTTAAAACGTAAGGGACCAACTTGAAACTTTCAAAACATAAGGGACCAAATTGAAAACTAAAATAAACATAAGGGATCAAACATGCAATTAAGCCAATTAATAAATAGGGATTTTTTTGTTTACCATTTTTTTCTAGTTTATTTTTTTATTTTTTTAATTTACATATTTTAGGTTTCCTCAAAAATCAAAATAAGTTAAGTAAAATATTTATCAAGAGGTCCCGCGATTATAGCTCAGTTGACGATGTTGCAATATAGGGGCAGAGGTTCGAACCCTGGATTCCCGACTCATTCACTTACCAAAGAGAGAAGTTCTCTCCTCCCTTTCCTTTAAACCCACCATCGTCCAAACCTTTTCAGCCACCTCCCGTCATATCCAAACTCCAAGATCAAGATGTAGTGATCTGATCGCGGTGCGCACATCTCTGCGACGGTGGTGGATCGCCACCCCTAAACCCCATTTGGGGTAGTTCTCTGAATCGACATCGCCACTGCAGTTTGGCGAGATCTTCTCCCTGTTGTTACTCCTTCTTTGATAAAGCTTCATCATGTACGAGTTGATTTCAAAAAGACTGTGTTTGATTCACGTGGGTTTGCTTATACTTAGTGTTATCTTTGTCTTCGGCGGTGACCATGAGTTTTTAGCAGTTTAGGTTCTTCTTCGATCTCAGCTCCATTTTGGTGGATTTGGCACTATGCTCGTTGTTTGTTAAGTAGGGTGTCTTTTCCTCTGATGGTTCAAGTTCAGATTTGTTGCGATTGTGATTTGAAGATCTTGGGTTTGGTCACTTTCTAGATTCATGACCTAGACTTGTTGATGTATTCGCCGCTGAATCTATGGAGGCTTTTTGTCAATGGATTCTCAAGAAGTTTGGGAGTGGTTTCTCGAAAAGTGTAACAAAGATGGGGTGTTCTTGAGGGGAAAAAGTTTTACTCCCCCCGTCCCTATATCTAAGCACCCATTTGATTTTATTTTTGTCCCTAAATGTACGTAAACTCTTTTCAAATTACTAGATGCATTTATTTTATTTTTTCTAAGCATACCCTTAATTAATACTACTATGTTGTCTTGAAATATGAAAAACCAAATTTAATACACATACAAAACAAAGGAAACAAAGGACAATTTCGTAATATTAATACACAAAACAGACACATTAATTACACTGACAACTTTTCTTAAAAAATGTGGAAAAGACAATCGGTGCCTACATTAAGGGACGGAGGGAGTATATTTGTACATGGAAAGTGGTAAGGGAATTTTCAATTTTGTTATGGTGATTATAATGATAATGAGATGGGCTTGTGGTTTTTTTTTTGTTGGTTGGGGATTTTTTTGTTTATCTCTCGTTGTCGGATCATGGTGACCTCATACTTGGGCCAATCTTTACCGCCACTAGCTCGTGCTGATTTTGGGTTCTTTTTTTTTTTTAAGTGTTTAGTGGCTTGATATTGAGTTATTCTCGATTTTGAATGGTTAGTTTTTTGGTTGTTTCTCACTCGTGGCTTTTTCAATTTGGTCCTTTTTCAATTCAGTATTCTAGTGGGTCGATTGCTTTTACTTCGAGATCGGAAGTTAGTGTCTAGTTACAAATTTTTGTGGCTAATTATGGGGTCTTCTCTGTTGACTGGAGTTGGGGGTGTCTTGTGTCCATCCAAAAATTGCTCTAGGTCGAAAGCCTCTCATTCATGTAGAAGCATCTAGGTCTAGCCGTCACAATTCTCATTAAGCTTCTTTACTTTTCTTTTCTTTTAGAGGAAGCTTCTTTTTTTGTTATGTTTTTTTTAATACTTTTTTTTATTATGTTGGATTTTATTTTTTTTAACATAATGTTTTTATATTTTGATTTACCTATTTATGATTTCCTCAAAAATCAAAATTGGTTGAGTAAAATATTTATACATAGGTTGCTTTTTTTTGTTTTTTTAATTGTTAGTATATTAGTTGCTATTTAAATTTTTATCTTAGTTTTTTCTTTTTGTTGGGATTTGAACCCATAACCTCCAACTCTTAACCTTTTGTTAAAACTAGATGAGCTACCCAACCCCAAATAAGTTGATTAATATAAAGGTTTCATTTTTTTCCTTAAAAAAAGTTTTGATTTTAAATAAAAAAAATTATTAAAAGGTTTAATTATGGTGAATAATTATTCTCTCTAATACCATATTACAATTCTTGATAGAATGAGAAAAAAGGTATAAAAGAGTGCAATGGAAATAATATTGATTTTGAGAGAATTGTTACATCAAGTAAACACGTCCTGAATTATATAGCCAATTAGGCAACCAAACTCCTAACTAACTTGTATTAACTTTTACATCTCCGCTAAGAATTGAGATTGAGCCACATATTGTAATCTTTTGTACACAAAATCATGATATCGCTACGAAAAGATTATAATTACAATGCCAAAGCTTGAAAAGATTGGGTTCAACTATGAAGAGTTCAGCGTCTAAGTTTGTCGAATTACCATATCCATGAAAGTCACAGAGTCAGACGAAGAAAGAGACAAAAGGTGAAAGGTAAAGGTAAAGAAGCTTTTGTGGTTGAAGGTGAGAAAGTGGAAAAAGAAACCTCTGAATATTCTAAACGCTTGAAATCTCTAAGAAGGATGATAATCAATTGTTGGTTAATCAAGAAAATCACACTTGTTAAATTGTCACACGTGCCTGAAATCTTCAACCTTTGCGCTGCAAAAGACAAAATGATCGGTCAATATTGAAAGAGCAGGTCAGACATAAATTTATTTAACAAGCTAGTACAACACAAGAAGTGAAGAGCACAAAAATAGATAAAATTAATTAATAGAAAAAATTTACGATCACTATAACTTGCTACTAACACTGACACATAAACCTAAATATGTGAACACAAAACCTTCAACAAACAGATTATATACAACAGTATCTCGATTGAATTCCTAAAAAAAACATTGAAGATGAATAGCAAAGAATAAAGTTTATAAAATAAAACCGAAAATTCTACCTGTGTTAAGTAATGGAAGAGGTTTAAATTGCAAGAGTGCTGAGTTTTAAAAGGGGGTAAGAATACTGATACAAGAAAGAGAGTGCGTGAGGGATAAAGTGAAATTAGGCAGAGTGTTAGTACATAGTGAACGACTGGGTAAGGACTGAGGGTTTGATTTGTTCTTGTAAAACGGAAGTAACAGGATTATATCATTTCAGTATGTTTTACTTTGTCACAAATATTTGAGCACTTTTTTTTTTTTTTTTTTTTTTTTTTGGACTTTTTTTAAC
>Ga0228710_1005623_pt1 | contig 19395 bp, 6 predicted proteins | sample MedpolnodulmetaG_FD_177995 | JGI IMG/M metagenome (GOLD analysis project Ga0228710, IMG submission 177995) | Root nodule microbial communities from Medicago polymorpha collected in Santa Monica, California, United States - pink nodules | ecosystem: Host-associated > Plants > Roots > Nodule...
TGATTGAGCAAAGGAAGTCTCTTGGAGTTGTCCTTGAGCATAGAAGTCTCTTTCAGTTGTGATTGAGCATAGAAGTCTCTTGGAAGTGTCCTTGAGCAAAGATAAGTCTCTTTCTTGTGTGATTGAGAAACTTGTAATTTGAGATTACATTTTAGTGGAACTCTCCTTGGAAGTGCAAGGAGGACAGGACTACTTCCGGTTTGTGGAAGGAACCTGTATAATTGATTGTGTTCTTTCTTCTTCTGTTCTTTACATTATCCGCTGCTCATAGACTCTGAACTCACTCAGACTCTGAACTACTTCAGACTCTGAACCTGAGGACAGTTATCTAGAACGTAAAAGAAGAAGTTTCCAAAAACACAATTCAACCCCCCCTTCTTGTGGTTTTTTCTCACCTTCATGCATAACCACCTGAACTCGACCAAAACTACATAAAAACTGTACAAAAATTGATGTATGACCTAGTGTCATCAACCTCTATATAAAGGAGTAAAAACTTAGAGAATGGCAAGACTCAACAATAGCAATTTACAAGTGCCATAACTCTGTTGAAATTGTTCTGCATCAAAAGTTCACTTAGAATTTCTTATCAAAGTTCATATCTTAGAAATTCTAGAGTTTTAAAGAGTCTGTATCTGATTTGTATTGTGAACACCACTGATTGTATATCAAGTGTTCAACCTCAAACAAATTTCTTTGTAATTCTGTTTGAATAGAAGTCTCTTGCTTGTGTGCTTGAGCATAAGAGGTCTCTTGATTTAGTTCAGGAGCATAAGAAATCTCTTGCACTTGTGCTTGAGTAATTTGAAGTCTCTTGCTAGTTGTAGCAGTGAGCAGTTGTAATCAGATATTACATTTTTAGTGAACTCTCCTTGGAAGTGCAAGGGGGACATGACTACTTCCGGTTTGTGAAAGGAACCTGTATAATTGTTTTGTGTCTTTCTTCTCTCTCTCTCTCTCTCTCTCTCTCTCTCTGTTTTATCCGCTGCATTTAGATTCTGATTATCACTTCAGAAGCTGAACTCTATCTACTTCTGATCAGTGACTTCAGTAGGAGAAAACGAAGAAAAAGCAAACACAATTCAAACCCCCCTTCTTGTGTTTTTCTCACCTTCATTTTCCTCCTTTTGATCTGTTTGCATATCAATTTTCAAGCATCAAATATAAAATTATTAAGAGTACATGAATGAAAGACCATCAATTTGAACTCTAAGAACTTATAATGAAATAAAATCATGATTTGAAGCTTGAAAATATAATGCAAATTAATCAAAAGGACGAAAATGACATGAGAAAAATGATAAATGACAATTTTTTTTTATTAAAAATTAAGTTAAAGGACGACAAAAGTCAATTTATTCATTTTTAAAAGTTTAATTTTAAGTGTAGATTATCGAAGGATTAAAACTGTTTATGGTTTTAAATTGCAATCATCTTCCTAATGAAATGCCCAAAACCCCAAATTTTCATAGCAATGATGTGCATTTTTCCTCAAATAACAAAACTCAAGTAAAGATAAACATGATTGAGCCACCCTCTTATGTGGTCCAGCCACCCTTTCTCTGACAACAGTGACAACGTCAGTGACAACAACAGTTTGGTTTCTTAAAAAAAAAAAAGTAGTTCTACTAGTATTCATTTTTCTTGTTTGGCATAAAAGTTAGTACCTCATAAACATTGGTTGTGAAAGTTTGTGAAGGAAAATAAACGGTCATTAAGAGAAGTCGACAATGGTTTCATGAACATTTTGTATTGTTTTCATTCAGGTCATTGTAATTCAATTTTATCCTAAATCATTGCAACTTCATAGGTGTTTTAGTCTTTTTCGTGAGAAATCATGTAAATCGAAAAAAACAAGACATCACATGAAGGATCGACGATATGAAGATTGAAGATCAATTGTTCTTAGAAGGTCTTTGAAGACAATACAAGTTGAATAATATCCATCTAAAGTTCCAAGGCTTTCAAGACGGAAGAACGCTCGAAAAAGGGACGAAAATTGAAAATTTTCCACAGGAGCTACTAGCTCATGCACCCCTGCACCTGAACCATGCGTCCTTATGCATGAGATGGCCTTGGATACTTCCTCATGCATCCCTTTGTGTGTACCCATGCGCCCCACACATGGCTTGCGGGCAAAATGTGTTGTTTACTTGTTTTTTAAGATAGATAAGTGGAAAAAGCCGTATTTTCTTCTCTTAACCTCTAAGTAATGATGCACTATAAATAGAGACGTTTGCACACTTTTTTATTCATTCAGAAAGCTAACGGTACAAGGCAAAGATCAAACATCAGAGCTTAAAGGTGGAGGATCTCCATCATCCTCTTGTTCTCTCTGAGGTATGTTTTTTCTTTATTGTTTTGTAATAATGTCAGTTGCGATGTGCTACTAAACTTATTTGATTAGGATTCCAAGATGAAACTTTGCTTACTTGTAAGATTGAGTTAATAAAGTTTTTATTCAGTTTATAATTTGATTGCTTGATTTTATTTGTATATGTCCGTTTTTAATGCTTTTTTTGACCAACAATGAAACTGATCTCTAGGTGGATTATAGGATTGACAACACTACTTCCGTCTGAACCAAACAATAGTAAATTGCTTAGTTTCTCAATAAATTCTTTCAATCGAAGCTAATGTATGAATTTAGGTTTTGGACTCATCTTAAGGGAACACCACAATTATAACTGGTTAAATTAAGACGATATAAAATCCAAACTTCCACTTCTACATCATGGGGTTACATTCTACTTTCGTGAATCAAAGACATGTCATAAACTAATAATTAACGACTTTAATTTCAACAAAGAAAGAAGATGCGATTCAAGGATTCTGTAATCACGGTTATACTTCTGAATCACAACAACTTAATCTCGCATTGGGAAGACAATTAAAATCCTGCAAACCATTTCATCTCTTTTAATTCTTTTATTTCTAATAAATTCTACTATTTACCAAGTTGAAAGACAATGCATGTGGATATGATAACTTACTACTTCATTACTTGTTTATGATTTGATGCACTTGCCAATAAATGTATAATTATCCATCATCTAGTTATACTAGTTTATGTGGGTCGTGGACCACATAAGCTGTTGGTGCAATGTGGACTACGAAAACAATCATGAACTTGACAAGTTTGTATTATAAAATTTGAATTGTACCTCACCCTACAAAGACCGTATAATAACACATGTAATTAAATTTAAGCGACATATATTAAATATAACAACTTTAAATACATTAAAAAATCAAATGACATAACACAAGAGCGTAAAACAAAACATAACATATCACATATCAGCCAAACTAACTTCTTCATCTCATTACTCCATGATAGCCCTAATTTTTTTCGTAAGTTCTGGGCTGAATCAAATTTTTTCGAATACCTTCGAAAGATCTGGCCAACGAATTGTCCAACTCGATTGATCCTTTAGTACTTTACTGACTAAATATCAAGAACATAATTTTGATGTCGTCATTCCTGAGCTCCATCTGGATGAACTGAACATTTCCAACTGAGTCGGTCGATGGATGTCAATACTCAACATTGTCCACCCTCCTCGTGTCTTTGTGGTTGATTTGATTATTTATTTGGTCCAACCGATCCTTCTAGCCAGCCATCGTTGCATCAACCCAGACCCTGAACAAATTTTGTTTTCCCCCGTTATATCGTTACATTGTAGATGTTTGCTTTCTTTGCACACATTTTTCTTTGGGTCACTTGATTTTGAGACAAGTTTTAACACATTTTTTTTAACCCTAATTAGTGTACTATTATAGTCTATGCATCATCCTTCACAAAATTTCCCCTATAAATTCCCACTAGTCCTTCACAAATTCTCATTCCATCATCTCACATTATCTCTTTCTCTTTTCTTCTAAAATGTGCTTCCACCATTGGCCTTTCACACAAAAAGGTTACTCTAGCATTTTATGGATTGTATGAATGGTAAACGAACATGGTGCCACTATATAGGTTGACACCATTTGTTTGAGTGTAAGGTTGATCTGTCTAGGTGTAAGGTTGATCATCAAAGTCTCTTTTTCCCTATACATGAAACAAACCTTTAATCATCCTCCTCCCCCCTCTGTCATCTTGTACCACATGCTTAGTATTAGGTGTTTAATAAATTAGCATTAGGTGTTTAACAATTTTCTGTATAAGCTTCAATTTTGATATAAATGTATTATGAAAGTATTTATATATTAATAAAATGATAATTTGTATCATGTTTTTCTCTTTACTTCTCTGTTTATTTACATTTTTTTGTCATTTTCAGTTATGTCATCTTAATAACATACGTCACGGTTGTTATGAAAATATGGGCAATACAAAGATTTAGATTATATAATTGAAAAATTCCTATAAAGTGGTTTGGATTATAGAATCCGAACAAAGGATATTTTAAGAAAAAAAATAGGGCGCGTGAGAAAAAACTAGGGTGGGAAAAGTAATATTTGAAATAAATACTAATGAAGTCATTCCATGATCCTAAGATTGGGCCCAAGAAGGTCACTTAAGAGAATTTCTTTTTAGGCCTCTTGAATATCGCTTAGGCTCCCCAAAATTCCATTTTTATCCATTATATATATATATATATACACAGTAGAGACGTCCCGAAGGGTTAGACAGTTATCTCCCAGATGGTTAGAGAGTTATCTCCCATATGACTTTTTTTTATGAGAAAATAGTGAGCAAACTGCCAGTTACGTTATTTTAATGTTTCAAAGTTTCCAAACGACCATATATGCTCTCTAAACCTACTTTTCACCCAATTCTTGATGTTAAGCTATGAGATTTGTTTGGTTGTGAACTTATGTATTTGGTTTAAGTAATTTATGACAAACATTTATACTTTGTTTAAGTTCTTAATTTGTTAACATAATTTGTTCATTTAAGTTCTTTTTTTCCAGTTGTTATATAACATATAACAATGTTAATTTGTTGACAATCAAGAATTGGGTGAAAAGTAGGTTTGGAGAGCAAATGAGTTGGTTTGGAAACTTAGAAACCAAAATAATGTAATTGACAATTTTGCTCACTGTTCTGTCATATAAAATAGTCATCCGAAAAATAACTCCCTAACTCTTCGGAAGATAACTCCTTAACCCTCTGGGACATATCTACCGAACTATATATTAGGAGTGAAAACAAAATTTTTAGGGGCCTAAAAGATATATTAGGGGGCCTAAAAAGAAATTCTCGTCATTTAAAGATAATTCTTTGAAGTCCGAACTATAGCTACACATGATTTTTTTTTAAAAAACTAATCAATTAATTTTTTTAGCAACCAAATTTTAGTCGCTAAGGCATGAAAATCGGTCGTTAATTACTTTAGCGAAAAAATAGTGACTGAAAATTCAGTCGCTAAGGTAAAAATCGGTCTCTAATTCGTATAGCGACAAAAATAGTGATAGAAAATTCAGTCGCTAAAGTATAAAATATTAAAAATCGATCGTTATTTCAGTTGCTACTTATTTAGCCACACTTAAGATGTATTGGCAGATCTGTCTCTGGGTGACTCGGGTCCAAACTTATAAGTTTTTGTGTAAGCAGATGTTTTATTTACTTATGATATAAACTCCTTTGTAAAAACTGAATTCGGTAAAATATTATTGAGATGGGTTGTATAATTTGATCTCTCATACACATTTATCTTCTTAAGGTGTTTTCGAATGTGTGGGTCAATTTTTTTTTTGAACTGTTGTTTGTTGCCGTGAATGTTACCAAAATCTAGGTACTTGAAAGAAAATTACTCATGCCTACATTAGTGATGTGAGTAAACCTTCTTAGTTGAATTTTCTGAAGTAACATTAGTTCGTAAAATTGTCTCTTGCAAAACATTGAAATAAAGAGTAGGGATAATATGATCATATGTACTTGTGTTAGCAAATAATTACGTTTTCATCCAATAGTGTTGTTTTTAAGAATATTGATATTTGGTCATTTTGAGTGGTGAATGCCTCTTCATGCAATAATAGTATTGTGAGAACTTTCACTTTAATCAATCAACTTGTTCTATAGTGAGGTCTACAACAAATTACTCATCAATTGGAATTTGATTATAATTTCATTTTTATTTTCGTGATTATGAATTATGATAGGCCTTGACAGTTTCATGTGGTTTTAAAACTAACTATCACATAGGCATATAGTGTGAGGCGGTAAAATCACATGCATCAACCGCAATGTAACGGCATTTTCCACAACGTAATCTTGTTATTTCCCTCAACATATAAATCCAAAGTTATAAGAAGTTATAAGAAATTTTAACGATGTTTGCTCAAATTTTTTTTTTTTTTTTAACGATGTAAGAAAAATGAGTATACAGAGGATTGCCATAGAATGACTAGACTAAAACGGTTTTTGAATAATAAAAAATATAATATGAAAAATCGCAAACGTAAATATAAGAGGATGGATATCTCCGCATGAAATAGTCGGCAATGAATCTTTGGTAGTGTGTGAGAGTGCATAAACAAAATTGCAGGCAATGAGTTGAAATTTCAAAGCAAAATTCTATCATGGAATCATATATAAACAGGTAATCTAATTAAAGATTAGGGTTCTTCTGTAAAGTGAAGACAAAACCTCACTTTCTTTTTCATTGTTAAGGATTCTTGTTAAGGATTAGTACAATTAAGTCTAGAAACTTAAGTGTTTAAGTTTCAATATGTTGAGTAAAAAAACTCATTCTATAATATCATATAAAGTTCACCGAAAATAAATATAGAGATAAAAAAATATAATAGCATATTATTTTCAAAATTTTAAAAAATGTTTGCTATAATCATGGCTTCTGTTAGTTCCCCTTCTAGCTCTGTCCATGGTTGCAACCGTTGTAATTGAACCACATCGTGGGAAAGGCGGGGACTAGGACTCCACACTTATGAGGTGAACATCTGATGTCTTAAGAATTATTTACATTTTACGTCGCAATGACAAAAATTCTCATAATGCAATGACCGCAACTGCAACTACTAAAAAAAACTGTGTTTTCGGATGGATAAGTTTTTGTCCGAATTTTTCGGACAGATTTGAGACAATTTTAAACAAGAGAAGTTTTCGTCCCAAATCCGTACCGTGTGAAACATTGAGACGGATTTCGGACGGCTCATATTGATAAATTATTTTCCATTGTGTTAAAAAGTTCCCTCTTGAGTTCTCTTTCTCTAGTCTCATATTGATAGATTTGGGACGATATTGAACTGTTGTTAGTAAGGGGCTGATTTGTGGTGTTATTGGATTTTTCCTTTTATTATTATTATTATTTTATTTTTAGTTATTGGGTTTTTCCTTTTTAATTTTATCATTTTGTTGTATGTTGCTGATTATTAATGATTGTTAGATTAATTTGTTGTTGGTTTTTCCTATGAAGACATAGACTGCTAAACTGGTTTTTTCCTATTTTTTTTTGTGGTGGCCGGGATTCGAACCCCGGACCTTGCATATATTATGCATTGTCCTTACCAATTGAGCTAAGTTCACTGGGACAAACTGGTTTTTTCCTATGAATACAAAGAATGGTATACTGGTTTTTGGTGTTGCAGAGGTACTAATTATATGACACAGGATTCTCAAAACCATAAATATAATTTATACCACACTAACTAAAATAGTTGTTTTCTCTTGCACGGTATACCATTGATACACTACAGAACGTATATATAAAAGCGGGGTCAGTGATGGTCTTTTTAGTAGTGTTGATGGTCTTTGACATGTTGATCATTCTTAAGATGAGATTAGAGGATTAGTCAGTCTTTGCAAACTTGATCCATCATTCTTAAGTGATTGATTCAAATTGAAATTAGCTCTTATAGTTAATCTCTACTTGACATCTTTGTTTCGAAAGCTCAACTCAATGAATTCGAGTTTTCTTCAGATTTTTACTAATTTTTATGCTTATTGTTGATTTTGTGGTTATTATTTGTTGTAGATTTGGTAAGGTTTTGAGATTTGAACGGTTTGTGTGTGTTTTGTTTACAACTATGAGTGGTTTTTTTTACACTCTTCATGTAATTTGATAAAATTATCTAGTTTCTACTTTGTGCTTTTCATTTTGGTGGAAGAATCTTACCAAGTTTAGACATTGTTATTGTAACTTCATGTTAATTTTATGATTATGATCATGTATCTCATCAGTACAGTAGGTTCAGTATAGATCGAATCAAAGGAAGTCGTTTTTATGGATGTTCTTAAGTATCTTGTACAGAAGTGTCCTGGCATTCAAAACCCTGTTCGTGGACTTTCTCAAGTTAGTAAGGATAAATTGCCGGATATTAGGTATGTATGAAAGGTAAGCGCTAATCATGCATTATATTTTGTCATGCGATCTTGTCATGCGTTGTATTATTTCTCTTTGTGGTCTCTTAAGTGAGTCGGGTTTGAAGTATCGATTAACAAATGCTCATCGCCCCCTGCCATAAATTATTATTCGATAGTTTTCGTAATTTAGAGGGTTAAAGCTAGGAAAGTGGCAGATCCCATTCTCAAATTTTATGCATACCATGCATGTCAAACTTAGACGACGTAGGTGCATAATTTCAAATCAAACTTAGACGTTGTTCTGTTTTTTTCTCTGTAATTTGCTGTTTTGGTCTGCTCAATTTCCTCTGGTTTTGTGCAGGTTTATTTTCTATGGTTTACGCGTTATTTTGTTAGTTACGTGGGTCTGATTTTGCAGACACTAATGCATTTTTTTTTTGGCTCAACTGTTATGATGGTTATGTAGCTGTTAGTATTGTGTTTGTACCTTTCTTTGAGCTTGTTAATTTGGCTCGAGTTTATTTTCTAGGGGTGTGAATTTGGACTGTGTTTTGTTGGTCCATGGGTTTTGTTTTAAACCTGCTAGTTGCAATGTTTTGTATCACTTTTGCTCCTTCATTTGTTGTTGATAATTTTCTGATTATGTTTTTTTTTTTATGTAGGAGTTGTAGAGATCAAGTCTTGACATTCTTTTGGTAACTAATGATGCAATTGATCCTAATTTGCTCCTATGGATGCAAGAGGATGATCATCTGATACTGGGGAATGTTTTATTTTATTTAGTATTAAATTTTATTTTTGCTATTATGAATGTTGAGTTGTATTAGTACATTTTGTGATATTCTTATTATAATTTTATTGAAATGACTATTGAGTTGTAGTAGTACATTTTCTGAGACTGATTATATTTTTATGAAGTATTCTGATATTTTTTTATTATTGAATAATGGTTTGAGGAATATTTTTTTTTACATATTGGGTTAATTCCGTCCGAAAATTGTAGGACGATCGTAGTTATTTCTGTCCAAAATGCGTAGGAAATTTTAACTTATTTCCGTCCGAAAATCGTAGGAAATTTTAACTTGATTCCGTCCGAAATCCGTTTGATGTTTTGCCCAATATACCAACTTAGATTTCAGAGTCCGTGTGAAAACCGTTCGAAATCCGTCTGAAATATTTTTGGGACGGAATTCTATTTTGTGACGCGGTTTTTTCGGACGACAGTCTGTCTGTCTGAAATCCGTCCGAAATCCGTCCGAAATCATAATTTTGTCCGAATTCTGTAGGAAATGTCCTCAAATTCCGTCTCTAATACGTCTGAAATTTCGTCCCAAAATGTCATTCTTTTTGGTAGTCTGCAACCGAAATTTAAAACCATGCAAAGAACTGTAACATTGGATGGAGAGGTTTTATGTAGTGGTGGTGCATAACAGAATTTGAAAGAATTCTAATCACAATTCCCTTGATAAAAAATAATGAATTGAACTTATATAGCATAGTGAAAAAATGATGAATTGAACTTATACTGCATAGTGAAATATTGAAAGAGGTGATTAGAACTAAAAAAAGAGAGGATTATAAAGAGAAGCTAAGAAGATTAAAACACATAAGAACTAAATGGGAGTTCTAAAGATTTAATGCAGGTGTAATTGGAAAGCAATGTTGATATATTTTTTTTACTCTAATACCGAGTTGTTGGTGAGAGTTTAGAAATTAAGAATAATAGCAATACAATATAGAGAGTGTCACCTTAAAAAATTAATGATGTAATACAAATGGTATTACTTGACAAAATAATTATGAGATTTTTTTTTGTCAAGTAGCCTAGTGGATAATTATGAGATTTTAATCTCTTAAAAAAGAAAAAATTATGAGATTTTAATAAAATAGCTGCCGGTCTGATTTAATAAATGATAAATATAGTTCAAAAGCTTTATTAAAATTGTGGACATAATATTTCTTACACCAGAGATTGTGGATTAGAATTTAGTCCAAAGAGTACAATATCGTTAAATCTTATGAGAAAGAGTGTTGTCGTTCATTGTAGTTCTATCTGACAGAAGAAGTTATTCTTTATCGTTGTGCATAAAAGATATTCGGTTTACGTAGAATTATAGAGGTAAATAATATTTCTCACACAAGAGATTGTGGATTCGAATTTAGTCCTAAAAGTACAACATCGTTAAATCTTATAAGAAAGAGTGTTGTCGTTTATTGTAGTTCTATCTGACCGAAGAAATCACTCTTTTTCGTCGTACATAAAAGATTATCGGTTCGTAGAAACAGGGCCGTTTCTTGGAGAGTGCAAAGAGCTCAATCGAGCTGGGCCTCCCAAAGTGATGGGCCTCAAGAAAAAAATTATTGCTCAATATCCACACCACCACTCAAAAAAGAAAAATAAACATGTTTCATGTTTTAATTTCTAAGTAAAAAATCATGTTTTATGTTTCTATTTCTAAGTTAAAAACATGTCTTTAATAAAAATAATTGCTAATTTTGATTTTGGTGGCTAATATAATTATACGAGTGTTATTTTCAGTTTAAATAGAAGATTTAATCTTTAAAAAAATTGTACATTTTTTTTATTAAGGTCTATTTTTACTACGAGGGACGACCCTGCATTGAAAAAGAACAATATTTCACACAAAATGCATGATTTACCAACAGAGTGGAATTTGATATTGTGGATATCGTTTGTCGATAAGTTTTGCATGGTGAGGAACACTGTATTGTGAGCACGTCAAATATATAGCGGTCTCGACTAGAAGCTGATTCTTTCTCCACCACATAAAATCAATAAATAAATATACTCAATAAATATCTTCCATGTGAGTGTTTTTATTTTATTTTTAAGATCTGATACATGAGAGTGATGGTCTAATTGGTATCCAACGTGACAAAATAGGAATTTTTGGGCCACAAAAAAGACCGTATGTCGACTGAACATGACAATAATTTTTTGGACCACATATTTTTATCCTTTTTTGATTTCAAGATGTTAAGATCTACATTTGTCAAAAATATGTTTAGATCGACATCAAAATCTCCTATCTAAAAAGAGATTTACATCATAATCAAAACTTTATACTATTGAATTCTGTTAATAGTAGGTATAGCTTGTTTTTTAATCTAATTTTTAGTTTTTCCTAATATATTTTTTTGTTCAAAATCTAATTTTTTATATATGTTTTTTCAAGTGCACAAAGTATATCTATCTATTGATATATATTTTTAAATTGAAATTGTTAAAATATTATTTGCAAATGTGAATTTACACTATTTTTTTATTTATATTTTTGGATAAACCAAAATGGTGTATATAAAAACAACTGCAGTTAACCCCGCACAAGGCGTGCAAAAAAGGGTAACTACTCAAGAGTATTTACAAGGAATCGGTGTTAGCTATATCAAAGCACCGTCGAAATATACAAACAGACAAAAATTACAAGTGGACGCCCATACAATGGAGCGGTTTCTTCCACCAGTCATGATAGCTATACATAAAAGTTGCATGTTTGAACTTTAATGGTTCAATATATCTTTGTGTTTAACTCATTTGATAGAGACAATACATATTATATGCAGGGGTTGAAATTGTTATTCATTTTAAAAAATTGAGTTTCTAGTAATTTGTCCAAGCCAAAAATTAAAGATAGTTTTTATTTGACAGAGAATAATGTAGTTAGATATTCTTTTAAAAAAATTTATACCATTTCGTTTTATTGCACTTTATTCCACCTTTTACTACCAATTCAAATATACTCATTCCACCCAAAAAGTTCTACCAAAAATATATTATAATATTATCCAAAAAGAAAATATGTTAGAACACCCCTTAAAATTAAAAAAAGGGTAATGCTAACTGATAACTTCAAAATATTAGATTAATAAACTAAAATTAAAAGTTTTAAATTGAAAATGTCATTTATTAAATTTCGATACATCGACCGCACAGTTTTCAATATGATACTAATATATTTAATTCTTTAATGAATATCTTTAAAGCATTTGTTGGCTAACAAGAGGGAACAATAGGTCAAAAAATCAAAGGCTAAGATTTTATCTCATTTGACTAACAAGAGGGAAGACCCGGGGGAGGATTGACAAAAAGACAAAACTTCAAAAAAAGTGATATGGATTAAAAAAAGGCTGGGATAGATAATAGAGCAACAGTATCTTTATAACTACGTGGGGGAATCCAACACAACACTTAGATCTCATAGGCCAAAGCAACTTGTGGCTCACAAAACTTCTCCTTTGCTGAAGTGGCATTCCAACTTTTTGTTAATAAGGATTAGGGATAAGTTTGTTTAAGAGAAGGATAGATAGTAGATGGAATGGAAAAGAAAGAATAATAAGCGAATCTTTATTAGCATGTACACCTATGTTAAGTAGATGATAGAATTTTGCCATATTTAAAAGAGATGATATTGTGATGTATAAAATGTCATTCAAAAATCAACATTAGATAAAGAGTGTACATTGAACAATAAATAAGTGACGAAATACATACTTTAAGTCTTAAAATTTTGGATGAAGATGTGGTATCATCTTACTTGTGTGGTCGGTCTTTCTCAAATGTGTCAATCCACACCGGTGTTGGCCCCCCATAAGGCCCAACAATTGTATGATGTACCGTTTTAACATTGCGGGATAGCAGGAGTGAGGTTCTTAGTGGTGGATCATGAGCACGAAGAATCTGACACTTAATTGAGAGATGTTAATATGTCAAGTAAATTAAAATTATAGTGTACGAAAGAGTAGATGTTGAACAACATATAAGTGAGTTGACTCATACTTAATGTTTTAAGATTTTGGAAGAAGATATGATATCAAGCTCACTTGTGTGGTTTCTCTTAGCCTAATTTGACTATGCAACCCAATATAGTCTCCCACAAAAATCCTAACATTATGATTTTTGTGTGGTTGCTCTTAGCCTAATGTGATGATACAATCCATTGTAGGTTCCCTCAAAACTCTAAACATTATGATGAATTATTTGGTCGGTTTTTAGATATCATTTGTTTAATTTTTATATTCAATTTAATCTTTTGGATTTGAATCGTTTTCATGCAACATTTTTTTAATCAATCTCTATTATTTTAAATTCCTTCACTTTTGGTCTTTGTTAGAATTTGACTAAATAAAAACGATAATGTATTATGTTGAGTTGACAAAATAAGTGTTTATTAGACATTTTTAATTGTTGTTACGTTTTTTTAAATTGTGTCTAATGTTTTAGTAAATTAATCATAAAAAAATCCTCAACTCCTTCAATAAACCCATAAAATTACCAACAACTCACGTAATCTTTCATTATAAAGTTTCTTTTTCTTTAGACATATTTCTCAATCTTAAGTTTATTTTTTATTTTCTTTCTTTTTCTAGGTTTCATTTTCATTTTCTAGTTTTCTTTCTTTTTCTAGTTTTCATATTTCTCAATCTCAATCTCAACTGAACAATGAGACACTAAACAAACACCTCCTGTTTATGTATAGCATCACCAATCTCAAGAAACGATGATTGATGAGGCACATTTTGAGGTTGAGCTGCACATTATGAACGTTGTCAACCGATCATGCCATGAAGTAGGAAACCGTGAGCTGAACGTGGAAAGCCACAAACTCCTCAAACAGGAAAAACTCACGCATTGCTCACAGAAGTAGCCGAGCAAGGCTAGACACCGTAGGCCATATCATTTTGATCAGTAGAAATAGTTTTAATTTGAATATAAATACTTATTGTTGGAGCGGTAGTCTTTGACCAATAGAAATAATCTTTGACTAGTAAAAATAGTTTAATAGAAAAATTCCAAAAAGAACTAAACTTACCGTTTTGGTGGAGCAGTTAAAGAACCCACAACTGAGAGATAAATTAAGTTCAATTCTTAGTGTTAATTTCTTAAAGAAAGAGAATCACAAATGATGACTATTTATCAGTACCTCGATTAAATTGCTAGTTGGACAACAAACTCTTATATTCATATGTTATGCGATTGATATTATTGAAACTCTATTTTTTCCCTTCCCCTAGTTGTATTTCTATGATTAACAAAACAAAGTGGAATATAATAGAAAATTCTAGTTAATATTGTTGCGATAAAAAGTTTAGGTGGTCTAAGGTTCAATTTCCCACAAGGATAGACTTCACCTCTCATAAAATGTTTACGAAAGTATTTAAGTATTACTCAACGATGAAGTATATAGATAGAACTTGTGATGAAAGTTTATAAAGATGAACTACTCCCCACTTTATAAGTCGGTTTTTTAGGGTTGTGTTAGGCCAACAACTTTTTTTTCAAGACTAATTTATTTCATTTCATTAGAGTTAACCTTATACCATAGATTCAAACATTTCAAAATATGAGAGGCCGATATGTTATTTGACTATCAAGTGGCAAGATCAAGAGGGAGGAATTGACAAAAAGGCAAAAGTTGAAAAGGATGGGTGAAAAGAGAACAGAACAGCACATTTTTCATACGTGTGAGTGAATCCAGCTGAAAACTAAGATCTCATAGGCCAAAACAATTTGTGGCTCACAAATCTTTCCCTTTTCTGATGTGGCTTGGCTTTCTTCTAACTTTTTGACCTTTATAAAACCTCTTCACATAAACACATAAACCATTGTACCTCCCTCCCTCTCTTTCTCTCCTTTTCTTCATTATCAAGTAACCAGAACAAAGAAACAACAACAAAAACTTCTTTAACATATATACCTGAGATGACTAATGATTCAACCATAAAGCTTTTCGGGAGAACAATTTTTCAAACACACAACACCGATGTTACTACCAATGATTATTCCTCAGAGTTTTCTCCTCCTCTTGCTCATGAAGATTTCTCTGATCATAGTCTTCATTCATCTTTATCTTCATCTTCTCCACTTGAAGTGAATTCTTCACACGAACATGATTCAAAGAGATATAAGGTATGTGTCAATCAAAATTTTCATCATTTTGGTGATAAAATTCTTGTGGCTGTTTTGACAACTTTTTTTGCTAGAAAAATATACAAAGTTTTTGGATTTCATGATGACTGATGCTTGATGAAATTGTGCTTTTAAAGTTTTCAAGTTTTTCCAGTTCATATTTTGAAGTCTATAATCCTAAACTGGTTTGATTTGCAACTTCAACTTAACTTTGTGGTTCATATTTGGGTCTTACCTAATCTAATTATTGTTTATCAATTTCAGGAACCATCAAGGAAAGAACCCACCTCAGTACTTGATTATGAACAAGCCTCAAAACAAACCACAGAGGATTTAAAGACTCCCACCACATCTTCAAGCCTTATTGAGAACCCCAAAACTCCCTCATCAGAAACAGAAACTTCTCAACTGAATTCTACTAAAATTGATGAACAAAGTGATATGTCCCAGGACAAAGCTCCTAACAAAATTCTTCCATGTCCAAGATGCAAAAGCGTAGACACAAAATTTTGTTACTACAATAATTACAACGCCAACCAGCCCCGTCACTTCTGCAAAAACTGTCAGAGATATTGGACTTCCGGAGGAACCACGAGAAGTATGCTTGTAGGTGCAGGTCGCCGTAAGAACAAAATCTCTTCTTTTTCTTCTGATGCCTCACATAATCATCAAATGAGCACTGTCTTGAATTTTGGATCAGATTCTCCTATTATGTCTTCAACTTCACTTGCCAAGAAAATGAATGTTGGATCAGATGGTGAAACATTTGGTGAGAGTAATCAGTGTTTTTTTCCACAACAGTTTCCATTGAACCCAGCAATGTGTTATCCTGTCTCATTCCAACCCAGAATAGCATACTATGGTGGTTGTTTGGTCCCATCATGGAGCTTACAATCTGTCACAGCTCAATCTTGTGTTCCAAGTAAACCTACTTTAGGGAAACATTCAAGAGATGGCTCAGAAAATAACAACAAAGAAAGTGATAATAATAGTGTGTTGATTCCAAAGACATTGAGAATTGAAGACCCTATTGAAGCTTCAAAGGGTTCTAATTGGTTAACACTAGGAATCAAGAGTGGTGGAGGACTTTTCAATGGATTTGCATCTATGGGTGGTGATAGGAATCATGTGGTTGAAGCAGCCTCATCAGTATTGAAAGCCAATCCTGCAGCTTTATCAAGGTCTCTTGTGTTCCATGAGAGGATTTGATTGGGAATATGTAGAGCCGACACCTATTGACATGTGTCAGTGTCCTGTCTGCGTCTGTGTCAATGGTAAATTATAGTGAGATAGATTGATCAGATTTCAAAATGTTTCTGAAATTGATCATAGGCTAGTACAGTTGCTTTCTGCTAACTAGATTCTTTTCTTTTCTTTTCTTCTTTATTCTGAATCAGATGACTTTGTTGAGTATATATCTTTGTTGTACATATTATGTAAATGAGACAGGATAAATTACAAGATGAATAGAGAAAGGAAAGGAGATTTTTGGACTGAAATCCAATGGCTTTTTTTAGAATAAATATCATGAGAATTCTAATGCTATTGCTTGTTCAGTTCTTAACTACTCTGCAGTAGTGGTAATATTGCTGGTTCAAAGAGATTATGACATTTATTTCAGTTGGGAGTGCTAAAGGAAGGGACCCTACCTCCCTTTTTTTTTTTTACAAATTGAACCACATGCATGATCACTACCACAAAGCACAAAAAGAAGGGGAAGCTGTTATGATTAATCTAAGGTTGCCAAGAAAATCTGACTTGTGACACATATAAAAATTATGGAGGACAAGCCTTGCGTCAACGTTGCCAATCCCCCTAGCATTCCGAAAGAGAATCTTCAGCTCAAGGAGGTGGATAATCCACCCTTGTTGTGGGTTCTGTAATGTTCAGCATCCTTTACATGCCACTTCCTGTGTTTTTCTCTTATGTGCTTTGGATCTGAGCAATATAAAATCATCACCGTCTTCCTCGTTCAATTTCCTATCAAACCAAAATTTTTTATGCTAAATTCAAGTCTTTCCAACTAGCTCAGTCAATTGATGATCTGGTGTAATCTTTGGAATATTAGGCACATCATCTGAATATGAGTGGATATGGCTTCTAGGAGAGTGAAGAGATTCCTCAAAATTAACTTGACCATAAAAAAATGTTCACAATCAGGCTATTCGGCTCCTTTGGATCCTGAACATTAACAGAGTCAACCAGGGACTTATCACCAACAACCAGAGGTTTACTGCTAACCGGTTCACAATTGTTCTTCCAACCAGAATTCTATCTTATGGAAACAAACCATTTACTTTCTCTTCCTCTATTATTGGGTTATTATCTCTTGATCCTTGATTTTAGGCACATAAACACTTTGTTTATAGGCTTGATATGCTACTTTCTACAAAGAAAACATACCCCTCTCTTTCTACAAAGATTTGATCAAGATGATTAGAAAAAAATATCACAATCCACCAAAATTCGAGCGAAATGGCTATAAGCCTCATCAATTGCTAATTTGCTATTGGTCTCTGGATGCCAGCCACAATAACAAAAAGGAATTTAGGCCTCCAATATTTCAATGGCCAATCAGAATGCCATAACCGACACTTCGAGTGAGTTTTCTTTAGATTGTTATGGTTAAAATCTGATGTTCATGAGAATAAACTGTGCTCACACTGAGCATGTCTTCCAAGGACAAATAACTAAATTCAAAGAATCCTTTGGCAAGGTTAATAATCATCCAAGAATACAAGGATTTCCAAATTTTCGATAGGTTGTGACGCTAGTCAACAAGCTTCGGCGGTACGCTTACATTTAGGAATGACCAAAAGATCGCGCTTATTGTTATTACACCCTACAAGTCCTTCCTGATTATTACACCCTACACCTGTGAAAGGAGTTGAGAGTTGGCTAAGATGTATGTATATCACATGAATTGTCTAGAGCTTGAGCGAACATTTTATGCATACATACTTTGAGAAGGGACCACTACATCAGAAAATGAAGGGGACATCCCCGCTGGGTTTTGTTGCAAGAAAATACTAGGACAGTGTGGATCGCAAACCTACTTGGAGGCGTTCAAACCCTAGGCGCATGTGTAAGAAACAAAATTATATTTCAATAGTTTCACTTATACCTTAACTAGACCATTGACCTGTGCTCCGCACGGATCTTACCGACTAAAGAGACATCAATTTGCTTGTCCATAGTACTTGTCAAGAAAAACATATTATTCTACAATAAAATATAGTTCTCATATAAGCCATTTTATAAACATAAATCCACATATAAGTCTTATCATAAATATAGTTCTCGGATTAGCACATTGTGGATTAGTGTGAATTCACTAACAAATTGAGAACACTAAATTTGCACACACACACTAATCCAATTTTTAAGCAATGCAAATCTGATTCACTAACAAATTGAAGTGCTCAATCCCACTTGTGGTCAGAATCATTCAACTTAAATTAAAGATATCAATGGATGCAATCGGTGCATGCCATTCATTGTTAATTGTTATAGAATTTGATATGTTCTTCAAAAGACACCCCTAGTAGTTCTGACTTACAAATTTCATTACATATATATATCAAAATACATAAACCATATCATAATGAAAGCTTAAGTTGACCTTCATGAATATATGATATGCCCCATGCAGTTACATGACCCTTCACACTCATAATTTGCATATACAAACAGTGTTCCATTTGATCCAAGCCATGCACCAAAAAAGAACAATCATGCTTGCACTTGATTCTTTCCTCTGCTCAAATACATTTTAAAAATAGTAACGAATAAAATCACCTTAAAAGTCGCTAAAAGTAAAAAGAAGAGGAACGATCATGTATAGAAGGATAAATATTGAAATTTGAGATTACAATGAGAAATGCATTTTCAAAATCAATAGCAGAAAAGATTCACAATTGAAGAAAAAATGAGATGTAAGATACGAGGACATAGAAAGAAAGGCAAGCAACAAAGTAACATTTAGATCATACACAAACAATGTACATTGAAAAATCATATAAAAGTAAAAAGATCCACATATTTATCTTGTCTGAAACCATGTAAGCATGTCTTGAGTATAATGGATGGAAAGGTAAAAATAATAAAGACAAACATACAACGAATAGAAAATGGAAAAATATTTAAATACTTAATTTAGGTTCTGCATAAATATATCATCCAATTATCAAATAATTAC
>Ga0228710_1005633_pt1 | contig 19360 bp, 6 predicted proteins | sample MedpolnodulmetaG_FD_177995 | JGI IMG/M metagenome (GOLD analysis project Ga0228710, IMG submission 177995) | Root nodule microbial communities from Medicago polymorpha collected in Santa Monica, California, United States - pink nodules | ecosystem: Host-associated > Plants > Roots > Nodule...
AGGTGCAAACATGTACACACATAATCTTATGATATGACAGTTATCTCATAGTAAGATAATATATTTACAAACTGATTCATCCAACCAACAAGGGAGTAGCAAAATAGAGGGAGTATAAAACTAGAATTTCTCATGTATAAAACTAAGGATTGTATTTTGCATAAACAATTTTCGTGTTCAACACCGACACATTCAATCATTTCTATTTTCTTAAGTTATTATTGGTGTCTACACATTTGTGTCAATTAGGTGCCCTTCAAAGATCATAAGCAACATAGTCCAACGAAATATTAAGAATTAAGAATAACAATAAAACAGTAATAATCTAATAGCAAACAATTTAACATTTTTTTCAAATAAAAAAAAACAAACTCTGTTGAACGACAAACAGCTTATGGACAATAAGTTCTTTCAAACAGCCTCATAAATTCTTGTGTCAATAAATAAATTCAATTAAATCGATCCAAACAGGACATTCTCTCTATTTTGATGGGAATTTGGTGAGATTGAAGAATCTTGTAAAAAGTCAGCTCAGGATTTTAAAGAAAAGGAAAATTGAGTTTTTCAGATCTTAGGTGACCTATAATCTTTTTTTTATGCATTTTGAACCAACGAATATTAAAAAATAAAATGGACAATTTATTTTGTAGAGATTTTCAGGAAAATCAAGTAATGGATTATGTTAGATAAATAAATACTGTCAAAGGGAATTTATCATAGCAATTAAAAACTATGTAACATAGACCCTTTAAATTGAAGTCGCCTCCGGTGTCCAACCAACGGGTGCTTGGTGTTCAACACCGACCCAAGAGATTACATTCAATTATACCATTTTCTCAAATTACTAGTGTCAACATGTTTGTGTCAATATTGTCTCTGGTGTACCTGTCTATGTTAGTGTTTCATAGTAAAAACTTCATGAAATAGATCCAAGCAAAACATAATTGGGAGACAAAAATCACACGCTCAAAATGTAATTAAACCTTTATCATACGTTCAAGTTGGGTTCTTGATTAATGAACTAGGCATATTCATTATTCTGATAAACTTTCTCATGCATTTTGTGACGTTGAATTGGGTTCTTTTGTCTAGAGTGAATTTCTTTGGTGCTAGAGATATCCCAGATGCAGAAAACCTTCAAATGTACAGAGAAACTGCTGAAATACTTCATGTGCAAGCTTATACCAGATTCATCAACAGCCACAACCAACAGAACCAAAAGTAGGATTGATTTCCTCCCTCTAACATTTCCATAGTCCCTGAGCATTCATTTTTGTTGGTAAATTCAAGAAAAAGGCTTGCATTACAAGTCAATTATGTATGTTAGTTCGAAGAACAAATATGGACAGCAGATACGACACTGAAATTCACACCAACACTTCAGCGGTAATAATTTGCAAAAATGAAATAATTGAACGTCATCATGTGTGTCGATGTCAAACACTGACACATGTCAAACTCCGGACATGCATTCAATCTGAAGTGTCTTGGTTGCTGAGGTGTTACATATACAAACTTTGATTGCAAAACAGGTGGACTAGTCTTGGTGGTACCATGGAAATCTTTGCAACATTCAGTGGCTTCTGCATTCTTAGCTATTCTTTATAGTGATTACACGTTGACATCTCAAACTGAACTCTATATTGTAGTGGGAAAATGTATGAGCCGGTAGATCTCCGTAACTTCGCCATTTCTCAGGTATGCATATCTTAGAAAATGACATCAATAATTTTTCATCCCTATCATAAGGTCTGTTTTCAACTTCAAAGTTTTCTTCATCGGTCAACCCCACATATTTTGATAGGAGACTTCCTACAAAACAGATTATCTGCATTAGGGATATCCCTACATTCACGTATGAAACTAGTGGCACGTTAACTTTTTTCTATGTGAAGAACCTCAATTAGTGAATCAAATATAGGAACAAAATAATAACAAATATCACTATTAGATTATAAATAAGTGAAAGTGATCCTCTTGAAAAAAAATAAAACATTAAAGGATATATTATATTGAACTCGGACTGTGATATCGGAGTACATCGGTAGGAAATGGAAATAAACAGCATTAAAAGGAAGAAAGCAAGAAGCAACACATCAATGGGGTTATTAACACCAGCCAATATATTTGGCTTCTAAGTCGTCACTGTAGAGAGAATCTCAATGCAATGACAAATCACAGCATGACAATGTGAAGAAAAGTATAGATGCGATATCAAGAATCTTATATACAGAATGTTAAAAACTTGAAGTAGCTAAAGCGCACAATAGATATATGAAAGAAGAGGGAGTATAGATAGGAAATCCTGACAGACCTACAACATCTGTTCTCTTATCCAGACATAGAGCAAAACCATTATGTGTGGAGTACTGTCCTCCAGAGTTACAAGTCTCTCCAATGGCTACTTCTTGCAAATCATTTTGCTCAAGCTTATCTTTTCTTGAGGAATCTTCTGGTGACAGATTGGTACCAACCAGTTCAGGAATTACTTTCGGAATTTCACTTAATAAACGTGATTGTTCGGATGCAGACTCAAGCTTCTGTTTTTGGTCCATGTACTGAGCAAGTGTATGGAAAAATGGTTAAGGCACAAATTGTTGGCATTAAATTAGGGAACAAATTACCAATTCACAACATTTTTCCCTTTAGCTTTTAATATGAGGTGACATTAATAAAAACATCACAAAAGGATATTCTCTCCTCCATCCCTTTTCATTGGCCCGATCAATACGATTTCGTAACAATTCTATCTCCCTTGAGATCCACTGCCATATAACGCAGAAGAGAGACAAATATCAGTAACAAAATATGATAGATCAGAGGTTCTTTTATACTCCAAAGCAAACAGAAATGTTCAATAATGTTAATAAGCATTAGACAAATGAACTATTGGGGATAAAGGATGGGAGAGATAACTTAAGGGAAGATTCTTAATTTCCAGTTTGTTTTGTAGATTTACTGCCTCCTGGCACATTCTCAAGTAAATATCACAATTATGTGAATGTAAATTCTATGCAAGTATAATAATTTTTTTGTACGTTGGGAAATAGAAAGAGAGTTTTTGCCGTTTTTAAATTTCATGATTCATAGCCCATGTTCACATGCTAGATTGCCAGAAACTTCACCTTGAATTATATTGAGCTCTATTTTTACAATAGAAAAAGGGATTATATTACACAACAGAATAATATTGATATGTGACATACATGCTTTGTGATATCTTCATGCAGAGTTCTGGCTTTCTGCTCAAGCTCCAGCTGTGAAACACAAAGGTGGTTATCATTTGGTCACTACAAATTCAATCAATTATGAACAAATTAATTCTTACTAGTAAGAAACACAATTCTCACACAAGGGAATGCCCAAAATCGATGTCATCTAAAATGACAGAAACTCTTACTAGATTCCAATAATTGTTGCAACTATTGCATATGTGGCATTAAATCTATAGTATGCTTATGTTTCTCAATCGGCTGTTGGTATTAATGCTCATCGTTGCTTCTCCCATGTGAATTAAATCGCACCCCGTGTGACCCTTCTTCTTTTCCCACCAGTTAAATGGCCCCTTCTCTATGCCATTGACACATATTAGCTTCAATTACATAACATTACTTATTAAGAAATGTTACATTAGGCGTGAAATGAAAAGACAGGCCCTAATAACCATGTGGAGATATAGCTTTCCATAATTTCTACAATGGAATAAATAGATGTTGACATCAATGTCGAAGAGTCAAAACATGTATTGGCTACTACCTTTACATTTTAATTACCAAACGAAAAAATGAATATTAGATTTTATCAAGCATGTGTTCAGGTGAGGATCTGTTGCATTTATATTTCAGGCAAAAGAATAGTTGAAACAAGTGAATAGCATTAATTTAATGCTTGATTGCGAAGAAATTGGTATATCAGTAGACTAGTAGATAGCTAGAAAAATTAATATGCTCTAGCTTAAGTCTCAAACTTGATCTATGGATACCTGATGATGTATATGTACGGCAAAGAAGCTTCTGTAGATGTATTACTTTTATTACTATATTATTAAATGAAATTCATTCACCCTTACTTTTTGAGATATTTTCAAGTACAGCCAGCAGAATATTAACCACAAAATAATAAATTCTTACTGTTAAAATCTGAAAAGATTTACAGGGACCTAATTCATATATGATCAGATGACCAAGCATAAGTTTTTTTCATCGCACATACTAATCACTCACATACAGCAAACTTACCAGAGTTGGCTTTTTGAGCTGACCATTTGTCATTCTCTGATACAGATCTTGACATTCTTCCTGCAGATATAATGCTTATGATTAGGACCAACTAGGGTGAGTGTATGGTTTACAGCAGAACCCATATCCTAGGCATAATTTTTGTTTTGTTTGAAGATTATGGATACACAAATCATATCGGATAACATCAACAAACTATGAAATCAATAACAAATAATCACCTTCACATCAAAAACCCAGCTATGGTCTTACGCCGGAAATAATACAATATATTAAACATCTTATAGAAAAATGGTTTTGAAAATGAGTTTCCATTTTAACTTGGAAACCACTACTTTGATTGAAACCAGGTTTCAGAATTGTGGGATATTGCAGCAGAAAATATTGTTAGCAAAGTAATAATACCTCAGAAAAGTCAACATCAGAAATTTGGCTGATAGATACATCTTTGGGCACATTAGAAAGCCGGAGCAGAATTTCTTGGTTGATTTCGTCTTGGTTTGATGATCTTCTTATTCCTGAGATATGGATATGTATATGTATATGTATGCATATAAGAAAGGTATGATAGCTAGTAAAAGAAGGTCACTCGTGTTGAATTCCTTCAGCAGCAATGTATGACTTAGTTATGTGCAATATTCTTTGCCTACTGATGAAAGCTTTTGATCCAATGTACGACTTAGTCATGTGCAATATTATTTTCTACAAATTAAAGCAAATTGCATCAAAATTACATGTATGATCCTCTTGCTAGCAAAACTAACTACTGTACTTTTAATAAAAAGTTGTATGCTAGATTTTTTCAGACCAGTAAGTTTTAAGCAAAGATCAAGATTACCTGTTACTTCTAAAAGCAGATGAGAATCCTTCTGTAAATAGTCATTTGGGTCGGATTTGGTTCTAACATAACTTCCCAACACTTTGCCAGCAAAGATATCTGGTTGCTTCAAAAGCTCCTCAATTAAGCTCCTCTTCAAGTAGACAAGTTTTATGTTTGAACTAATTATAGCTGCAAATCCACTTGGCAGCTCTTCGGAACGTACATTCTGACAAGATTTTATAGTTGAATTCAAATTTCTGCGCTTTCGAAATTTGAATGCCTCATTATCATCCCTTTCTTCTGAACTACTGATATTACTATCAGTTTCTTCAAAATTATCTACAAAATGCGATGCAAGAAGCTTTTGTATGTTGTTCTTATTAATTGTTCTCAGCCTCAGCAAAGTTATTAAATTTGCATCACAGATTACCATCTTCTTTTTCTTGGGGTCAAAAAGCTGGTTTTTTTGGCAGTACTTATGGATGATCGAAGCAACATCAATTTCGGAAAAAGCTTTGGTCGTGTCTTCACCAATATTTTTAAGAAAATCTATGAGACTTCTTGAACCCCATCCAACAAAATCCTTTTTCTTATCTTTTGTTACTTTCCCATTTATTGATTTAACCTTATTCTTCTTTCTCTTTACTGGTTTAACTCTTGACGTGCCAACCAAGTCGTCAGAATCAGAACCTATAAAGTCACTTGCATCAGATTCACCAGTATCATCTTCCCCCTCACCTCTTTCTTACGGATCCAAGTCACGCTCGATGTTTCCATTTTTAATGATGTCACGGGCAATATAAACATCACATCCTGAGAATTCCACCCTTCCTTTTTTTTGATAACTTGATAATATTCTAAAAAGTAACTTTCAAGTGTATTTAGTTATATAAGACATTATAATTCTTCTATAATATGTAATGTATGACGACTTTATAAAACAAACATAGATCAGTATAATTTTTACCAAAAGAATAGATGTCAACGTATGAAACACTTGGATCTTAATTAATTATTTTGGATTTATTTGTAAATTTCCAAGAAAAGAGTACAATAATTATGTCATTAAAGAAAATACGATATAGTTAGATTTTCCTTTTCCCCTTTTCAGATATAGATGTTGCCTTCTTTGGGCTATAGTGAACTTAATGCTTTGCCTAGGGGACTATCGTTGAGAAAAATACAAAAGAGGAACAACAACAAAATTTTCAATGACATAACTTAGGCTAGGGCCTGGTCCTAGAAGGACATGGTAAATACACTTGTGATGGCAATAAACTGTTATACACAACTAATAGATTATTCAATGCAACATTAGTTATAAGCCAGAAATAAAATGGGAGGCTTGTAAGATATGGTCATACCTCATTCTAATTTGTGCAACTTCATTGTACCCATCCCAAGGAAGCCTTGTATCGTATGATGATGGTGGAAGCTGCAAAGTTGTGGGTTGTGCTATAATGATTCGATGAAGATGAATTGAGAGATATGAGTTTTTTCACAAGATAAATAAGAGTTAATGAATTTAGTAACTGTAGATAATAAATTGAATAATTGTGAGGGGTAATGTGAATGAGGTGTGTTATTTGAACAACCACTTTTTCTACAACTTATGCGACAACCAAGAATATAGAAAGAAATGTATATTTTGACACGAAAACCAAAGCAACAGAGAGAGAAAGTAAAAACATAATAAGTGTGTGAGAGAGAGAGGGTTGTCCCAAAAGTTATAAGAAAATAGTTGTACAAATATCATTTTTCAATATGAATAGAGCATGTACCAACTATGCAAAAGGTGTTGGATTGTTGTGTTTTGAAGGGTCCCACATCAGAATTTAAATGATGTGGCATGTATGATGATGAGATGTCAACAAAGTAATTTAGTCTAATTTAATAAAGATAATAATAAATAATCGCCCGGTTCCAATTAAAGTGAGTTTTAAGTGAACGAGAAAAAAATGATTTTAACTGTTTTTGTTAAGTAATTGTGCATTTACTATTATCATAAATACAAAGTAAAATATATTGAATTGGGGGTGAATAAAGTAGTATTAATTAGAGTTATAATTGAAGAAAAAAAATTGAAATTGCATTGAAAAGTGAAATAGGTTAGTTATTTTAGGACACTATTTTTTTTTTACAAAAGACTCATTTATTAAAGGACGGAGAGAGTAGATAGATACCATGCTCTTGATGACCACTTACTATTATCACCTTAAACCATCCACAATGGTGGGTGCTTCGCCTATTTAACATCATAATAAACATGCACATCCATTGTAGAGTATAATATATGAGTGTCTATGAAGAAGGGTGACTATTGAAACACTCTCCTTTTATTTTTTGCAGGTTGCATTTAATAAATCTGAGTAAAATAATCAATTTTTTTGAAATGTAATGATATATAATTATTTATGGGACTTATTTAATAATTTATTTTGAGGTGTTGTGTTGGAGAAAATTGATGTTTATTAAGTATTATCATAAAATGAATGATGTAGACATAGGGGAACCATTTAAGCACCCGATTAAGGTGCTCTATTTTTATACTATTAAAAATATTCACACTCTCCCGGTGTTTATCATCTTTTAACAAAAACAATTAAAATTCACACGACTATAATCTTCAAGTATTCCTTTACTCTATGCTTCCAAATATCACTTAATAACATTCTTACATCTCACTACTCAAAACTCAGCTTCTTATCTTCACATAAAATTTTCTACGAATTCATCTCAAGTTAACATATATACATTTTTTATCACTCAAATCACGTAGAGATTAACATTCATCAACAAAAATACTTGGTTTCACACCCTTTTATCATCATGAGATTCATCCTTAATAATCCAAGTCTCGAACCAAATCCAGCTCACCACTCAACACTGCCTTTCAATACTTTAATTTTAACAGCAAGAGTGCATTTTTTTTTAGGCTTAATAGCAGTTTTAGTCCCCTAACTTTCCCAAACTTGCGATTTTGGCCCCTAAGAAAAAAAACTACAAAATTGTCCCCTAAGTTTTGCATATGTAACAGTTTTGGCCTCCAAAGTCAATTTTGACTCAGTCTACGCTAACGTGGCACCCTAAGTGAGGTGCCACGTGTTTTTTTTTTTTTTACCAAAAATTGGCCTTGGAGCCAAAACTGCTATTGTTACAAAACTTGGGGGGTGGGGTTTGTAGTTTTTTTTTCTTAGGGGTACAAAATCGCAACTTCTTGAAAGTTAGGGGGCGAAAACTGATATTAAGCCTTTTTTTTTTTTGTTAAAACAACCAAAGCTTTCAAGTAAAACATTCATAATCGTCATTTAACTAAATTAGAGTGAAACCTTTTCTTTCAAAGTATTTTTAAAATGATTAAAATCAATGCCACGTTTTATAAATGGCTTTCATAACAGTTGGCTTAGAACAACTTAGCTCAATAAGGCGCCTATCCACGCAACAAATCACATGCACCAGTGAAGAGTCGTCATGCACCAAATAAGACACTCGTAAACACTTTATCCCTTCATATGATCAAATTTGCTCTCTACCATTTATCTGTAATTGAAAAACTAACTTATATGGTTGTGGGGTCTATGAATAGAGTAACCCAATAAAGAAAAGTACATAATTTTCTCCCTTCTTAATATACATATGGGCACGACCCCTTATGTCATTCTCTCATAACTATATCTTGACTAGTTTACATTGTCATCAATTAACTATAGTCACCAATTCTTTTAAAAAAAAATAAGCAACTTAAAAACAAGTTAGAGATTCACAAGAGAAATCAAGATTATCATAGAAAATTTTTCCATCTCTCACAAACTGACAAAGGATAAAAGCAAAAGTATATAACTCTACTAATTATCAACACTTGTGATATATTCAACTAATAAAGATGATTTCCTTTCATAGTGGCATTGCATTGGCACTGGCACAAGAAACAAGCAAGACTTTTATATGTGGGACCCACGTACATACATCACACAATCAATAAATTCAGAGGAAAATATTATTTACACATTCAAACTCAATCCAGGACCACCGCCGGTGCGAATCAAGTGAAAACAAATTGTCACACTTTCGAGTCCATTTTTAGTTTCTAATTTATGTGACCAATAAGATAAGATGTCTCTTTTAAAATATATACATATGATCAATAAGTTGTTTGATTGTTTGTGATTAAATATGTCAACAATAAACCATAGTCTGCTAGCTTTAAATCATTTTTCTCTTATCTAGCTTCACTAGTTTGCTTATGCAGTAAAATGTGAATTATGCAGTCATAAATTTTAGAAATATAAATTCTTGAAAATTTATTGTACTCCATGAAATTGTGGATAATGGTTGAAACCTGATCATAATTTTATGAAAAATAGAGATAGAGATAAACACATTTGGAGTCACTATTTTAATGTTCAAAAACATTGCATGTGTTTGTATTTGTCAAATTCTAGGATTTACGGTGCGGACAGTTAGCAGTTTGACAACTTCAAAAACATCACTGAGTTGAGTCTCTGCTAAGATTGTATGACAAGGAGTGCAAGAAATAAGAACATGTTAGGGATTGACATGAGAAATAAGAATTATACTGGCAAATTTTTCAATCTCACAAAGTGTCAAAGGATAAAGTACTTTTTTATCCTTTGACATTAGGGAAAAAAGAGCTTAAGTGCATCCCTCAGAGGCATTGCCTCTCTTTCACTCTCACCCGTCCTCCAGACCTTGAAGTCTAAGGGAGCATAGGTGGAATCCAATTCACTCCAATGTTTGAGTACAGATATTGGAAATGGCCCTCTTGTTCCACATCCACGAACACCTGAACAGTGCCAAATAGGAATATCAATACTCTCCACTCCCTTTCTTCCAGATGAAGTTACTTCAATACTCGCATCCTCTTCATCACTGTCACTTAACACTGTAGCATCATTGACAATCAGCTTAACAGGATCAGCAACCGTAACGCTTCGCCTTTCCTTTACTGCATGATTGGCATCCATGTCAGTACTCAGATTTCTGCAATCTACATCATCAGAATCAGATGTAGTGTTACTTGATTGAGGCAAGCCACATTTTTCTGGGTTTAAGGTCTGACAATTAGAGTTTGATTCTTTAAGGAGTGCAGGCTTGCCATCATCTTTGCCTTCAGAAGCAGCAAGGGCAGATAATTGTTCAACAGTGGCAGGAAAGGCTGGATCATCTTGGTTATTTACCACTGGAGATTTTGGACCTAAGTCATGAAAATTAACACAGGATATATTTTACTCATACTTGGTTAAAACTTAAATGAAATTAGTGACATGTTAACTTTTTTTCTATGTGAAGAACCTCAATCAGTGAATCAAATATAAGAACAAAATAATAAAAAAAAAAATCACAATTAGATTATAAATAAGTGAAAGTGATCCTCTTGAGCATAATAAAACATTAAAGGATATATTATATTGAACTCAGACTGTGATATCGGAGTACAACGGTGAGAGATGGAAAACAAACAACATTAAAAGGAAGAATGCAAGAAGTAGCACATGAATGCCGTTATTAACACCAGCCAGTATGTTTGGCTTCTAAGTCGTCACTGTAGAGAGAATCTTAATGCAATGACAAATCACAGCATGACAATGTGAAGAAAATGACAGATGCAATCCTATATACAGATTGTTAAAAAATGGAGGTAGTTGAAGCACAAAATAGATATATGAAGAGAGAGTAGGGAAGCCTCACAGACCTACAACATCTGCTCTCTTATCCGGACATTGGGTAAAACCATCATGTGTGGAGTATTGTCCAAAAGCGTCACAAGTCTCTCCAATGGCTAATTCTGGCAAATCCTCTTGCTCTAGCATATCTCTTCTTGAGGAATCTTCTGGTGACAGATCAGTACCGACCAGCTCAGGAATTACTTTTGGAATTTCACTTAATAAACGTGATTGTTCGGCTGCAGACTCAAGCTTCTGTTTTTGGTCCATGTACTGAGCAAGTGTATGGAAAAATGGTTAAGGCACAAATTGTCAGCATTAAATTAGGTAACAAAATAAGAATTCACAACATTTTGGCATTTAATATGACATAACATTAATAAATATATCATGAAAGGATATTCTCTCCTCCACCCCTTTTCATTGGCCCGATCAATACGATTTCGTAACAATTCTATCTCCCTTGAGATCCACTGCCATATAAAGCAGAAGAGAGACAAATATCAGTAACAAAATGATAGATCAGAGGTTCTTTTATACTCCAAAGCAAACAGAAATGTTCAGTAATGATAATAAGCATTAGACAAGTGAACTATTGGGGATAAAGGATGGGAGTGATAACTTAAGGGAAGATTCTTAATTTCCAGTTTATTTTGTAGATTTACCGCCTCCTGGCACATTCTCAAGTAAATATCACAATTATGTGAATGTAAATTCTATGCATGTATAATAATTTTTTTGTACGTTGGGAAATAGAAAGAGTTTTTTGCCGTTTTTAAATTTCATGATTCATAGCCCATGTTCACATGCTAGATTGCTAGAAACTTCACTTTGAATTATATTGAGCTCTATATTTACAATAGAAAAAGGGATTATATTACACAACAGAATAATATTTATATGCGACATACATGCATTGTGATATCTTCATGCAGAGTTCTGGCTTTCTTCTCAAGCTCCAGCTGTGAAACATGGTTATCATTTGGTCACAACAAAGTCAATCAGTTAATATTTAACAAATTAATTCTTAGTCATAATAAATACAATTCTCACACAAGGGAATAACCATAAAATCATTTAAAATGACAAAAAAATATAAAGATTCTGTGAGAAAACAAAAAATAAAAATGCCTAGATTATGTGGCATTAAATCTATAGTATGCTTCTGTTTTGTTTCTCAATGAGCTGTTGGTATTATTTCTTCTCCCCTGTGATTTACATCTTATCCCATGCGACCTCTCTCCTTTTCCCACCGGTTCTATGGCCCCTTCTATGCCATTGACATGTATAATATTAGCTTCAATCACATGACATTACACATTAATAAATGCTACATTGGGCGTGAAGTGAAAAGACATGCCCTAATAACCATGTGAACATATAGCTTTCTATGATTTCTACAATGGAAGATATAGACTTTGACTTCAATGTCAGAGAGTCAAAACATGCACTGGCTACTACCTTTACATTTTAATTATGAAACAAAATAATGAATATTAGATTTTATCAAGCATGTGGTAAGGTGAGGATCTGTTACATTTGTATTTCAGGCAAAAGAATAGTTGAAACAAGTGAACAACATTAATTTAAGGCTAGATTTTGAAGAAATTGGTATAATGGTAGACTAGCTTAATATGCTCTAGCTTAAATCTCAATCTTGATCTATGGATACCTGATGTATATGTACTGCAAAGAAGCTTCTGTAGAAGCATTACTTTTATTACTATGTTATTAAATAAACTTCATTTACCATTTCTTTTTAAGATATTTTCTAGTACATCCCCATAAAATTGCACCACATAATAATAAATTCTTACTATTAAAATCTGAAAAGATTTACAGGGACCTTATTTATATCCTATCAGATGACCATGCATAATTTTTTCTTATGGCACATACTAAATCACTCACACACAGAGAACTTACTATAGTTGGCTTTTGGGGAAGACCATTTGTCATTCTCTGATACAGATCTTGACATTCTTCCTGCAGATATAATGCTTATGATTAGGACCAACTAGGGTGAGTGTATGGTTTACAGCAGAACCCGTATCCTAGGCATAATTTTTGTTTTGTTTGAAGATTATGGATACACAAATCATATCGGATAACATCAACAAACTATGAAATCAATAACAAATAATCACCTTCACATCAAAAACCCAGCTATGGTCTTACGCCAGAAATAATACAATATATTAAACATCTTATAGAAAAATGGTTTTGAAAATGAGTTTCCATTTTAACTTGGAAACCACTACTTTGATTGAAACCAGGTTTCAGAATTGTGGGATATTGCAGCAGAAAATATTGTTAGCAAAGTAATAGTACCTCAGAAAAGTCAACATCAGAAATTTGGCTGATAGATACATCTTTGGGCACATTAGAAAGCCGGAGCAGAATTTCTTGGTTGATTTCGTCTTGGTTTGATGATCTTCTTATTCCTGTGATATGGATATGTATATGTATGCATATAAGAAAGGTATGATAGCTAGTAAAAGAAGGTCACTCGTGTTGAATTCCTTCAGCAGCAATGTATGACTTAGTTATGTGCAATATTCTTTTGTACCAATTAAAGCAAATTGCTATCAAAATTACATGTATGATCCTCTTCTATTTAAAAGAATACATTTAATCATGAAGCAAAAACAAGATTTTAGAAATAAGACCAAGAAAAATGAGAATATGATAGTATCGGTACTGTACTTGAAAATCTGAAGCTAGCAAAACTAACTACTACTTTTAATAAAAAAAATTATGGTTTATTTTTTCAGACCAGTAACTTAAGCAAAGACCAAGATTACCTTTGACTTGTACGAGCAGATGAGAATTCTTCTGTAAATAGTCATTTGGGTCGGATTTGATTCTAACATAACTTCCCAACACTTTGCCATCGGTTTCTGGTTGCTTCAAAAGCTCCTCAATTAAGCTCCTCTTAAGGTAGACAAGTTTTATGTTTGAACTAACTATAGCTGCAAATCCACTTCGCAGCTCTTCCGAACATACATTCTGACAAGATTTTATAGTTGAATTCAAATTTCTGTGCTTTCGAAATTTGAAGGCCTCATCGTCATCCCTTTCTTCTGAACTACTATCAGTTTCTTCAAAATTATCTACAAAATGAGATGCAAGAAGCTTCGGTATGTTGTTCTTTTGAACTTTTTTCCGCCTCAGCAAAGTATTTAAATTTGTATCACAGATTACCGTCTTATTTTTCTTGGGGTCAAAAAGATGGTTTTTGTGGCAGTAATCATTGACAATCGAAGCAACTTCAATTTCGGAAAAAGCTTTGGTCGTGTCTCTACCAATATTTTGAAGAAAATCTATGAGACTTCTTGAACCCCATCCTACAAAATCCTTTTTCTTATCTTTCACTACTTTCCCTTTTATTGATATGAGCTTTTTCGTACACTTCTTTCTCTTCACTGATTTAACTCTTGACGTGTCATTGAAGTCGTCACAATCAGATCCTATAAAGTTGCTCACATCAGAATCACCAGTATCATCTTCCCCCTCACCTATTTCATACGGATCCAAGTCACGCTTGTTTTTCCCATTTTTAACGATGTCACGGGCAATGTAAATATCCTGAGAATTCAGCCCTTCTCTTTCTTTGATAACTTGATAATATTCTAAAAAGTAACTTTCAACTGTATCTGGATCTCTCATATCTATCTTCTCCTGCAAATGAAAAAGCACGTAATTACAAGATATACAGAGAAAGGGAAAATTTATACAGCCTGGTTTTCTTTAGAATTCCGCATATTGTTGCAGGTTTCTGTTTCTTTTGCTGGACATAATATAAGGCATGATTGAAAAAAATATCTCACCCCATCAGAATCAGCATCAGCATTTGTCTCAATTAGAAATGCAAGTTTTGAGCAATGCCTGCAAAATCCTTTGTTTCTTTTGACAGTGGCAAATTCAGCATCATAGAAGCATCTTCCACAAACAGCTATTGGGCAACACAAGCACATAAACTTCGATGCTTTACCGCAAAGGTAGCAATAATGGGAACCTATAAAAATTATTCAAAAGTCATTCACCATCAAAGTAATTAAAATACATTTTGCCATATTTTCTTAAACAGGAACAGACAAAGAAAACATAATAAAGAATGAATTTAATCGCAACAACCAACACGGTTTAAAAAGTTAACGAGGTTGTCAATTCTGGTGCAGTTTTCTACAGCAATGCTAGGAACTAAATAAATATACCACATAAAAAGTAAAATCTCTTAGAGTTGAAGAGAAACATAACACCAACTTCTCAAGCATTTTTGAGATAATCAGGATTCAGGATATGCATATAGAGTGTTTGAAATCTAAACTTGGGCAAGAGCGTATTTTCAAGAAACATACAAGATGACTAATTGTCATGGTGGTATCAAATGCATAAATGTGTACCACACCAACAAAAGTAAAGGAAATGTAATTGAATGTCCAACAGTTAAGGCAAAAATAAAAGATGAAGCAGCTTACCACAACACCAATTATTGTCATTCTTCATAAAGGAAGCATCATGACCCAGGCATTTAGCATGATAGGTTTTAAGGCAATCCCTTTAATCAACCATAAAAAAGAAAGTCACACAAAAATGTCATTGCAAAATGATCCAAGTATCCAACAGTAAAACATACTAACAATAGTGATGACCAAGCTTTGCTTCATAAAAACAACAAATCGACCAATAAAAACTAAATAAATATAACCTAAATACCAGCAACTTCTTCGTGAAAATTACCTCACAGTTATCTTGTTTTTTGTAAGGCAAGCGCACATGCAAGATAGGAAACGAGTATGAAATGACTGCGACCAATTAGAAAAAGAGCATTGCTAAATCACACGACAAATCCATACGCACGACAAGCACGATAGGTGATGTGGCATCACTTCCTTTTTTTAAATTAAATTTTAATTAAAACAAATTAAAAAAATCTGAATGATGTTTAGTAGAATACACGGTCGTGCATATCCCACGACAAAGCAAACTAGAGATGATATGACAAATGTTACAAATTTGTTTCATATTAACCAACGTTTAAGATTTATTTTCATCACTGATTAAGAAAAACAATAATGAGTGTAACAAATCTATGAAGCATAGACACGACCTGATACGATACTAATACAAACACCGGTAAAAGTTTGAAAAAGTCAATTAAATGAACATGATAACACACATGTAAATGTCAACCACACCTTCCATCACAGGTGTCAGGGCTACTAACAATAAATAAATTTTACTCAATCAACAATTTCATGTAACGACTTTGGAAATATGAACACACTATTCATTTGGGGAAAAATTAATATAAAAAATTAATTTCATTGAAAACCTAAAATATTTTGGAAAATGTTAACTAGTGCACCCGGGACACTGGTTAAGGAAACCAAATATAGTATAAGGACATTGGAACTTGTGTAGTCAAAATTAAAAAAGTGTAAAGAATTATGTTTTCAATGCAAACTAGTGCCCCCAGGCACTAGTTAACAAGACCCTTTAATTTTAACCTCAAAAACAAAACCATATGATTAATATGAAACAAAGAGAGTAAAATATGTATTGTAGGGGATGATCCCTAAAAATGTCATATACTCATGCAACACCAAACATACCATAAAGACCTGAAAAATAGTTTTTAGGGCTCATAACTGTGATAAAGTTACTAGATCATGATCATAATGATAACATGCATTCATGTTGAAGATACCTAAATATATGAAAATTACCATGACCTAAAGTTTGTGAAAATCTTCAGCTGAGAGCACATAAAGAGCAAAATCTACTACGATAGTGAAATTAATTATACAAAAAATAATTAAAAATAACATGCAATGAATGATGTTTTCAGAAGTTAGTGTACCTGAAATCACAGACTCTCAATTCACCACCATCTTTGCAAACAAAGCACCATTCTTCAGCGATCTCTTCCTTTTTTCTTTTGTTGTTCTTTTTTCCCATCTTTCGATCTTAAAAATAAAAGGGTGAAATAAAAATGTAACCTTTTATGAAACGTACAACTCAACCGTGTAGGTGAAGAAAACGGAAATGTGATCGATTTTACAGAAAGAAGAACGAAACAAACGAAATCAAAAAGCTCGGAAACTACGACATTAACGAAAGTGAAAGTGAAAGTGAAGGAGAGATACCTTGTAAGGAACGTTTGAAGCGTTACGAAAGTGAAATTGTTACATAAATAAATAAATGGATGGCTGTAATAAAAGGTGAAAGTGACTGAGTGAGTGAAGAACTGAAGAGTGAAGGGTGGTGAATTTGTCAGAAAATCATCATTATTAATACTCAGAAATTTTATTGCTATGCTACAACTACAAATACACTCTCTAAATACACAAGATTTATATTTTAATAAGCATTAAACACAATGTTAACTATAAAAAAAAAAAATTAAATTGTATATCTTAAAAATAAAAAATAAATATTTATACATTGACTTGAAAGTGTGATAATAAAACATAATGAGATGAAGAAAAGAATGAGACGCAAGGTAAAAATCAACGATATTTTAATAATTGTCTCTTAAAAGAGGAGAATGCTAACAAGTGTCCCAAAGACATTGGTTAAGTTTTTAAAACAAATAAGTTTTTAAGAAAAAGTAATGTAATCGTTATTTGATCAAAAGAAATATTTTATATTTCTAAGACAAAATTTTTATTTGTAGATTCATTAATCGATGACATAAGGACACTGGTTAGCAAGACCCTAGAAAAAATTAAACTATCATTTTTCTCATCCTATCTACTTCTCACACGTCCTATAATTTTTACAAAAATGCCTATGAGATTTTGGATTATAAAATACGAAGATAGTTTGGATTATATAATCTGAAATATATTTTATATATATATATATATATATATATATATATATATATATATATATATATATATATAATCTCTCACATTTCATCTGTTTTGAATTTTGTTTTAAAAACAACCAAAAAACAAAGTAAAAAATGATAAAATTTGTCAAATAAAATAAAAAAAATACCACCAAAAAAATTCTAAAAATCAAATAAAACTAATGCAAATTTTTTCAGGTTTTCCTGAGAATGAGAAAAAAATTTTAAAAATAAAAATGGGTCTAAACAATAGAATTTTAGATTTTAAGTGAAGGAGTCCCTTAAGAGATACCTTCTATGGGAGTATTCATCTTTGATTTTTTTTTAATTTTCTGGGAAAGTTTCATAGCAATATGATCAAGTAGCTCGAATTTCGGATTTTTTTTTATTGAAAACAGCTAACAATGACCTAAAATAGAATGATGTAATTAGAAAGATTAATATGGTCTTTAAACTGGTTATCCATATTATAAACAAACTCAAAATTTGTGCTGATATAGTTAAGATTATGTAATTCGAACCTTTTTCCCCTGAAAAATGGTGCTTAGGGAACATTCGGATTCTATAATCTGAAGAAGAAAAAAAGGAACGCGTCCTATTTTTTTGAGCTTTTGGGATTATAAAATCCAAATTGATGATAAATTCTCCCCATAACAAAGGAAAAACTCAATTCAAATTATAAAATCCGAAAATAATATGAGCATTTTCATTATAAAAAAAAAACAGCATGTGGATGAAAAGTTTAGAGTGGGAAAAGTATTAATCAAAAAATTAAACAATTTTTTCGTGGGGTGGGCCATGGCCTTCTGCCACTACTCTCCAACAACACTAATAAAAAAGAGAAATGGTATATGTTCAACCATTTTTGAACTTTCTCTCTCATTCATACTCACATTATGTTTTTATTTTCTCTCTATTGATTTGGTTTTTGTGACAATACTTATTTTTCTTTGTAAAATGTTGGTTGTCTAAAAAGTTGTCATACTCACTTATTGCTACACTTTTGAGCAAATGGAAATGTGAATTGTGACATCTCATACACATAAATGAATAGTGTTTGATCACACACATAAAAAGACTTTTCATCAAAATACTAAATCAATTTCTTTTTTATTATTAGAAAATATCTTTTTGTGTGTGTATGCTCAAACATTATTCATTTATGTTTGTGACCATAGAAACTTTATCATGTGAAATTTTATCATCCACATGGTAATAAATAATAAATGAGTTTAATTAGTATGCTAAGGTGTGTACTCCATCCGTCTTTATATTTAAGTTTTCTTTGTCTTTTTCACTTTTTTAAAGAAAAGTTTTACTTTTTTGATAAAAATAAATGATATTTATCATTTGAATTGATATAGTACATTGATACAATACAAATTTAAAGTCACGAAAAATAAAAATGGCAAATTTGCAAACAAACTCACACATTCGTATTAATTGCATAAAACAATATCGTATATATGCAGGGGTAGGCCTGAGGATAGGTGGGAGGGACGGTAGCCCAGGATGTAACACCCCGCTATCCCATACTTAAATATTACATAAATAATCAGAGTTCAATTGACAAAACGGGCATGTCACACTACTTTTCAAAATTCTTAAATAGAAATGAATACTATTTAGTAAACACCAACAAATTGCAGCGGAATATTTTTCAAATAATTAACATCATCGTCCAACAATAATCCTGGCACAAGGGCCTCAACATAATCATTCATCTAAAATTGTTTCAAATAACAATGAAAGGCTC
>Ga0228710_1005636_pt1 | contig 19356 bp, 9 predicted proteins | sample MedpolnodulmetaG_FD_177995 | JGI IMG/M metagenome (GOLD analysis project Ga0228710, IMG submission 177995) | Root nodule microbial communities from Medicago polymorpha collected in Santa Monica, California, United States - pink nodules | ecosystem: Host-associated > Plants > Roots > Nodule...
AGTGTTTCCCAAGGTGAATCAACCCTCAAACCCTAGTGTTTGTTGCCAAGAGACAAACTCTATACAAACCCTAGTTTTGTTGTTTCCTTTCTAAACCCTTGTTTCAGCCCCCTCTATCTCCAGGTTTACACTGATACAAAGCTTATATTTATAGTAAAAGTAACCCCCATAAAATTGTAACAAATCTGGCCCAAAAATATGTTTCTGAAAAAAAACTGTTACACAAAATCGGGCCCCGAATTCCTCCATTCGGACGCCGATTTTTGTCGAACCAAAAGCCTCCACAAGCAGTCAAAATCGGGGCCCAATTTTGGACTTCCAGCAAACATCAATTTTGCACTCCAAACTCCAATTTTGAGTCACTTTCACAACAATACCAAAACAGGTTCTTCTTAGAATCACCCAAAAATTCTACTTCCAACATAACTTTACTTCTATCACTGGAATAACACAAAGGCTTCAAAGATATTAATCTTAAAGGGTAATCAAAATACCATTCCCACAAAGTAAACAATTTACACCAACTATCTCGAAATCCATATTCTTTCATCACCCAAACATCAAATTTATTAGTACCATAACAACTCACAATAACACGCACAGTCATACAAAGACACTTTCCTAAATGCGAAACATATTTAATCTCGCTTGTAACTACTTCAGGATCAGGAAAAGGAACCTCATTGAAAATCTCTTGTGTTATGTTAAATGCGAGGATTAAACGTGTATCAAGATTCCCAGTCACTACCCAATGAAAAGAATTCTCAACGCAAACCCCTATGGTTTCAGGTGACGCAATATCGTACCGTATATCTGGAAGTACTTTGCATGAATTAGTTTTGGAGCTGAAGAGTGTCACAGTGTGGTGCTGTGGAGAGATTTTGAGAAGTTTGTAATCGTCAGCGAATTGATAGAAAGCGAAGCTGCCAGCGGCACCACCGTTGATGTTAGGGATGTAGTGATGTTTACGGGTGTTGGGGTTCCAGAAAGCGATATCGCAGCCGTTGGAGATGCATAGGAGGCTGTTACATGAACCAAGGATAGAGATGTAACCCGTCAAAGGATACTTGATTCGAATTGCGGTGGTTAGGTTAGGGAAATCAAGTTGGTAGAGTTTGGTTTTGTGGCGAAGGATGAGGTTGAAGTTGAAGGAGTTTTTGAGGTGAAGGTTAGTGAAGTTGTGCGAATCGATTAACGATTTAAGTGATTTTGAAGTTGATCGGAATCGGAGGAAGGATTTCACTGGTAAGCGGGAGAGGATTTCGGTGAACAAATCCGATGGAACATCAAACATCGTTGATCGGAAGGTTTAAGGTTTTTCGTTTACTCGTTCCTTCTTTACTAACTATCCAAGGAATCTATACTATATATTTTCTTTTACTTTGCACTTGAAATTTTTAAGAATTTCTACTCATCTTATTTATAGAATTTTAACTCTTCTTGAAACCATTGTTTGTAACAAAATTTTGTTTAAATTTGAATATAACAAGAAACAAACATTGTTAAAAAAAAAAAACTGTCTAAAAAATAACAAACTTTAGTTTTCCAAGTAGATAACATTAATTAGTTTTATTGAAAAAGATAAGAATAATTGACAAAGGTTATAATTGACAAATCGTACCATTAACATGCCAAAAAGACAGTTAAATAGGAACGCAAAATAGACACTTAAAAAGGAACGGAGGGAGTAATGAGTAGTTTGTTACTACAGAATAAAAGATAGATTATTGATGATTAGAAAATTTTAAAACATAAAGGGTGGTTCGTTGAGATATTTATGCTACATAAATACTACATATAAATTAAAAACTTAAATAAAATATTAGTTGATAATATCAAAGTAATATATGAAGTTTGTTGAGATATTTATGCCAAATAAAATATTAGTTTTAGAAAATAAAATTAAAAAAATATATATTTAAAATGAACGTGAAAGCTACATGTGGCATAAAAAACCTTACTTTATATATATACTATTGATCACTTTATATATATATAATATACTCTTATTTTATATATATATATATATATATATATATATATATATATATATATATATACACACTATTGATTCATACTATTGATTTTGATGTTTTTGTTGGATAATATACTAACGTAGTAAAAACTATCCTCTTCAAACGAATTATTTTCACACCTTAGAAATTTAATTTTTCTTTTATATAATTATTATTTAGAATCCAAATTGTAGGATCATCCTAGGCCACCAAAATCTCAGAAAAAGCCATGAGTGTCTATCAACTTTTCTTAGTAGTGACAACTCCTCTAAGAGAAATGCTAACCGGTGCCCCAAGGTATTGGTTAAGGATACTAAAAAGGAAATTATATAGTAGTTAATGCATTGAAAAATTGTCTAATTAATTTATAAAAAGTCAAAAATAGTTTCCTTTTATGATAATAATTTCCTTTTTAGGTATGCTTAACCAATGCTCCAGGGGCACCGATTAGCATGACCCTTCGTATTAATGCAAAAGCTACACTTTAGACAAGTACATTTATGGGTTCACAACAATAAATACATATACCCATTAACAGCTTCAAATCATGAATCACCCCGTTTATAATTATATTCTTTTCTCATCAGCACAGATATATACTAGAGATTACTTCATTCACAAGGAATCAAGATTGGGAGAGAATCAGGAGAAATAAGAGAGAAGAAAGAGAGATCAATGTGATTGTAAACCATGTTCTCATTAGTAATGAAAATCTAAGATTACAAGCTTATATAAACAACTTATGTGGCTTACTTGCAATACAAGTAATCAGTCAAAACTAACTAACTCCATCAAAATAGCTAACAAACAACTAACTTGTTTTTAACTACTTTATTTTTGCAACTAATTTGAAATAAAATACAACAAAAGTAAGAATTATACCATATTTATCAGTTCCTTTCAACTTATCTTTGATTTATTTAGACTCAAGCACTTTTGGTGTCTGCACATTGAAGAAAACAATTATTCAGCTTGCAAGAGATCACAAACATCAACTCCCACAACAACAATCTAATAAGTACTAAGGAGTCACCTGAGTACTGAAATTGCAATTGCAGCCTTTCCATTGTCGTTATCCTCGAGACGTTAGAGAGCTCTGTCAAACACAAGTTTATTGTCCTCATTTTAAACTACCAGAAAGCAAAAGACAAATAAAACATTTTATGCGTCATAGACAAGAAAAACATTTTATGTTGTTTTTCTTATTTCAGAACTGAACATTTTATGCGTCATAGACAAGAAAAACAGTTCCGAAATCATAAAATATCTTAGACATTATTAACCAACCAACACATTCACGTTCTTGGCTACACACATAGCTAGAGGAACATCATCAATTTAGAAGTTGATGATAATCATCTCATTTTTCTAAATATACAGAATTAGACAAGAACAAGAAACACAATAATCTTAACCATTACAAGGGACTGTTTGGATCATCAACTTATAGCACAAGCGCTTATTTATAAGCTTGCATAAGCTATTTTTATAGCAAAAGATAAAATGGCGTTAAATTGATTTTGTATACGAAATAAGTTGTGTTTATAAGCTATATTGAAGAACTTATGAAGATAAGTTAAAACAAAAACTTGTCAAATTGTCATAACTCATAAGCTGTTTTCAAAAGTTTGAACTCAATTTGTCCCGAAGGATTTGTCCTTAACTGCAGCTCAATATCCACATAGGCCAATCACTAAGTTACAAATTCATGTGTTTAACTAGTAAGGGATTAAGCTCAGTAAAATCATGAATCGAACTATTGGCAAACACTTCTACCATTGAAGCATATGAAAATAAGCCATGAATCTAACTATTGATGAAGTCCACGTGAAAAATTCCACAAATATGAGTAATGTTCCTTTAATGAGAAAGTTTGCTTGATAAAGAAACAATGCTTACAAATACAACAACGCCGAAAGCCTCGTATGATTCTTTCAAATTCTAACTAATTAATGGAGACAGTTATTAGACAAACCTTTCTAAGAGAAATTCTGAATTACAACGAATCCCCAAATTTGGGACCTCGAATTTGCAAAATAACATCGGTCAAAATGTTATCTTCATCATGTAGGGGTGTTCGGTGTTTAGGTGTCACACTAAATGACATGTTCACCTTGGTGTGGAGCATTTTGACAACTTATGCATCATCTTTTAAATCTTCAACGTGAACATGTCACGGTATCATTTGACACCTTAGCAATCCTTAATTTGGCTGAGGGGATTTTGTTTGAAGGAGAAATTTACTATTTTCGTAAATTTGTGAACTCAATTTAAAGGATGGATGTTGGTTGTTTGAGTAGCTTGGGTATGGTCAGCACTGGAGTTTAAGGATTTGGATTCCTTATCATTAATCTTGATCGTCGATTTGAAATCGACCAACTCCCATTACATCTTTATTAAGGGCCCTTTTATTATTGATTATAAATAAATGGTTATAATATTCAATAATCTAGAAATTAATTTTTATAGATTCTTTAAAAACCATAATGAAAATTAGTTTTTATTTTTTAAAAAAATCAATAATAAAAAATGATATTATATAGAAACTACTCGAAACAACTTTTCATTTTAAGTAGATTTTAGATTTTTATTTTCTTCAAATTCTCATTTCTTTTAAAAATCTATACCAAACAGATAGAAATTTCTAAAAATGATCATTTTGTTTTAAGAAGGTAGTATTTTTCTTGACAAAAAAAGGATTTTTTTTTCAAAAATAAAAAAACTGAACCAAACGGGATATGAATCATGTTTAAATAATTTTCTCTTAATTGCTTTAGTTTTTGTGCCAGCACTCATATTTTTAGGAACCACTTGTGTGACATTGCGGTGGAAATGTCACATGATATTGCCCAACCATAATGTGAATGTCACATGTTACATTGTAGTAGACATATTATTTTCAAGGGTTAAATATTTTTTCGGTCCCTATAAAATTTGGAACTTCTAAATTTAATCCTTACTTAATTTTAATAGCTTTTTTAGTCCCTATAAAAATAATTTACATGTACTTTTAGTCCCTACTAAAACAAAGTTTCTCTAATTATACTTAAACTCTTAATTTTTGAACGATTTTCTTTAGATAAGTTTAGAACATTACAAAAGGTTCGTTTGCTAAAATTTAGAATTTTTTAACATGAAATGAATTGAATATGACTTTTTTTAAAAGACAAAAGTTCAAGATAAAGGTAACAAAAATCTAGACGTACAAATAAAATTTTGAGATGTTTTTTTGCGGATGAACTTTTAGTAATGTTCTTAACGCTTCTGCAAAAAATTGTTCAAAATCTTAAAAGTTTAAGCATAATTAAACAAATTTAGATTTAATAGGGATTAAAACTGAGTGTAGAAATTTTTTATAGGGACTAAAATAACTATTAAAATCAAGTAAGTATTAAACTTAAAAGATCTCGATTTTATAGAGAATAAAACCATATTTTTAATTAACTTTGTGATAGACATATTAATTCGATGAAATTGTATAGATAATCAATGTACATATTGGCCTTTATACATCATGTTAGCAATTGCAAATAAGAGTTGAGTGAGATCCAAGTATGCATGCATGCTTTAAGAATAACTTTTAATATTTGGATTAATCCCCTCTAGACTCTCCCACATCCACTGACAATAAGTTCTAGAACTCGAAAATATCTCAATCTAAATGATATAGATAGTGAAAAGTCTTGCTCAACTTTATTATCAAAAGACAAAAAATGATGGTTAGGTTATGTCGTCACCAATAAACCTATCTTTCTAAGCAATCATGAAAAGAGTGGTTCCCTTTTTTTTTTTCCTTCTTTAGTAAATCACATGATAAAGTCAAGATCAAGGAGCAATTTCCAATATAAAAGTGGCATTTCAATGATTTCATCATAAAAGGAATTATAGAAGAAAGAAACTAACAATTAACAATAACTTTCCAATCATATATCTGAGGAAAATTTTGGGCATCAATAGTACAAAAATAAACAAAAACCTAGTATACATGCCATGACTAATATATAGTCTTTTTTTTTTCTTCTTAAATCATTAACAAAAAAAATTATTATAATTATTTTGTTTGCAGATTTAATCAAAATAGGAAATATGATCATTTGAAATTGAGCTATAACTGGTAGGATTTGTCTGTTGTGTGTAAATGGAAGAAGGAAGCATTGGTAATGATGTTGAAGGTGGTAGAGTAGCAATTGATACATCCTCTGAAGAAGGAAGCATGTTAGCTTCCATGAGTTTGTATTTATGTATTTCTTCCCTTATAGCATTAAGTTCACCTAATAATGATTGAACTTGTTGTTGCAAAGATGAAATTGCACCCATGCATCCATAAACTGGATCTCTTAGTCTTACATTTGCTTCATAAACTAAACTATTTGCTGCATCTGCTCTTTGATTCTCTGGTACCTCCTAATTAAACACAATCATACTACAAATGTTACTTTTTTTCATACATATAAAAACTAATCACCATTGCTTTGTATTCAAGTAGAATGCACATAAGGTTTAGATATATATAATTTATTTTGAGAGGATTAAGTTTTATAAATAGTAGTAAAAAAAACTATTAACTTGATATACCAAGTTAAACTCAAAGGTCCACTAATAATTAGAATATTTTTTTAAAAGGTTCATATTAAAACCCCACATTATTTAGTAATCCATTTAGCAACTATGACCCTTTCCGGACCCTGCGTATACGAGAGTTTTAGTGCATCAGGGTGCCCTTTTATTAATCGATTTAGAGATCAATTTGTAGAAGTTCTAAATAATTGGTCGACAAATCAGCCCTAAAATTTTTGTTTTCAACATGTAAAAGTCACCAAACCACTTATGCTAATATAGCGACCGACGTAAAATAAAATCAAGAACTAAATCAGTCATCACTAAATAGTGAAATATTTGTAATAATGAACTAAGGTTTTATGTGTATATACCAATAGCAACTTTGAGACGTTGCTGGCACCAAAGACTTTGTGAACAGAAGCAAACTTCTGAGGCTCATGAGGAGAGAAATATGGAGAAAAAGGGCATTCTTGAGCACACCTTCGTCTCAAAAGCTTACATGCAGCACAAGGAGTAGTGGTATTTAGTGTTCCTGAAGGACCTAACATTCTTCCCTTTTGAAAAGAATCATCACCCTCTCTCTTCTTTCCTATCTCATCAAAAAATCTCCCCCTATAGATATAAAAGCATATATGAAATTTAGTAATTAACAAATTTATGCAAAATTATTTTTAAGAGTACAAAAAGTATGCTTGAAAACTTTAGGTTACCATATATTAATTAGTAGAAATACTAATTATAAATTTTGTCATAGGGAATAGATACTTTGAAGGAGTTTTCTTACCTTTCTCTGGACATTCAAGCATGCTATCTGAAACATGTATAGGAGTTAATTTATGGAAAGAATAGATAGAGAAGTGATGGAGAGTCCAAAAGGAAATTGAAGAAAGAAAATATGGTTACAAATTTGGTTTGGTGTGCTTAAAAGGCAAGGTTGTAAAGGACAAATCAACACTCCAGCTATATTTTGATTTGAAAGTAATATATAGAAAATAATGTCACATTGTATAAAAGAAGAAATATGTTCAATGCTAGTGGTTGAATTGAACCTCTCTTGTTTTCGAGGATTTCAAGAATAATGGTTATATATTTATGTTGTACGACAAACAATTAGGTCTACTTGCTCACGTGTGAGTTCTTAAATGTGTTTGACTTTTTAAATCAACTTTGTGATTCTATTGGCGTATGCATGTGGTTCTTGCTTCTTATTGAGGACATGTAAATAAATTTGGAAGTCCTATTTTACTTATATATTGGTCATGTTAAATAAAACTATATACATTTAACTTTATCTAGTTATTTTCCCTCCTAGCTCTGGTTTTCTTATCTCTATCTCAAAGGAAATATATCATAGTGATATACTATGCATCTGGTAATAACATCAATATAGGTCTATAAAGCAGTAAAAAAAATTATATAAGCAAGATTTTATTAAATCGAGTATAAGTGGTACTCGAAGCCCATTACAGTAAGTCAAGAAATTACATATTTTGAAGACATACAATAAGGTTCAACAACCAATCCGAGAAGCAAATTTTTTATTACGCCCCTCCCCGTATGAACCAAGACCACATAGGTGCTTTATGCGATCGACCACCTCCAAATCATTTGCAACTTTGCCTTTAAAGAGAACATTATTACGTTCCATCCAAATACACCACGCTGTTGTTAATGAATCAGTAATATGTAGACACCGATTATACTTCAAGAAAATTAAAAATGATTAAATGTAACAACATCTATTAGCATTCAAACACAAAACATGTTTATTCATAAACATGAAATTGCTTAGAAATTGTATTTCAAGCAAGCTGAAAAGGACTCTTAGTATTATATGCCGATCAGTGCAATAGGGGTTGGACACCTTTCAAGATAAGTTGCTAATCTTTAGCAGAAAATTACTTTTGTTATGCGACAGATATATATAGAATTGAGAGAGATAGAGAAATGCCGATTTGAGACATCTCACCCAAGCTTGGATGTTAGAAAATCATTTGACATATAACAATATGTCATGGTCACTTGATTACTTGATTTCATTAACACTAGTTAATTTGGCATCATAATTTCTGGTCATTAGAACGGAAAATCTAGGTATATATAAAGAAAATAGATAAATAACTCACAAAACTACGAAATAATGATCACGGAGTTCGGTCAATTATGTCTACTTCTTCAAAAGTGTGCTATGGTTTTTTTATCATGCAATTCGTAAGAGTATGGTTAAATATTACAATTCAGTTTACACATACATCCATGAAAGATACTGTGGGGGCAAACCCACCACATACTTCTTAACTATTTTCTTTTGAGCTAACCTTTCGGTTTCTATAAATAAAGAACCCTAATAATTCGGAATTCGACCAAGAGATAAATAAAGTTTGACCAAAAATTGTTTTCACTAAAAATTAAATTCGAGTTCTCCTGAATTAACTTCTTAACTATATCCTTCACACTAGTGACAAAAATTTTCTTTGCAGCACACACTTCAACATAGTATGAAAGCTCTCCCTTCAATTGCATATCAATTTATTGAAAATACAAAATCTAGAACCATTCTAGCTTGAAATCATGTGAGACCGACACAGCAGTAATTTAATATTGTACTTCATCACAGGAATTGAATTAAAGGAAAAGAATATAGTGTCAAAGTGTCAAAGTGGGTGGTGAAAGAGGAAAAAAAAGGTGACAGAGAGAAAGAGTGTATATGCAGGAGTACTTGCTATTGAACTCTGTGAAAGGTATGAATGCTTAAACTCCAAGAAATTGAATGGCACCATCTGTTACTATTTGACTTGACCCGTATCTTGAGCCTTATGACTCGCTTCATTGAATTTGAACCTAATGTATGATATATTATACTTGGTTTAAACAAATCACTAACTGTATCTAAGTATCTAACTCCTAATTTCAATTCTCTCTCTCAATATATTCAATAGTACAAAGCTCACGTACCCATCTTCTGTATGAGTAGACCAAATGTCACCACCCCAACATTAGACTTCAACTGCTTCATTGGCAGAATATCCGTGTTAATTTATAGCATATTCACATAATTCTCTTGATATGTTGTGAATCGCGAATTGATACGTGTGTGCTTGTGTTCATGCTACTTTTGTGAATTGGTTCACGTTAGTGGCGGTTTTAAGGCCCGGCGAGCCCGGGCTCCGGCCTAAATTTTTTGCAATTTCTTGTATAAACTCTTATAAATTGGGCAATTTTTTTAGATTTTTGATTATTTGCTTGCAATTTCTTATGTAAACCCCTATAAATGTGTTGTAATTTTTTTTTGCCCAGGCTTTATAATAATCCTGGCTCCGCCACTAGTTCACGCAAATTCTCCTATAATTCATGGAAACTAAAGAACTGGACGAACCGAGACATGTGGATGAAGATCAAGGAAAAATGAAGAAAGAGAAACCTTTGGTGAAGCAAATAAATTTTGCTAGAAAACCTCTTTAAAACTTATTAGCAAAAGATAATGTCTCTTGCAAAATAACACCGGTAAAATGAATATAAAAAAATATTTTGGAATGTGGACTTTAGTTTGTCGTGGTTGGCAAGTATAATCCTTCTACTTTTTTTTGCCATATTAAGATATCTTATTATATTTAATCAGATAGGACTAGTACTACGAACTGACGTGTACCGAAGCTTCATACTCTCATATGTACCGAATTCTTCCCATATCGCGTACTGCAAACCCGTATTCGTATCGCATACCAACATAAATTGTGAGTTATATGACCAAAGATAATTTATTCAAGAATAAATATTGATTTTTTTCCCAATCAAGTAGCATAATGACTAGAAATTCACCCATCAAAATGAATAAATGAAAAATTTGAAATTCGAACTCCAACCCTTAAATATCACAGTATCCCTACTAACTGAGTTATACTATTGAGTTTGATATGTGAATTGTAGACTACATTACCTTAGCACCACACATTGTCAATATTCTAAAACAATATTGTATTGTATCAAAAAATGGTCTATTAAATTGTAAAATGTTCATAAGTTCGTTTTTATTAAATTGCAAAATGTTAATCAAATTTATTATTTTGTCAAAATTACTAACTTAATTTAATTATAGTCCCTATAAAATATCAACAGAAGGAAGAACTTGAGTTACACTTACCATTTTGTCAATAAAATTGGATATTATTTGTATTTTCAATAGACAAATGTCAATGTTTAATTTATTGGGAGGATGTTAAGTAATGTCAATGGATTACACCTTTGACCAATGTTTTAAAACCCGGACCGGTGATCGACCCGATCAAGGTACTGGGTCACTGGTCGGACCGCATGACTATTGATCCGGTCTATATAAAAATATTTATGACCAAAAATTACATTATGAATGAAATTTTGATAAAAAAAAATCTTGTCATTTTTTTTCTATTTAAAGTTCGTACATTAAAAAATTTATATTCACAGCTGCAAGTTTGCAAGTTAATTTCTTACCTGCAGCACAATTTAATTTCAAGTTAATTTCAATAAAAATTCAAATGAACTCATACATTAAACAATAGTACTGCATAAACAATAGTACTTAATTTAAAATGCATAAATTTCAATACAAAATTAACATTTTAAACTTCTTAACAAATGCAAATTTACATATGATAGAAAAACTCTAATTGGTTTCTCAATTTGTGAGGTCTTCCCTAAACATAATTGCTTTTTTTTTATCCTCGTACCAACAAAGAACCGCCAACATGAATTATTCTTTTATCAAGAAACATGAAATTAAAATCTTTGAAAAAGGGCTCATTTGTACCCAAAAAAAGATGTTGTGTATTGCAATTTTCAACCGTTAATCAGTTATGGAAGGATTCCTATTGCCGGTACCCAATAGTGGTGGATGTTACGTGAACAATGCTAACACATTATTTGACACATTTTTGAACACTCTCATTAATGTTACGAGTCTCACAAAGTTTATCAAATTTATGTGTATAAAGGAATGTGATAACACAACACTCCTCTAGTTTCATAAAGCTGTATTAGCCCATAGCATGAGATACTTCATTTACCCCTTGACATTTGCTCTTTAGGTATATGGTGATTGCTCTCAACATTCATTGAACGACAACTAATTGTCATTTGACAATTTTAGCTTCTTAAAATAAAAAATAAAAACTGTCATTTGACACTTTTGAGATCGGATGATAGATATTTTAAATCGGATGACTGATTTGAATAATGTGTCAAAAGATAATTAATTATCGTTTGGTTTTTCCGACGTGCCTAAAGAGCAATTGTCTTACACCTTCTACGAACATGAGATTGAAAGGGGTTTTTCATCGTATTGTCTTCTAACGTAAAGCCCACAATATTACATGACTTGATTTTTTTAAAAAAACTTTTTAATCCTAACATGAGTTCAAATTAAAAGGAAAACACACACTCACACAATTTTTGTATCAGAACTACACTTCCAGACAAATTATTATGTTGTCTAGGTGCTACATGATGCTAATATTTAAATAGTGAGTGGGGATTCGTATGAATATTGAAGATAAAATTTGGATGCAAGGTAATAAAATGTATGTTTTGAACTTCCTATTTTTTAACAAGCATGTTTTGGACTTCCTGGATGGGGCTATGAGGCATTTATAAACAACTATAATCCAGATTTTGTTTATCACGTTGAAAAGGCCACTCCTTCCAAGTCTTTTACATATTTAGGCTAAATAATATGTTAAGTCCTTAATTTATTTTGTGGTTTCATTTTGAATCCATAACTATTTTTTTCTATTTTTGTCCCTAACAAGTATGTTTCTGCATGTTGCTATAGCATATCAATTGGGTGCATTATCAATTTTACTTCATTTGAAGTAAACACTTAGTCAACACTCAATAAATCTCCATGAAAAAAAACAGGCTAAGGAGATCACAACAACTTTATCAAAGTTAGCAGAGTGCAAATAAATGAGAAGAAGAAAATGGAGAATTACGAGGAGGAGGAACAAGATGAACATTAGAATATGAACAATAATTTGAAGAAGAAAAGGAAAAATGAGATTTATAGTAATCATAGTCAGCCATAATAAGGCTCCGTTTGTTTAAGCTTTTTTCCAAAAAAATCTATTTTGTTCCTTAAAAAAAATCACTTTTTTCATTTTTAAGTGTTTGCTTAGGATTTTTAGAAAAATCATTTTATCAAAAAATCTATTTTGATCCTAACATAATCTCTTTGGGTGCGTTTGTTTCAGCTTTAAAAAAAATAGATTTTGTGTCAAAAGAATCTAGATATTTTTTTCAACAACAAGGAGGTACCACATGTATATGTTAAAACTCTTTTTTTTTTAAATAGATTTTTATGGGTATTAGGCAAACGAAAATAACTTTAGATTTTTTTTAAAATCTCTAAAAAGAAAATCTCTAGATTCTTTTAACTCAAAATCTTTTTTTTTTAAAGCTGAAACAAACGCACCCTAAATCCTACATAGCAAAGTTAACATAAATTTGCAAAAATTTGAAAAAATGTGTGACATGGTCCACTAAAGTAAATAAAGTTAGGAGACCAAAACAGATAGATATAGTAATGAGAGTAAAGTAAAACCACATGATAAATCAAGATCATACGTATAAATATGCCTATTGTTTATTACTATGTTTTGAGCCAGAACCAAGAACTTGTGTACTCCAATGTATCATCACTCCACTACTTCAACCGTTAAGGCATTAAGGTGCTGATTATTTGTCTTATGATTCTGCTAGATCTTAGAAGGTTTCGGCTCCTCTGAAATGAATAATTCACTTCACTTTAAAGTATAACGTGAGTAATATTAATAATTCACTAATTAACAAAAGGTAGATATACGTAGTTTACCCAAATTAACAAAATAGTGAAGAAGGTACATGATATAGAATTTAGGGGGGAGGATTCTAATTTAAACCATGTACATTGTTAATCTTGATATGAGATATGAAATAAATACGTAAACAAAGTGACCAACCAAAGTTACTAGCACACCATGTAGAAAACTAACTTATTTATTATTATTTTTTTGAAAAGGCTAAGCAAATCATTTTCATATATTAAATAATTTTTTTTTCAGGAAGTGTTAAATAAATCTTTTTTTGAGGGAAGGAAGTGTTAAATAAATCTTATTTGGCATAAGGTATGCACAATAATTATAAGACCAAACTAAATACAAAGTCTGAGAAAAAATCCCAACCTCCCCCTAAAAATTACAAAGATTTAATGGTAATGCCATTACATACTCCAAGACATTGTAATAGATTTGCTCACCATTGAGATAAGTCGTAATCGAATCCTTTCACATTAAGTTTAAGCCACCACGACTGAATTTTAACTTGATCCAAAATATAAGATAAATTAAATTCCTTATGAGCAAAAACAACATTATTATGAGCTTTCTAAATAGACAAAACGCAAACCAATCAAATAATGTGAAAAGAATCTTTAATTTACACATGAGAAACTTGTAATCTCTGAATTGGATGGCATGACTTGATACAACATTAACAAAAGCACAAGACAAGTCTAACAAATTATTGATTGATCTCAACACTAGACCGAGGAACACACAATCCAAGAAAAGATGATAGACACTTTTCCTAGTACCACATCCACTTGGGCAAAAAAAATCATTAAGAGTGATTATCCCTCGCTTTACCTAATTATCCTTAGTAGGAAGACGATTATTCAATAACCTCCGAGCAAATAAAGACACTTTATAAAGAAAACTAATTTATAATGAAGGAATTACCTTCTTAAATTAGCCTGCTCCATAACTTACTTTTTCATTCTTTATTTTTCCCAATAGGATAACACCCTCTAACTCTCTTTGAACCTTTATGTTTATTAGGAGGACCAACAATTGTTGATGAGCACGAGGAAGAGAAGCTTCCTTGATTGTTGTCTCTCATGGAATATGAATACGATGATGACAATGATGAAGACGACGATGATGATCGAGACGATGCCGATGATGCATGAGTGGTCTTCCTTGAGCCTAACCTTGGCAAAATGCATGAAAAAATATTGATTTTTGAATTTCTATTTTTGTTAGTATTGGATTTTTTGGAATAATATGAAGGTGGGGGTGTAAGTGGAGGTAAAGAGGTTTCAGATAAAGGGTGCTTAGGAGTACCAGGTTGTGCTTCCCATACAAAGGGAATTGCAATTGATGTTTCTCCATAATACAAGACCCTTGATGAAGTGTTGGCACTAGAAGCTTCCTTGGATTTTAGCCTCAAGAAGAATTTATCATCTTGCTTTATTCTGAAAGACTTTTCAATTGAGAGATGATTGATACCATCATTGATCATTTTTTGGGTTTAGAAATACTATATTGTTTTGAACTATGATATAAAATAAGCCTCAAAGGAAAATGAAACTATAGACATTGATTTGAGTAATGAGTATACACTCTTCTGTCTGCTTATGGTCCTCACTCCTGAGCACCGTTTTATGGCTTTTCCTGTATTTGGGAAAATAAAAGTTAAAACATTTATCAATAAAATAAGTAGAGTTTTTTTTTAATTACTAGATAGTAGTTAAGCAATTGAGGTATTCAACAAAAGACGAATCGTGCGTGAGAATTTGAGTTCGATTCATGTATTTACATTTAAGTCAATATAGTGTACATCGTCTCCTTCAAAAAAAAATTAATAGTGTACATTGTCAAATAACGATATGTATTTATGAACCGAGGGAGTACGATACATGATGAGTAACCATTGCTAACAATAAAAGTTGATATACCAGACCCATCAAGTTTTATTGATTTAAATGTCTCTTATAAACATGACCAAACGAAATATTAATTCGACTAACTAACATGTTTAATCAAAAGATACTATGTTGATTAAGGATATTCATATTAGTTGGCTAATTCTTATGGGAATTAATTAGAGTATAGACTAAATCAAGAAATGGGTTGTTTGATGAATTTAATAGTAGGGATTGTTTTCTAGAGCACCAATTTCATAGTGGCAAAATTTAATGCTTGGTGATCAAACTGGTATAAAACTGATGGGTCTAATGGGTAGTTGTTGAATTATTTTTGGAATAACCTGACCGTTGATTAAGGGACTGGGGTACTAGTTTGGTTTGTTTTGTTACAAAGGGAAAATGTACTAGAACTAGTTTGGCTCTGGTTCATCGATACTAATAAATCATTGGTGACCAAAAACAGTTGAGAAAAAAGGAATTTGGTTCTGGACCAACATTGTATAATAAATGAAACAGTTTTGTGGTCCATGATTCCATAAATTAGAATGAGAAATTTGTAGACATACATAATTGATTTATCATGAAAAACTCTGCTAGTCTGTTTACATACTTATGACAACATAAATATTTTTAAAAGAATCTTACGATAATAATGAGTTTTTTTTTTGGACTAAATCATAATAAGGAGTTCACTGAGTTGAAACTAGCTTATATATTTGAATTTTTCATAAAACAATTACGTCTTTTAAGATATTTAGGATTAGGTAGGATATGCACCATGAGTCTAAAGTTATTTTACACTCACAATGATCATATACACATTTGTCACATCATGCTTTGATGGATTTTAAATGAAGGACAATTACACAATTATTTTTTGAAAGAAATTACACAATTATTTGTTGTGTTGGTAAAGTTTGATTGGTTATCGATGCATAATAATTTTATACAATTAATATTATTTAATCTACTAGTATAAGTTTGGAAGGTATTTAATCGAGTGGTTGAACTCAAATAAGAGCGAATAATTCATGAAAGTTTGAGTACAAATCTATTTGACTGTGAGAGGAGCTTAAAACAATGACAGATTATCACATTAGATTAACACAGTAATATAAGTGGTTTGGACACAACACCACTCTTTCATAGAAAGAGAAAAAAAAAACACATACATATGAGTCATGTAAATTATAAGATGTGTAACTTCTACTTTTCATTCATATGAAACAATCTTAAATGAATTAGGATGTTGATAATTTTGTATAAAATGCAATAAGTACTTAAAAAAATTATATTGACCGAGATTCATTTGACAAACATAAAAGTGACAAGCTCAAAGAGAAACATAAATTTTAACTAAGATATAAATTGTTGTACTAGTATTATTTAAATCAAACTAGTCGTTGTTCAAACTACTATAGTTGTTATAAAATAAAATATATTTATATCGTTATTAATTATATAATGTCATGTATTTATCATTGATTTTCAATTATTATCATAAAAATGTTATATTCAAATTTATTTTAATTTTGTGCATATTCATATATTAGTTGAAAATACCTAATTAATATTTTAAATTGCAAAATAGTTAACACCGACAGTGTTAATTGTTAATGTGAAGAAGATCTTGGGGTCTATTCTCACCTTAGTACGTGATTATTAAGGAAGTGAATAACATCATCATATTAATGAATAATAGACACAACTAAATTGACTAATAAAAGTCACGTGAACTGCAAGCTGATTGGCTATGTGTTTCTCATGAGTCCACATTATCCATGAATAATAAATAGAACAGTGATATTTGAACAATTCTTTTGGTATAATTTTTAGGACAACTTTGTTGTTCTCTCTTTTTATTGGTCAAAATCAATAGAGAGAGAAAAAGGAAAAGAAAGAATAAGAAGTTAATGTAAATATGAGAAAGAAAGTTGTACAACAATGATTGTACAAATATCATTTCTCTAATAAATAAGTCTAACCTAACTATCTTTTGAAAACCATGAATTTTGAACCATGACCTCCTGTCCTTAAAACGTCCTAAGCTTCCGATAAAAGTATTTGGATTCTGATACCAAACAATTTATGTCCTCTTTCTTTTTACTGAAGAATATTTTTATCCTCATTAAATAGCAAGAATAAATAAAATGAACATATTCACCTACTTAGGCATCATTGATAGAGACATTTGCTGGAGCGTATTGGACTATTTATTACTAACAATTTGAAATGTCATATTTATAGCTCTTCGTTTTTTTATTTGAGTATTGCTGTGGACTTTATTATTGGTTATTTTCGATCCCTTTCTGCTTGATTTTAACCAAGTAAATGCATATGTAGACACTAACTTAACCGACTCAGACGGCATATGCATAATTCTTTTCTAGAATAAAAGAATATAAAACTCACCACTTAGTTGGAAAAGAAATCAATAAAAAATAAAATAAAAAAAATGTTGGCACGTGAACGTTATGCATCGGTCATAAAATTAGGTTTTCTTTAAAAAAAATCCCAAAATTTCTCCCATCTCCATAGTTTGTTCTTCAATCTTAAAACTTCTCACACCTGCACTAGCTCACATTAAATTAAGTGTGTTTTTCTTACGAAAGAAAGGGACTAAGTAAGTCCCATTAACCAATAACAAAATAAAAACAAAAGAAAAAGAAAAAAGACACAGACTAAAACGAAGAATAAAATAAAAAAGATATGTTAAAGAATACTCTGAACACTTTTTAAACATTTAAAATATGCATTGAATATACGTATTTTCATAAATACTTATGTAATAAGTAATCCGGACACAATTTATGTAACCTAAACTTGACAAATACATCTTCATGTTTGTTAGATTCACACAGCATATGATTCAAAGAATAGTGATTCAGATGATGCATGATACGAAGGATCTGGTGGTGAATGAGTAAAAGACAGAGATGTCTAGCACTTATGGTCGTTCCTACGAATTCGGAGGCTTGGTTCTGTTAGTGAAAAGAGGCTTGTAATAAAATAAAAATGTATTTTTTTTAAAGAACAATGTTCTATTTAAAAAATTTAAGAGATAAATACAAGGTGTCGTATATATGCGGTACACCCAAATGTGAAAACCACTACCGTATACATGAGAAACCTGACACAAATGAATGGTTTGTATTCGTTTTGAGATGAAAAAATAAATTATATTGTACAATTTCAAACCAACAATAATTATAGATTGTCATAAAAACTACTTTAATGATAGATTCAGAACGGTATACAAGGGTAACGACATGACAAGTCACTGCAAAAGTAACATTGTTATAAGTGGGATAATACTTAATAGTACTACTGAGCTATAATTTGCTTTTTGAGGCTCATACCTTAGAAATAAAAATATTAATAGATATCAACTTGTTTGATTGATGTATTTTGCCTTTTGACACTTGATCTTTTAAGCAACTACAAAGAAAGGTTTATTAACGATAAAAACTATCAAAACAACTCAATATATATTTTGATCTTCTTTTTTTATATTTGCTCCCCTCCTACAAAGATGGCTAGCTTTGCCGTTGTATATACTTCACTTTCTTCGTCCAACCATGAGTCTCATATTCACAAAAACAAAAAATAACTCCTAAAATGAATACCATTTACAATTACAATATTAAATTATTTTTTTATTATCTTCAAAAAAATTATTGTTTTAATTATATCATCTAATTAGCACTTGTGCGTCACTCTAATTAATATATAGCATTTAATTGTAATTTTTTTTTTAAGGAATTGTATTTTCTTATTGATGGGTTTAATTTGCCAACCTATCGTGGGGTGGGGCAGAGTAGGAATTATGATCCTCCTAAAATGTAAATTACCCGTTTAACCACTCTTGATTTGATTTGGCTACCATAAAATGTATCCATACAAATTTCTTCGTACAAATTTTTTATATAACATGTGTAATTTTTATAAAAATTTAGCGACGTATCTTGTTACATTTTGTCTTCTACTAATATATAATTTTCATATACTATTAATTAAAACAAGGGAAGTAACCAAAAAAAAAAAATTAAAAAAAGGGAAAAAAAA
>Ga0228710_1005639_pt1 | contig 19349 bp, 18 predicted proteins | sample MedpolnodulmetaG_FD_177995 | JGI IMG/M metagenome (GOLD analysis project Ga0228710, IMG submission 177995) | Root nodule microbial communities from Medicago polymorpha collected in Santa Monica, California, United States - pink nodules | ecosystem: Host-associated > Plants > Roots > Nodule...
CCAAAATATAAGTTTCACAGCTAAGGAATGCCAATAACCTACATGTGTCTTTGTCTGTCAAATATTCATTTAGATTAATGGCATGGTCATGCAGGTTTCTGCACGAGCACATAACTCCCTCTATGTCCTGTCCTTCCATTGCTAGTCCTTATTGTCACTTTTAGCAGGAAGTTATCATTAGATGGCCTAAATGATAAAACCTTCAAGAAACAAACAAGGTAGTTTAGCACGTTCTCTCTCATCTTATCTATCATTTCTTTTTCATATTTCTCTTTCACAAAAAATACACAAAAATTCCACTAAAGTCGTAGTGATTTCCCCCTCACGAAAGTCATTGAATCTCAATCCAATCACTTTTAGCAAAAATCAATTTTAAAATAACCAGTTCAATCAATCAATTTTTGTAATTGCAGAATCAAACACACTACTTAACAGTTGAGTTTTTCCCTAAAAGTGAAGTCTTATGGAATATGTGTGATGTAATTCTCCTTCTCTCTTTAATTCTCTAGTCCCTCACTTTTAATTTTCTGATTCTTATTGCATTTCTTTTATTACCTATTAATCTCTATCAGCAAAGATTCTTACTACCAAGTTATAACGCTTCTTTGAATGAATCAATAAAATCTCATTTGCATTTCCATTCAATTGAGTAGAATCTTTACATTTGTGTTTTCATTGTCACCATCACAGCCCTACTTGAGAGCTCTCTCCATAGGGCTAGGAACTCAATGCGAGAAACTCAGCTACGGTCATCACACCTAATTTCTTCCATGGTTTAAACAGACTGACAATATAGTCTGCGTATGGCTGAATATGCACGAGAAATTAGAGGGTCGTGTACTTGGATTCTCAAATTGTTGCAAGGGGAACCAGAGGGATCAAATTCCACCACAAACTCATATTTAAATTTCATTTTCATCACCACCTCACTTTCAATCAGTTTCTCACAAACACCTGATAAGTGCCAGTTTTACTTAAAATCCAATATACGACACATATTAACTTGTTTTGCAAGAAATCTTATGAAATTCCCACAATTCCTTGTAGAAATCCTATGTATGAGATAAATATGGACAACAAATAAAACTTTAATACTATTTTATTACTGAATTTTGACAAGTACAAAGGGTTACATTGTTAAGTTCAATAAATTAAACTACTCCCTGGTCCTACTAAGTATGGACCATGAAATCTTCTCTATGTAAGTTTTTTTTTCACTCTTAAGTTTGATTGCATTGGCTGCTCCCTAGAATTGGACCAGGCAGGTTCGTTGGACTCTTTCCGCCCCAAGGTTATCTATTTAGCTGATTCGAGTCTTCGAGTTATTGACATAGGCCTGAGAGATCGACAATCTAATGTTTTACACTATTGGTAATCTGGCCGGAAAATTTGGTGGTTTTAACTAATTTTCATATCTAACAGAGCCAACAACAACAAAACATAACATAGCAATTCACTTCAAATAGAAAATGTTGGCAATCAATTCCACTGAAAACCATAACTAACATTTAATTGTCAAAATACTGACCTTTGTATCCGAGAGAGAGAGATAAGTATATATATGCCATTATTGCTTGCACTGATATGACTCTGTCTTGAAAGTTCTTACAGTCAGCTATAAAATGATATTCAGATTAGACAAGGTCCCAAAAGCTTGCTTTCTACGCATTTTCTGCTGTTGCAAACTCAGTATGTCTTCAACCTCTGAATTGATCTGTGAAGACAAATGTTTAACAATTTCTCCATGATCTTGGAAACAATTTTCCTTATAAAAAAAAACATAATCATCCATATAGTATGTAAAGTTTCACACATATATTGTCACTGATCCATACAGCACTTTGTTTTTTTAGAGCACCTGTGAAAAAAACTCAATATCATATAATTTCACTATGATATAAACTAGATGCATATTGATCATAAGAGTGTAACCAAGGTTCAATTCAGTCAAATGACACATTAACAGATAAAACAAAGAAGATCAAAACCCGGACTCACAATCATTACTAATAAACTAATATTGAATCAGATTAAAACTCAAAAACTACACCCTACGAATTTGAACAAAGCAAATATGTTAAATTTACATTTGAACATAAAAATAATCGCAACTATAGAAATAGAAAAACTGAAACATACCTCCAAAATACAAAGCCAGATGATAAACGTGAGTTGATGGGTTAGGATCCGAATTTGCTTAAAATTTAGTAACAATAATTTCACGTAAATATCAAGCACTGCCTTTTGAAAGGCTTACTATCATCACTTCACCTCTTTTGCGAAGAAAACACTATGTTGCAACTCCAGTGAACCCATTTCATTGTGAAGCTGAAAAGCCCTATCGTCATTTCCCTTCTGCAGGTGACAAGCAATCAACGTGTCATGTATACTCACATTTGGAGCCAGCAATCGACCTTTCATAATCCTTAAATACTTCTTAGCATCTTCAACCTTTCGAAAACGGCACAAACACTGAATCATCGACGAATAAACAGACAATCCAGGACACATAGACTTATACTCCATTTCATAATATATCTTAAGAACTCCCTGAACCTCATCCTTTCTCGCATAACTATCTATCAAATGAGAATAAGTAACATCACTCGGCAAAAACCCTTTATCTAACAACAGAGTCAACATATCATTCACCTTCTTGACTTCCTCATTTTCACAATGCTTCTCCGCCACCTTATTAAACGATAAACAACAAGGAACAAACCCAGCATTCAGCATTTCCTCAAAAACACTCCAACACTCCTTCAACAGCCCCAAATTCGCGTATCCAATGATAACACATTCATAAGTCTCACCATAAGCCCTTAATCCCTTCCCTTCCATTTCCCTCATCAATCCAATCTCTTCTTCAATCCGTCCCTTCTCACACAACCCTCGTATAAACGAGGTGTAGACAAATGAATTCTCGCTAAAACCTCTTCTCACCATCTCATTATACATCTCCAAAACAAAATCCAAATCCCATAACCTAACTTTAACATGAACAATCAACGAATAAGCCACCGAATCACCAATCAAATTCTTCTGCAACAATCTCTTCAACAATGTAACTAACTTAACTAACTCACTTCATCATCTTTTTCCTCTTCCTTTTTCAACATTCTCAATATCAAACTCGAATTAACAACAACCGAAGGCGAATGTGAATTTCGCTTTCCAACAATCCGATCCACATTATCAACATTCCTCTGTAACAATCCTTCTTTACAAAGAGTATCAATCAAAATACTAAATGTAACAACATTAGGATTAGGATAAACCCTTTTCTCAATCATGTAACCATAAACCTCCCAAACAGTTTCAAATCGATTACACCTCTGAGCAACATGAAGCAAAGAATCAAAACTCGATAAACCTATACAAAACCCTAATTCATTGATATAACGAATAACATCGAAAGCAGCATCAATTAACCTCACCTTCGAGTAGGTATTAACTAACAGATCGAGAACAGAAGACAAGAAACTCAGAAGTTTTGATGAGTGAATCGATAGCCGCACGAACCGTATGTGAGTGAAGTAAGAATGAAAAGTGTGTCAGAAAACGGTGCGCTTTGGTGGAAGAAAGATAATGCGTTTTTTTGCGTTATTTAATTCTAGTAAGATTTGAAATTGGTGGTGATACTGTCCCAATTTTGTTTGGTTCGAAATGAATTGCATGTTGAAGTGATGATGTTGTTAAATATTTTTTGTATCTGAGTGTGAGTGGAGTCTGTGTGCAAAGTGAGTCCGCTTTAACAGTGTTTGGACTACTCTTCAAAGAGAGAAATAATATTTAAACATTCATTTGTTGATAATTTTTGTGACAACTTTCTCTCTCATACTTAAATTATTTTTTATTTTATCTCTCTATTGCTATGGTTTCCGTGTTAGTATTACTTTTTCTTTGTAAATTATGGTTGTCAAGTTGTCACCAAATTGGTTGTTCCAATAACACTCCTCCTTCAAGAATATCAAATTTAGTAATTGCTAGGCTTTTGACCCCGTGCGAGCACGGATTTGTTATAGATTAATATCAATATATTTCTTACAACCTATACACATAATGAAGGATAATTTAGCAATGGCTCAATGAATTATAAATCTTTCCACCAACAATGTCTTAGATTTTTGTTATCTTTTGAGCGTTAGATCAAAATTCTTACAAAGAAAAATAGAATGTGTGTACACAAAGGCCATGATGCATGTAAAAAAAAGTATACATTTGCTTGCCATTTACGATAGTGAAGATGGTTTGATATCTAATATGGACTAATGATTATAGACTTAATGGCAAAAATTACTAAGTCTAGGGATGTATATATAAGAAAGGTTTATAGAAAGCACCCCACACTGCCAAATTAGTATAGGCAAACACGTCCAAAACAACTCAATAAATGATGTTTGCCGGAGAAGTTGCAATTTATTGAAAAAATAAATTAACTTGTCTAAAATTTCTATGGACATCACCACATTGAGCACACAAACTATAGGCTAATACTCATTAATGAGTATAAATATGTAGTATGTGCACTTATATCATGAACATTGTCACATTGAGCACACCAAAACACGTTTATCAATCAATGGCATAGCAAAGTAGAGAATCATAGGCACATATAGGTCTTCTTGAGCAACTAAATTTAATAATGAAGCATGTCATTTTCTTGCTAAAAGAGAAAAATGTGCAACAATATGCTTGTTTATTTATGAAGAAACATGAGACATTAGATCTTAGGCACACATAGCTTATATAGAGCCACTAAATAATTAATGAAATCATATAGTGGTTGAAATAGGGTGAAAAAAACGTGGCATTTATCTAGAGCCACAAATTTAATTAATGAAGCTTAGTCTTAACAACAACTTTGGAGTAGCTCAATGCAAAATTACGATTGAGGCAATTATATGGCTCAAGAAGCAAGCCCTGGGTTAATAATGGGAGGCGCATAAAAAAACTCAACATTTAAGGTGATTAGTTGGGTGGTTAGGGTTGTAAGATTAGCGTCAAAATGCAAAAGGTGGGGTTAGGGCTTCAATTAGGGTTAGGGATTATGGACAATCAGACCACCTTAGATTAATATTAAGTAAGATTCTTTCAACAAGTCAGAATTTCCAATACATTGAATATAATCCTTAGACATGGTTCTTCTATTTGAGTTCACCCAGTTGTGTTAATGTCCTTGGGCATTACAAAGGTTGAGTCACGCAATACTCATACCTAGAATCGGGTATGGTGAAGTGTAGGCGGGCCCTTGATGGCATACACGTGCCCTTGGTCGTGTGTGTTCGACACGTTTCTTCAACAATTGTGCAAGCACATGCAGTAACTCCTAAGTCATTTGCAGCGGCTTTGGCAGGACAAAATTTGAATGATGAAAGACTGTTCCCAACATCGTGCATCAAAGGCAACACACTGAGCATCCGAATAGGCCAAGATGAATACCAACGGGGTGTGGAGGAATGCAAGAATGCGTTAAGGGTCAGGTTGACATTGAACAAGGGAGATAATCAATATTCTGCACGCGACTTAAGTACCAAATTAGGAAATATTTGGAAAACAACGACTTCCTGGAAAATGGTATCTCTCAGCAAAGGCTACTATGATTTTCACTTTGATTTGGCAGATGATTTACGCAAAATATGGGCAGTAGGCACCATCAATCTTAAGTTGGGTTTGTTACGACTATCTCAATGGACCAAGGACTTCAATTATCTTTCTCAGAAGCAGACCTATGTATCACTTTGGATTCGCTTAGTTGAGTTACCGCAAGAGTATTGGCGGGAGAGAACTTTGAAGGAAATCGCAAGCGCGGTTGGCACTCCTATTGACATTGACGGTCCGACACAGAACCGTACTTTTGGTCACTATGCACGAATTTTAGTGGAAATTGATTTATCAAAGAGGGCATACGACGAAATCCTTGTTGAGCGGGATGGTTTCACTTTCAAAGTGGAAGTTCAGTATGATAGGAGACCTCTATTTTCCCATCACTGCTATTCTATTGGACACAATGTCTCGACATGTCGGTGGCTACACCAGCAAGTAGCAAAGGAAAAGAATGGTCATGGGAAACAACCTGTTATGGCCGAAGTTGCACCCCCTAAACAAACACAGCAAAATAATGACGTGGGGGCTTCAACTTCGGCCAATGGAAGTACTTGGACATGGGTTCTGATTCCTATTACCTCTACAGTTACTACTATTTAGAGGGTTACAGTTCCTTCTGTCTCTACAACACTTGCTACTACTACTCAGACAAATCCGGTTCCTATTGCATCCTCAACAATGACTACTACTCAGATGGTGTCGGTTACTATTGCATATTCAGCAATGGCTACTACTCAGACGGTCGCTCTCGTGCCCTGTCCGTCTTTGTCGTCCGACTCTTTCAGTTTTCCACTTCACAATGTTTTTGATCGTATTTCTCCTGATGATTTGCCCCATTCTAGCCCAGTGTTGGATGTTGTTTCCTAGTAGCGCATGATGACGTGCATTCTGAGGAAGTGGACTGGTTGCATCAGACATCGTAGGAGGAGTTGGAGAACCCCACGGTTGTTGATGTTACTGCCACGCTTCCTGATGATGTGGAACATAACCATTCAAATCCGCGAGAGCTAGTGGAGAGTCCCAAGGGTTCCTATGCGCATGTTCCACACTCATGACGTGCATGAGGTATCTGTTGAATTGTTACAGGTTCATACATATCATTTTGTTGAGCACGATGACGTGCAATTTGGTTCACCCGGAAGCCCCCTTGTTGTTCATTCCATTGACGCTTCTTTGGTGGCACCTGAGGCCGTAGAGAGGTCCCATGATGGGGTTGGAATTTTTTAGCAAGAGGTGGTCCATGATGATGGTTTAGCGCAGACGGTTCTACCAGAAGTTCACAGTAATCCTAGAATTTTGCATGATATGGAGTTATGGCGCCACATTCCAGATTATGATAAAAAAAAAAATAGCTGAAATGCCATTCATCCTGGTCTTAACAAGGAAACAGAAGCAGCACCTAAAGAAGACCATTGTGGGTAAGTCGTACCATACCCGTTCTATGGGTGACAATTCTTCAACTGATCAATGATAGTTATTTCGGATCAGTGTATTGGCGCTCTTTTAGTCTTCAGAAACTTGTCGATGGTCCTGGTTTTGCTTCGCAACCGGTGGCACAATACGCGCTCTCTTGGTATTCATGTTATTTCCTCTTACATTTTCCGTGAAGGCAACTGTTGTGCTGATAGGTTGGCTTATATGGGTCACTCGATGGATGGTGCAGTTTGGTTGTCAATTTTACCTACTGTTTTGCAACCGGACTTTTATTCGGCCCGTTTTTGTATGCCTCGGTTTAGGTTTACGTAGGCGGTTGCTATTATTTATTTCTATTTCTTTTCTGTTTTTTCTGTTTTACCTTTTTTTTTTCTTTGAGGGTTTTGGCCTAGTCCCTTCCCCCTCTTGTATCTTTTCTCCCTTTTTTAAATAATATTTTGAGATTGGCAGTAGAGGATGGAGGTTCATCAGGGTGTCAACCTAGTTGGGATGTCGTTGCTTCCCCTTGATGTCTGTCTTTTATCCTGGTTTAGCGAAGAAAAAAAAACACTTTTTAATAAAATATTTCTTTATTTGATTCACTAACTTGTGCCTTAAGGGCACAAGTTGGCATTTCCCAAAGAGTTACTATTTAAAGTGCTTAAAGAGTGCTCCGGGGCACTCATCACTCGTTAACAATATCCTAACTCAAACTCATTTTTGTGATTGGTTCATTGCTTTGCAAATGTACTTGTTCTCGTGCTTATTTCTTCAGTCAACTCAAGCTTAACTATTTATTAGATCGGACCGCCATTTTTTTTGGGGTTCATTTATGAAAGACTTAATAGCTTTTTTTTTTAATGTTACAAGACTTAAAATCTTGTTTGTTGTAATTGTGTTTTTTCTAATAGAATAATTATTTTTAAGAGTATTATACGTGTTTGTTACTGTTTTTTTTATAAAAAAAAAAAAAAAAAAAAATTAAAAAAAAAGAAAATAAAAAAAAATATTAAAAAAAAAAAAATAAAAAAAAAAAAAAAAAAAAAAAAAAAAAAAAAAAAAAGTAACTACTGCACAAACCTTTCTTATGAAATTTTTTTGAAGCTTAGGACAATGTTGGAGCAATTCTACTACACCATCCCAACCACGAAAAACACTAAAAAACCATAGTTCAATACGAATTAAGTTTTGAAACACCGGAATGCCTTTGAAAGAAACCACTTCAATTTTGATCTCGAAAGAATGTTCTTCAATATTCATCCAGTAAGGACGTTCTTCTTCGTCCTGGATTATGCATAAATACTCGACATTATTAACAGCATCAAACGGAACATCGATGGAATGAATATAGGCTCTGACCAGTTTCGACAAGAACAAGGATTTAAGTTCTTGTACTTCATTATTGTATTTACGTTTCATAAACCTAAGCTTAGGATAATAGGTATGCAAATCTTCTAGAATAGGACAAGCATTAAGAAGTTTCACGAAGTCATTCTTCTGATTTTTAAAATATACACGTTCCAAAACTAGGGTTTTGCGCGATGGAAGATCAAAACACAAATTATCAGATACAATTTTTAAGTTCTCAAGTTTGAGAATAACAAGGGTTCGGGAGGTGAAAATGATGGGCGTCAAGATGTGGCCATGCATGCCGAGATGGAATTCCTGAACACGACGCAGTATAGCTGTTTTGACCCATGCATTGACGATAGGTTGATCAGAATTAACTACTACATTACGGAACATGAGGCTAAAAGTTTTGATGGGTTGGTTTAGCGAACGAGGAGAGAGCATGAGTGTGTCCACAAAAGACAAAAGCTATGGAAGGCCTCGTCCAGTTCTGGCACGACATCAAAGCGGACAACGGATGGTGTGTAGGAGAGTGGGGTCCAATGCTTCGAGAGAAGCGTGGTCGTGAAGGCAAGTTTGGTCGGAAGAAAGGAGAGAATGTGAGCAATAATTCATCAGGTAAGTCGCTGATTCTGTTGACCGCGCTAGGACTTTCCACATTTTTGAGCAACTCATGAAGAAAGACGTTAAGGGTTTCTTTTTTTGGTACATAGACGGTGAAGGGTTTGTGATTTTATATTGATTTCTTTTTTATTTTTTTTATTTTTATAGAAAATATTGGAAACTTGTTATTGAAGAAACAACTTGTAAAAAAAAAATAAAAATCCAAGAATATAAAGAAGAGGAAGAATATTATATTATATTATAGAATATTATATTTATTTTTTTGTTGAAGGAATTATAGAACATTATATTATTCTTTTGAGTTGAGTGTATCAAACCAAATAAAATAAAATCTCTTAAAGTGTCATAAAAAAATCTCTTAAAATGTATATTTATGTCACAAATAAGCTATATTTATAAAAGAAATACTATTCATATGATGATATGGGTTTGACCCAATAACCCAATAATTAAATCGAGATTCACTTATAATATTTCATACCAATTTTCAATTTGTCTTTCAATTCAAATTTGCCTAGGGTGGTTGCTTTGTGATTTGAACCATTTTTTAGGCAAAAATTCATCTGATTTAAAGATAAAATTACACGTGGTTGAACTCCACTTTGGATGGTTAAATTAGAAAATAAATCATCTAATTGGTTAGTTTAATACAATTTAATTTGGATCAATTTTTTTAAATATCAAAATTACACTCGTAATTCTTATATAAATGCTAATATTGATATTATGAAGACAAGGTAAAATAATAATTTTGACGTAAAATATAATATATAATATATTTAAAATTAATATCATTGAATGACAAAGATCGACTATACTTGAAACATGTCAAATAGAAAATAAAATAGATTTAATTAATCTAATAAGTTGTATTAAAAAATTAAAAACCAACTAATAATAGGATAATGCAATATATATCACACTAATAATAAAAACTAGATTTGTCAAACAAAAAAAATAATAATAAAAATTAGCTGTAAAAAAAATCAATCCAACCTAATTCAAGCGGTTTTTATAAAAAGACATCCACCCACATCTAAAAATCTCAATTTTGTACAATTATATTATTTTTTTAGATTGATCAACGTTTTTAACTAATTTTGATCGATTTTAATTGAACATCCGTAATTTTTTTGTATAACATGAGAGTTTGGATATGATACAGTTTCCATTTAGTCCATTTATACAGTTTGCTACACCGATGACCGACACGTGGCCACACAAAATTTCAACGGTTAGGATTAAAAATTTAATAAATTAATTTTTTTTATAAGCAAATGAAATTTTGTATTAAAAAAGAAATAAAAAACAATTGGGGGACCAAACCTAAACCCAACAATACACAACGCTCTCTCCGTCTCTTAATAGATGACATAGTTTACTTTGACACACATATCAATGCATATTTTTCATCTTTAATATCTTTGATTATCTTGTTCGTGAAGGAAAGTTGCTGCACTGCACTATACACTCAATCAAGGAGAGTCAGATAATGGTTGACTATCGGTGACAATCACTCGAGCACTATTAGACAACATAGGATCGCTTTCGGGAACATTTTTGTCCCCTGAACCATCAACTTGTAAGGGGAAAACTTCGACAGCAGTTTGATTTATGCTGATGTTATCACTAGTAGAGGCCTGCTTCATCATGAGTGCTTGAGTTTTTTTGTTTTTCTTGCTAGCCACAGGCACAAAACTGTGAGCGTCAAGAGTCAAACTAAAAGTAGAGGTAGACTTCGGAACAATCATTAAAACATCGTTATCAATCACGGAGACCAAAACATCATTATCCTTTTCACAATCATCATGCTGAGTGGAAGAAACTGCAACCAGATTAGCTGTATTATTAGTGGCATCAACCATATCTTCCGATTGTTGAACATGTGCCGAATTCTGCTCACTTTGATGATTCACAGATTGCAAGTGCAAAGAGTCAGCGTTTTTAGTAGATCCCTCAACACGATTAGACTCCTTAGCAACAATAGCATCACTAACCTCTTTGGCAGAATCCATAAGACTCCTAACATCTTTACTAGTCTTATCTATGACATTCAGCTCCACAGGATTAGGTCCCCAAAATTTCTTCTATGACCAGTTCAAAAGTATGAAAACTTCCACCAACAATTTCATCACTGCCGCCAATACAAACCATATGAAATGCAGTATCAAAGACCTTAGCATTAGCTGATATATCCTCATTAACCTTTTCATGATTGTAAGTCTGAGCATTAGCTGTTAATTCATAAGTAACTAGTTCATGATTGCTAGCCTGAACATTAATTGGTAACTCCTCGTTAACATGCTGGCGAGTAGTATCAATCTCCTCATCAACATTAGTAACCTTCAGTGAAGAGGTACCAACTGTGTCAACAACTGGTTCTTTACCTCAGCTAACCTTTGCACATTAGCATTGGATTCATCCTTTTTTGCCTGATCCTCAGGTTGGCTTTCTCCCATCATCATTACCACCTGAGCCATCTTTCTGAACATTCAATTTTTGGATTGACTGAGGGGAAAACCAATCCTACCACAATTATTCTGTGGTTGTTCTGTTGGCTGAGAGGCCAAGAACGACCATGGCACAATGGTGGTAATGGTTGCTTGTGCTCCAAGAAACCATTTGAGAACTCAAGAATTAGTTGACGAACTCCTTCGTTGAAACCCAACCGTTCTCCTTCTCTGTTGAAACTCGAAACCCAATCCTCATTCTATAATAAGAATCCAATCACCTATCGCCTCTGTTGGAACAACTATGTTAAAACCGATAGCTTGCACACCAAGAAACTATACGAAGGATTGGATTGAGAAAGACAGAAAGAGTATTGAATTGATTGTGTTTGTACATTGATTGTGAAAAGAGAGAATGACTTACATGAGGTGAGAATGTGAGCATAGGAATAACTCTGCAAGGAAAACTGAAGTTTCACCTTATAGGAGAAACCCTCTTACTGAGGTTGATCCTAATTCACTTGCTTATCCTCAATCAAATGCTAATAATGGTGGAAACAAAGTTCAGAACAAGGGCAAAAAGAAAATTGAAGCTGAGACTATTCAGGTAAATTACTTGTATGCTTTTTCTTTTTCTGTTGGTTTATCTATGTGTTAGTGTTATTGACCATTGATGTGATAAGATGCTGAGAGTATAGGGAGATACTGATGTGGTCCAAGTGAGTTTTGTTTCATAATGAATCAATTTAAAATAATAATAATAATTGATAGTAGTAAATTAGAAGATAACCAATGATTGTTTGTAATTTCATTGAAATGGTGTTAGTGAGAAAAATTTGATTAGTTTATGAGATCATAAATTAAAAATTTTAAGCTAGTGTTTGAGCTCCAATGGTTTATGAACATAAATTAAGGTCAAATAGTTATGGAGAATTTGATGGTTGTGCCCCTAATATATTAATGGTTGTGCCCCTTACAAACCCTAAATGCACTCATATTCAACCGTGTAATTCATTTGTGTGTTATTAACTAACATTTTGTTGACATGTTATTGATTTGCATAAATTTTTTGAACAATTAGGATCATAAACAGTTTAAAATCAGCTGCAGGTAGTCAATCAGTATACAAGACTTACAATTGAGAGTGAGACGACCATGTGACTGCGTGTGTTGGCTTGCTTGACCTTTGCGATGGAAAGAGAACCTTCCAAGGAGCGCGGTTGGAATGTAGAAAGAGAACATAATGATTGGTTAAGAGAGACATAAGACAGAGTCACCAATATCCTGGGACGGAACTAGAACCAAACGCTATTAAAATTGGTTTTAGCACAGACTAAAATTAACGAGCTTATCAAGGTAGTTAACGGAAAAACAACTTATGAAGATACAATTTTCGTCAGTGAGAAACTACGAATTTACATAAATTTACATTTTAGCATAAGATATTTTTCATAAGCTCAAAAATTAGTCAATCCAAACGGGCCTATCTCATATCCAGGAATCAAGATTCAATCTGGAACAAGCTGAAGTTTAAGCAAGGATGAAAATGAAATTATCATACATATGAAATTGGACAGTAGTAGCTATGAAGCTATATAACTTAATCATCATGCATATCAACTCACCTTTCACAAGGACAAACCACAATATGTTAATAAGTGAGGACATATTCTGATGTGAGAGAAACTAAGATGTTATTATCATAAAACTTAGAGGCTGAAAAAGCAATTTATTCAACAACAATGCTCTAAGTAAATATATAAAACATCTCAGTATTTAATTTAATTAATCAAACACACATAAAATCAGTTATAAGATACTTTTCTTCATGAAGTTCAAAACTTCATGTTCAAGTAATCAATGTACATTCTTTTAGCACTATCTGAATCAGAAGGAGGAGGTCTCCCACTCAAACTTGTTTGTCCTGTTAACTTCATGAACATACGTCGCAGCCTACGAAGCTCTAGCAACCCAACTGATCTCAAAAGGTTGACCGGCAGCAAGTCTTTCCCTATAGAAATGCCATTAACTGATAGCATACCAAGATCACGAGATTGTGCTTCTGCTATAGCATTAGCAACCTCTTGTGTTGCTTTATCCAGCTCATATAGAGAATTTGCATCCGAAAACGCCAAGTTTGAGTCGCAATAGTTGGTTGCAGTATCTTCACATCACGGGTTTTCGAGTTCACTTCTTTGGTTATGTAAGAGACAGTATCATCTGCAACGGAGGCAGAATCAGACGAAGAAGACGATGATTTCAACTCAAACAAAGGTGAATCCCGTTGATTTCTTCTCTCTGGTTTCTCAAACCTCCTTACCAAATCTTCAAATATTGCATTATCATAATTATATTCACCTTTCTCCCTACGCTCTCGATTCCATTTTCTACAATCATTATCCTCAACATCACAATAAGCTACACAGTATCCCAAACACCATAGCTCGTATCGAAACTCCTTAATATTATTCAAAGAATCAACGATAATAATAGTCTCTTTTCGAACTCAAGTAACCACGAAAAATGTCCAGCCTAACAATCTCGGCATTACTATGAAGATAATATACAGTCACTAACTATTCTTGAAATTGTACGAGTCAGACAATTTAGTTCCACATATTTACAAAATAGCAAATTAGTCATATACATTAAAAACTTCAAAAAATTTATTTAATCCCTTCCAATTTCAAGAATTAAAAATGCTGATTTACTCAAACATAAGAATAGTGCTATAAAGCATTGCATCTAACTTCAGTCCTAATTATAAACTCTGAAGCATTGACAATTCGGATGGAAATCGTGTCCAGTGTCCGACACCAACACATACGATTAAAATCATAAACTGGCGAAAACTTACTGCAGCAGCATTTGGTTTTCACGACGAATTGAGGCAATTTTGCTGTTTTGACGGAATGGAGCTGCTGAGAAGGAATCAAAATCTTATAGAATCAAAGTCAACAACAAAATAGTAGGCTTCAGATTTTCATATTTCAATATGAAAATAAGGGAGTTATGGATTGTAGCGAGCTTTCATCCTTATTAACCAAACATGTGTATGTTGAAACTTCCAAGATGTTTAATGCTGTTTTCTTTTAATCTCGTCTCCTATATATACGACCTTCCCTCTTTTTTTCAATACTCCTTTGCCACTCACACTTACTTTACAACCAAAATTCAAATCCATATTGATGCAAAACTCTCTAATCTCTCACAAACAACAAAAACAAACATCGTCAATGGTTCATCTTCATCATCACACTCACAACACCATTCACCGCCTTCATCTTCCTCCGACCAACCACTATCCAAGAAGCATTCTTTCGACGCAGATAATCTCACCCGCAATGGCTTCTCCGCCATTACACTCCCTTTCAGTCTCCGTGGAAATGTTCTTCATCGCTGTGTCTCCAAGTCCAACCCATGCACCTTGCCGGAGCAGTCTTCACCGGCAAGAAGGTCAGCTGGTTTGCCGCCTCTGCCTCCGATCAGGAGATGTATATCTGAAGTTATTGATCCTTATGAGGTTAAAGAAGCAGTTTCTCGTTATTTGAACCCTGCTGAAAAAACTACCCCTGAATCTGATTCAATGGTATGTTGGATTGTTGACTTGTGTTTCTTGGTGAAAAAGTAATATATATTTTTTTATTTGGAATCATTAGAGGTTTGTTTTTCTTTTCTTTTAGAGGCTTAAAAGGATGAAGGGTCGGTTCAAAGAGATGAAGAAGTGGTGGGATGAAGTTATGGAAGACGAGGAAGAAAATGAAAAAGAACAAGAACAAGAAGAGCACTCTCTTGTTTCTGAAGATGACAAAGCCCTATCTCAGGTATATGTCTTGAACCTTGGACTGTGATTGGCTTTTGCTTTTCTATTGTAATCTTCAATGTATTTGGTTCTTTAATTGGTACCTTACAAGTTATGCTCATAAATTTCATTAGTTTTTTTTTCTTATTTATATGTATCTCCTAGTTGCACTTGTAATCATAGTTCACTTAATTTCTCTTTGTTTGTTCACTGTATTTCACTTCTATAGTTAAGCAATAATCATGCACATAAATGATAGTAAGCAGCAGTATTGTCAATTGAATCACGGATCATGGAAAGTAATGATTTGTTCAAATTGGGATACTAGAGTACTATAGCCGCTATTTGACAAAACTGGTAAGTAGTAATAACTACTCAAACCTGCACAATTGTGTAGTTGGTTATATCAGAATATCAGCATAAATAATGTAGTAGAATGTAAAAAGTATATAGACTTCCCTTATCAACATATAAATCTGAAGAAAAAGATTATCTGATCAACTGTGTTTTGTGCTTCCCTTCAGTGCACTTTTCCTTTGGCTTTTAATTTACCAAAATGTTAGAGGCTGCATGTTAAAGGGTAAGAATAAAAAATTTAAGAAAAAACTATATTGAAGATGAAACATTCAATTATTGTTTCATGTGTAGTGTAGCTACCTTTATTCCCACTTAATTATGTAGGATCTGGGGGTTTGGCTTAGAAGCATAATAAATTGTTGATGTGATCATCGTTGCACTTGTAATCATGGTTTTGAATTGCGATTGCAGTTGGACTTGTGGTCACACTGTGGATCTTTACAACATGGAAAAATGCGATCGATGTGGCTAAAATTGTTGTTGTGACGTCGTTGTAGAAACCTCAAAATCCTCTAATTTATGTGACAAGATAAAACTATATATATGACTCCTAGACTAATTGTCGTTTCATGCTGAATGAATTCATTTTTGTATCTGTAGGATGGTTTGGCAGATTATGAAGAAGCTGTTTGTGTAGAGTGGATTGAAAAGTGTTTATGCCTTACTTTCAGGTGTCCATGTGGCAAGGGATATGAGGTTCTAATATGTGCAAACAATTGTTACTACAAGTTGGTGTAGAAGAATCACTATGTTTAATTGATTCCTTTTAATTTGGGGGATGGATCCTTTTTGTTTTTATTCTGTTTTAGTTTGGAAAAGTCTTCTATGTTTTCATAGTATCATTTGGTTGTAAATATATATTTGTACATCACTTGCATTTGTTTTGTAAATAAATTGTTAGGTACTATCTCAACATTGTTTTGTACATAAATTGTTGTGTAATCCTGAGTTCAGAATAAGATTGATGAATTATTCACGACACAGCAAGGTACACCTGCAACTTATTGCAAAGAGAATGAAAATATAAATAATATCTACTTTACTCCTAAGAAATGTTCTCATTAAACAAGATGTGTGAGACCTATATCTGATAACTAAATAGCCAAATTCTTCCACTGTTTCCATTTTGTCCTCATAAACAACTTGAAACCTGCACACACACTTGCTAAAGAGCAAGGTATCGATGTTTGAACGTTGCACATATGCTGGCTCTTAAACAAACAACTACTGAATATGAATTACATTCACATGAGCTCCACAACAAGGGCAGATGCACCACCTCCTCCGTTGCAAACAGCACCAACACCGTACTTTCCGTTTTTCTGCTTCAGTACCTGTATGTAATGACGTTTAGACTAATTAAATCAAAAGGAACATTCAATATTGTGGATGGTATCATACAAGAACAATTTCAATGGAAACTTACTTAAATATCACATGATTACCACTTTAAAAATTCATATGAACTTATGTATCATGTAAGATCATAAAATTTGGTCTTCTCACTTTTACAACAAACTACTCTTGCGTGGTTATCAAAATCATCGTTTTTAAAATAAAATGAAAGCATTTAATAAAATAACATGTTTATACATTAAACAAAGAATTTAAGAGCTAACCAGAAGCACTGACATTTCTTATTCATACACATAATACATTTGGATTGACAATTTATTAATACGATAGTATATATTGCAAAGTAATCAAAATTATAAACTGAACATACCCCCAAAAGTGTCACCAGGATACGGGCACCACTGCAACCAAGAGGATGGCCCAATGATACAGCTCTGCCATGTGCATTTACCTTTGCCTGCAAAATAATAAACGTAATAAACATTTTGCTGAAAAATAAGTTATTCGTTAGTAAAAGGAATAAACAAAAGGACATAAGTATATTGCCTATTTCTTACATGGAGAATTTCTCTGTTGCTTCAGCATACAAGCTACTGAATAGCTTTAATAATATATATAGAGTTAGACAGTTTGGAGTAAGATATAGAGGCATAGAGTTCCAGAATGGGTGAAGCATTTTCTGTTGATTCTTCAACATGGAAGACTACTCACCAATAGTAGAAAGAATGCCATGAAAATGGGTTCACCATACTGCCATCACTGTAATGATGAGATTGAGACTGTCCAATTGCAAGTAGTATATGGCTGAATGTCGTTAAAATGGAGAATAGAGAAGTGTTTCAAATTGTGCAATGGATTAACATGAATCTAGAAAGGGATAAGGGCTCTGATATAGCTCTTGTTTGGGATCAATAATGAGCCATGCCACAAACTATGGTTTGGGAGAAACAAAATAGTTCATGATGGGGAATGGTTAATGCCTCATATCTCGTGGCTCCTAATATCATATCAGGTGCAAGAGTATAATTCTGTTTGTAATAAAGTAGGTGCATCTGACATGCAAAATACAAATTTTAGGTGATTACCTCCTCTCGAGGGTGGGTTAAACTTAACATGAATGGTGCATCTAAAATTCTTTGCATAGCAGGACCGGTGGACTTAGTCGAGGTGTTGATGGAGAATGGATGTGTGGTTTCTCAAAATTTATTGCAGCTTGTACTGCTTACATAGGGGAGCTTTGGGGAGTTTAGTACAGCTTGTAGTACATATTTAAATGTTTTATGTACCTGAGCAGAATCAGCATATCCAGTGATTTTTGCAATGACCTGAAGCCCAAGCTTCAATGCCTTCTCTCCACTCACTAAAACTAATGCAGCAGCACCATCACTTTCATCAATAACATTTTCATTTTCATTAAAAACCAGGGCTCGTGCCGAAATTAAACTTAAAGAAATACTCCCTCCGTCCGTATATCTAAGCCCCCATTTGACTTTATTTTTGTCCTTAAATGTAAACCCTCTTTCAAATTACTAGATGTATTTATTATTTTTTTCCTAAAACATACCCTTAATTAATACAACTAACTTATCTTGAAATACGAAAAGTCAAATTTAATACACATACAAACAAAGGACAATTTGATAATATTGACATACAAAACAGACATATTAATTACACCGACAACATTTCTTAAAAAATGTGAAAAAGACAATGGGTGTCTACATTAAGGGACGGAGGGAGTATATGTCGGTTAATAGCATATAAACTAGAGGAGTGTTATTTGAACAACCAATATGGTGGACAACTTATATGACAATCATAATTTACAAAGAAAAAATAGGTATTTGAGTAAATAGGCAATTACCCTCCTGAAATTGTAAGTTTCGTCAATTACCCCCCTGAAATTAACAAAACTTCAATTACCCCCCTGAAATTGCACAATGTTAATCAATTTACCTCCTCCGTCAAATTTTTCTGTTATTGAACATGACGTTTTGCAAATACCCCCCCTGAAGTTTTGCACTTATGTGCAAAATGCCCCTCAAACTTGAATTATTATTTTTTTTGTGTAATGAGAATTATTGCTTGTCAAAATTTTATTTACCTACTCGTTGAATTCTTAATTATCTGTGGATATTATTTAAGACGAAAAACTAACACCACAAAGGTAAAAATTATACAAATGCATTGATTTCCTTTTTCTAACATTGAACAAATTTCAGTAATGATTCAAGCAAAACAAATGAGACATGGTGATGAGTTATTAGAGGTTGAGGATATGTTCTATGTTGGTGTAGCAGTAGCTAATGGTTTATGAATGAGTACTAACTAATTAAATGAATTTTTTAGATGATTATAAATATGATAAGGTGAATGAGATTATGAGTATG
>Ga0228710_1005640_pt1 | contig 19348 bp, 10 predicted proteins | sample MedpolnodulmetaG_FD_177995 | JGI IMG/M metagenome (GOLD analysis project Ga0228710, IMG submission 177995) | Root nodule microbial communities from Medicago polymorpha collected in Santa Monica, California, United States - pink nodules | ecosystem: Host-associated > Plants > Roots > Nodule...
TTCAAATCCTTTAAAATCTTATAAATTAAATCCATTGAAATCCTTAATAGTCTTTTAAAATCTTCAAAGTCATCAAAATCCTGCAAAGTCTTTTAAAATCCTCAAGACTTTCAAACAAAAATTGTCCTTTAAAATCCTAATCCAATACACCCTCCTTAAATCATCAATTAATTGTAACTTGTACTAATTATGAGTCATGACTCAGTGTTGATGAGACATTAGCTACCCAACATATAAAATTTTAAGAATTTATGATCCTAGAAAATAGTCCTCACCAGTGTTCTGTTCAGAAGGGAAGCAATTGCAAGCGCAGTCCTAATTTGTTTCATCTGGACAAATTCATTTTCATCATAAATTATGAGATGTAATACGATGTCATACATAATTTTCATTAAAAAATACAGAAGTGAAAAGGATCAAGTTGATACATGCATACTTGGTAATTAATAAGGGTAAAATGTGATCCAATGGTATGCTTCCCGCTTAGCAACAAGCTTTTTGGAATAGATGGCCTAAATGACAAGAAACCCCCTAGAAAAAAATTAAAACATTTAGTTCCGATGGTATCAAAATTTAAACATTTATTTTCATGAAAAGGAGTCAATGCATAAACCATAAGCAGATACAGCAAGTAATGTATAGGCACTGTAAACTTTTAGTTCTCAGCATCACAGTATAGATGAATGGCGGGAAACTGAATGGAGTATGCAATACAAAGTAACAAACTATTATCTCCGTCCCTATATGCAAGACCCTATTGCAAATTTTATTGTCCCTTTTTATAAGACTCATCAAATTTCAAGGTGCATTAATTAAATTTTCACAAAAATACCCGTAATTATATGAAGAGAATTAAAAGATCAGCTATATCTCTCTCTTAATAATTGAAGGATAATTTTGGAAATAGAACGTACATTATTAACAAATTTAACACAAAAACAACTTTTCTTAATTCTTGTGCATTTTATCAAGGGGGTCTTACATAGAGGGACAGAGGTAGTAACAATTTAAGACAAATAATAGAACCAGTGTATTCACACATATGCATCAAAAAGTAAAATGAAGTGGTGTTTCACTGCAATTGAGCTAAAAAAATAATATTACCAGGAGGATTATAGTATTCAGGTGGGTCATGGAAAAGCATGGCTTCTCGTAGTCGGTGGCGCTTTCCTTCTGTGCCTGCATATTGAAATGTTGTGTGCACTGCATATGGCTCCAACCTGAGTTGCTGATACATACCCTAAAATCATAATATGAAAGGACATTCTTAGATAAAGCTTGCACGCAGTTTGTTTCTCTGCAACATAACATCCAATCAAGACTTTGACAAGTATTCAAGCACTTGGAGAACCCTATCTTAAAAGCTAGTTATCAAGGGGGAAGAACCAAACTACTAAAATACTCTACTGAGCATCACATACTACTCAATGTGAGACTTGGACACCCCATGATACCCAAGTCCCTATCACAACACCTCTCTTTAGAGCTGAAGTCTCAGCAGCGGCAGTCAATGAAGCTTTACTCGGTCTTTCCGGTTAGCTCCTCCGTAGGTAGCCCTTTCTAAGCCACCAACGACTAGGCTTGGATAAGTATTCAAGCACTTGATAACAATGTTGTCAATCGCGGACAGCAGAAAATAGTGATTGTTAAAAATCTGCTATGTGATAGTGCTATAGCGTCACTATAGCCGCTACTTGACAACATTTTGTAATAAATAGTGTATCGCATAACAATAGCAGTTTGTCTACGTTATAGCAGTATAGCATCACTATAGCAGCTATTTAACAACACTGCTTGAGAAACGCTCCCTTTATAGCTAGCTATCAAGAGGGAAGAACCAAACCCCTTAAATACTCAACTAGACGTAACATACCAGTCGATGTAGGAATTAGGTACACCATAATACCCAAGTCCCTATCAGATTCCTTCGGAGACACTTAATTGTATAAGAGAAATCAAAAGGAAGATAACATGTAAAATCAGAAAAAGTATTCAAAACTGTTAACTAGGTCCTACCTGGACAAAATATGTATGACCACTACAAAAGATACTTGAAGGCAAAATTCCCAGCTTTAGATTTCCATCATAAGCATAAACAAGTCCACTGTCCTCGTCAACCGATGGTCCCAACTCTCTGTGGACAATATCATTAAACCCATTCTGATCCCATATCTTATCATCTGCCACAAGCAGTTCCATCCATTCCTTTGCCAATTTTATCGCAGACTCTGTAGGTCTCCAATGAAAAATTCCTATATTGTAGGCCGCACCAACTATTCAATGAGACAGTAACAATCATCAATATAGTATACAATCTCTTAAAGCTCAAACAAGTGCGTTAAAATGAGGGATTAAAAGAAGCAATAAATGAATAAGAGCATTGATTTGATCCACGGATGTTAAATCTGCTTATATATAACATTGACCTTCTTTCCAAACTTCCAGACTATCATCAACAACTGTTGGTATAACTTGATCACTGGATGTTAAAACATCTGCTCCAGGATAACGAGCAATATATGGAAGTGGGTTCTGCTCCATAATCAAATAATGGAATATTTAGGAATATAATATATTTTAGAGGAACAAACACATCTTAGTCAATCCACATTTTACGTTTTGAATTTGGATCATTCATAACAAAACTAAGAAGCATATGAAATGTGAATTACATTTATAATCAAACGTATATTAAGGAATGGAGAAAAGTACCTTCAACCAAACCATGTCGGTATCACACATCAACAGTTCGACGCCAAAAGGCAGTATGGAGTTTATCAAAATAACTTTTTCCCTCCCCATCTTATGAAATGTTGGAGAACCCCAGCCAACATCCATGGTGCTCATATGGCTGTTCATGTCAAAAACCGGTACCCCTTTCCAATAAAGCGCCTCCAATAATTTTGTGTCCATTGCACCTAAAAGGTAGAATTCAAATTCACTACTGTTTGGATAAACAACTAATTAAAAAACAGTTATCCATTTTAGCATAAACACTTATCATATAAGTGCTTACGTATAAGCTAGTTTTATAACAAAAGATAAAATAAGTCATATAAGCTATAATCTGTTTTCATAAGCTATCCTAGAGAGTTTTAAGGAAATAAATTGAAAACAACTAATAGACATGTCATAAAGTGTTTTTATAAACTCTTCCAAACAATCTCACAAGTGATTATGCCAGCAGATAAGCTTAAATAAGTCAATCGAAAAGGCCCTAGTCTAATCAACTATACAAAATACCATGTATGCATTTCTAGCAAGGGTTGTTACAAAACAAAATACAACGATAGAATGCTCACCAACAAGATAATTGGAAACTCCGAGATCATTCAATTGTTCAACCCAAGTCAGAATAAAGTCCATGAATGCATAGTTACCAAATGTAACTATTATAATGTTATCTTTCACCCTTTGTTGAACCAATTCTTTGGTCAGTCTAAACTCTTTCAAGGGCGGCATCTTTTTATTGCGAGGAGGAACATTCAAAACAGGCTTTCTTGACACATTTTGGAGCTCAGGGAAAGCAGAGGGCACAACATGCATTGTTTCTGACTGAGAAGCGTTAAGTGTTCGATCTGAGAGACGAGAATCCTCATCTGAAAAGCATGCTCAGTCAAGGTTTGAATTCACATCCACAAAAGAAATGAAGAAATAGAGTAAGGAAAAACCAATGCTTGATGAATTGAAAAGTGTCATACACATGAAGTGGAAACGACAACCAGAGAGTAGTTGAAAGATGCAACTACACTAATAAAGCAGGTGCAATATAATGATTAAAATGTGGTAATAGAAAGCTCTGTTACTATGGTTTTGGGGGATAAACGCACATATTAGCAGTTTAGCATAGATTTCTAAAAACTAACGACATAATTAGATCTTTAAACACCCAAAAACCATATTAATAAAATATTTAACCAGTATGCATCATCAGTGTAATTTTTTTACAGACGCATCCAATCACATCTCATCTTTTATCAAAACTCTTTTGAGAAAAGGGGACATGCAGTGTCGGTGTAAACCAATGTCACACTGACATCCAATTAGAATCCACCAAGTTGCAGTTATTTCTAAATTACAGTTACAAACTGGACTTATATGGAAATATCGTAAATTCTCATTGGATGTCGGTTGGACTTACATGGCAATATTATGAGTTCTAATTGAATGTCAGTGTAAAATACATCTCCATTAAACTAAACCTTTTTATACCGAAAATGCATACTTATTAAACTTATCGACAAAACTCTCCATTTCTCAAAAGAAACGTAGAAGATCTCTACTCATCAACCATACATTATAAACGGAAGGTTGAGTAGCTCAACTAGTTTGAGCTAAGGGATTAACCATACACTCTGTAGCACTGCGGATCGAAAGTGTGTCCTGTGTTGGACAGGTGTCGTGTTTGACATAGACACATGTGAGTACGTTCAAATGATTCATTTTCTCGAGTCTGACAATGTCGGTGTCTGTGTCGGTGCTTCATAGATCCATACATTAAAAACCAATGCCAAAACAATTTTCAAGTTTCAACATCATAACCAACTAACTAATCCTATCCTAACAAATTCCAAAAAGGGTATTCCCCATTTATGACAAAACCAACAACTAACAAAAAAAAAAACAATTTTGATTCAACCCATTTAATTATAATGCAAGTAAGATAGAATAAAAAGAGGTAGAGATAAAAGGGTTACTAGAAAGTGGAGGAAAAGAGGACCAAGCTGAAGAGGTTGTGGAAGAATAGTGTATGGCAGAGAAAACGTATAAGGAAGAAACAACGATGCCAACGATGACAACAGTGTAGATCGTGAGAAAGAGAGGCCTTGAATGTGAAACTTCCTCACACGCCATCTGAAAATTTTCTGATTCTGATTCAAATAGAAACCATGATTTTCACTTGCACAATGAAGAGGGTTGTGTTGTGTGGAAGGTCAACCACTAAATTGTTGCTGTTTTAGTCTGTGTTTAACGTTGTTAACATAATCATCGAATGTCATGAAAATGAAGTTGAGACATAAATTTTTGGATTAAATCATTTTTTAAAAAAATATTTCAACTTTTCATTTTTATCCTCGTGTATTTTTTTTCTTTGATTTTTAAATTTTTTCAATTTTCAATTATTTTTTATCTCTATTTTTAAGTTAATTTATGTTCTAATTTCACCCAAAAAAAATTCTGTTCTAATTTAAAATTTGATTATTATGTTCGCAATCATGTTTAAAATATTATAAAATGTCTTTTAAAAAATCATAATTTTTTGACAAAATGTAAATTAAAAATCAAAGTAAAATTTTATGGAGACTAAAACGAAAAGTTGAAATATTTATAAAAATTGAAAATATATTTAGCCTTAATTTTTGTTAAACGCATTTGTTCTGTCAATCTTTTCATGATATGTCTTTTCAATATAATTTTTTTTGTTTGTGTTTAATTTTTTTTATAGTTTAAAAGTGTAATTTGTCAATTATAGATTTTCTCAGTGGACGAAACATAACTTACTTCGTAAAATGCTTCATCTACGCTTAAAAGATTGTGGGTTTCGGTCATGAATGAGAAGTGGAACACTATTATCCCTTTAAGAAAGGAAAAATAAATTACTCATAATTGATCCCTTTTTAATTATAATTACTTCTTTTCAATTAAACTAAAAATATTTTGTTTTTCTTTTGAAACAAAGTTTTATTTAAAACAAAGTTTGTTTTTTGTTACGTGCAAATTTAAACCTACGTAAAACTAAATTTTATTTCTCATAGATATGATTAATTGAAGAGTTAAAATTCTATAAATAAGATCAATAACATTGTTAAAAGTTTCAAATGTAAAATAGAAGAATAAAGAGTGGAAGACTATTGGAATAGATTTAGATTTAGATTAAGTGAAGTTAGAATAGATTTTATTTTACTGTGCAATCTCTAAATTAACAATTGTTTGTTTGAGATGGGTAACTCACTTGGTTGAACTAAGAAATTACATGTTCAAGGTTCAAATCATGGCATGAGAGAAAATACTAACATAACAAATTAACAATTAACATCCTAATATTTGTCAATAAAAAAGGGTTCGTGGAGAGGCAGAGTGTGGAAAAAATAATAATAAAAATTTATTGGAAAGAGGGGGAGTGTATCACAATTATTTGTTATAGGAGAAAAAATGACGCATCAAATTTATTTAAAAGAGGTGTATGGAAAAAAAAAGACATTGATGGATTAAAATGTAGGTATAATAGAAAGAAAAACAAAACTTCAAAAATTTACTACCTTAGTTAAAGAATGAAGGTATACAAAAATTCACTACCTTAATTAAAGAGTACTATTTTGAAATGACATGTAAAAAGAGGGGGTGGGTGGGGGTGGTGGGTGGGTTGGGGTGGGGGTAATATGTTTGGATCTTCTAGATTAAATGGGAAATTAATAAAGCTATTGCTTCTAGAATTTTATTGATATGTATGGTTGGGTTAAATAAAAGTTTAGGCATGTTGAACTTCAAGACATATTAGTGCCAGGACACATCTCTACTTCAATGAACCCTTACATAGATATTTACGTATTTGAGGGATTGAAATTTGTGTTATCAAGACAACATACTATGAAATCAGGCCTATGAAGTCCGACATGTAGCCCATCCTTTCCCACATCCAATCCAGATGCATCAAGCAAAACATGCCAATAGTTCCTATGAGCCTCATAAATCCAATGCATTTTCCCATTCACATTTGCTTCATAAGAAAATAAACCTTTTGGACTAATCTTACATCTCCTCCTAAAATTTTGACTTAGCTGAGACCCACTAATCCTTAAATCAAGCCATGTCTTAGGTTCTATGAGAACCCCGGATTCCTTAAAAGAAGCAAATTCTTTGATATAATCCTCTTGTTGTTTACCAAGAATAGTCATGTAGTAGTTTCCCTTAACAAAAGGGTAACTGTCCCCTACCAACATCATAGTATCTTTGTAACTTAACTTCAAATTGTTTAAAAAAAACTTCAAGTGTATATCCTAGAGAGAGAAGCTCTTCTCTTTCCTTGACCTCGCCGTAAACAGCCGTCTCTCAACCAACTGTTAGTGTTCCTCCCTCTCAATCCAAACCCCTCTTTCAAGATGTAGTTGTTTCGTCAGTGGTGGTGTGCGTGGCTGTTCTCAAGAGGTGACCACCACTTTGTCGCCGAAGTTGGTGGTGTCTTCACCGCCGCCGCCGCGGTGGTTCTGTGTTTTCGTTTTAGTTTTTGGTTTTCTGATTGTGTCGGGTCTGTGGAGTTCCGTCGGGCTACCATTTGTGCTATCACCACCACCAGTTTCAACCCTTGTGTGTTCTCAGATCCGTGGGTCTTGGTCTCTTCCTCGCCGGAACTGTAGAACTCACCGTGTTTCAGATCCGATGGCCCCTGCGCCGCCGTCGATTTGGGCTCTCTTTGTGGTGAGTTTCGTTCATTTCGGATCTATCTTTTGTTTTGTTTCATGGTGGTTTTTTTTGTCGTCCCTATGTTGCTACGGTTTCGTCGTCGGGCTGTTTTCTCTTTGTTTATACGACGGACGGTGGTTTTTTGTGCTTTTTGTTTGGTTTTGGTGGGATCAACAGGGGTGTTTTTGCTGTGTGTTGATGTTGCTGACCTATTTTGGGGTTTTGGTGGGATTGAGGGTGTTGTTTTTTCTCTTTGTTTTTTTGGTTGTGTAGGTTTTTTGTTTCTGTTTGGGTTAGAGTCTGGATGTTGCTCGAAAGGGTTTGGTGCATAGACGTTTCGTGTTGGCGGTAGTAGTCATTCATGTACCTTCAGATTTTGTGGGTGGGTTCTTATAGCTTTTTAGCTTGGTTGTTGTTTACTCCGACGACGGATGCCTTCTCCTTGTCACTGGCGGATGCATTTTTTGATCTGGGTAATGTTTCTACTTCAGACAGGCGTTGCTTCCCGTGTTTTGTTGTTGGGTTTCATATTCCTCTTGATCTGTGATTTTGTCGTTGTCTGTTTCTTGGGGAGGTGGTTTGGCGATGCAGTTTCAGCCTCGTTGTCTTGCTCTTGTGCTAGCTGGACCTGTTATCGTTTGGTTTTTTGTGGTGTTGCAGTGGTGGTGGTGGTGTTAGTGAGACAGTGGTGGTAGTGGCGTTGCGCGGTGGTGTTGCAGGGGTGGTGGTGGTGTTGTTGTTTGGTGGTGGTGGTGATTCGCTAAAAGGGGTGGAGGATGTTGTTTAGGTGAGGAGGTGGATATTTTTTATGGTGGTTGTTGTGGGTGTTTTTATGGTGGTTGTTGTGGGTGATTCCTTTTGGAGGCCGCCTCTGATATTCAGGTCCATATTCGTTGTCGCTATCTCTTTTTGAGGTTTGAGTTGTTAAGATGCTTAAGGTGTTTTAAGGGTGCGAGTCCTTTGAGTTGAGCTTTGTTCTTTTTTTATTGATGTTTGCACAACCGCAAATCTTGTCGTCAGTCTTACTTTTGTGTGCTGGATTCTGGTGGGTCGGTTAATTTTGCTTCGAGATCGGGAGTTGGAGTCTATTTGCATTTTTGTTTGGTTGACTACGGTGTTTCTCTGGTGGACCGGAGGTATGGGGTGCCCGTTCGGTTTGGTTCTGAAGTTTGGTGGACCGATCACTTTTGATTCGAGTTCGGGAGTCAGTTCTTTGGTTCATTCTTGTTTTTTGGGCTTTTTGGGTATTCTTTTGGTAGACCAGAGGTTATGAGGTGGTGGAAGCTATTTGATCTTGAGAGTAGTGGCTTAACTTAGTTGATGTCGTAGGGGTGGTTCTTTTAGAAGGTGTTATATTTGGGTTGTGTAGTGGCAACGAGTTTATGGATTCTGTTTTTCAGTAGTTGTTTCGTAAAGGAGCTTGTTTTAGGTGGTGATGTGTTTTGGTGGGTTTATCTTCAGGGGTGTTTTTAGGTGGTTATGGTGTACTGTCTATATGCGGCACCATTTGTATATTCTTTCGTCCATACCTTGCGTCTTGCGGGGATGACGTTTAATAATATTTGCCGATTCAAAAAAAACATATTACCCTTAAGAAGACATCACAAAGGAAGTTGAATCCAAGATCCCTTGCGGGTGAATTAACTCCTAAGTAACTGAGACAACCATCATTGTGGTATTGATATGTATTTTTTGTGCAAATGTAAATAGTCTTTAGATTGTTAATTAAATCTTAATGGTCAATGTTAGTAATTAGTTGTTAGGTTATTTAATTCTACTTCATCCGAATTTGAACTCAATATTTACAACTCTTTATCCATTAGCTCAATAATTAATTACAACTATCAAATTATATAAATGTTTGATTTTGAGTAAATTATTTTAGTATTTGTTAAAAAAAATAAAAAACACACATGCATCTAATTAAAATCCACATTAAATACTAAGTAACATTTTATAGAACATAGAAATGTCAAAAGTTTCACTACCAAAAAAAAAAAGAAATGTCAAAAGTTTTAAAGTTTCCTCTTTCAAAAAAAAAAAAGTTTTAAAAGTTTCCAAAAAACTATAATCATCTTCTTTTAATGTTCATTCATTTTTGCAGAGATTCATATAATTACGTTGATTTTGTATATCTTTCTTTAAATGAAAGTGACCATCAAATAGAAAGAATTCCAATCATCAACGTCATCCTAGAGGCCATAGAATGGAAACATGGGGTTTGCCATGATAGTAGTGGCCGTGACAGTGTGGTTGAAACAAGAAGTGGTGTTAGATTATTTTGTGGGTAGAGATATTAAAGTGAAGGGAAAAATCAGGGGAGAGGTGAGAATGAGAAAATAGTCGGGTAGGGTTAACAAGGAATTTTTTATTCAAAATAGCAATATCACGTCCAAAATCAGTTTTGCTAATGGGCATTGTCTTGCAAAAATCTATTTATATATTTTCCTTTAGGCACCTTCTTTTTACACCTCCCTAGTTTTTCACGCACCTTACAGATTTTGAATTTTGTAATTCGAACAACGTTAAACGCCCTCCAAAATACGTTAAAACACCTTAAAAAATCCTCCATTATGCAAGAAGAAAAGAGGATGGAAAAGGAAATTCCTTTATATGCTTCGACTTTATATCAATATCAGTATCATCACTTCCAATTTTCGTATCTTTGTTGGTTTTATTTAAGTGTTTTATACAATCTACAATTATCTTCTTTTTTTTTACTCAAAGTGGTTTACAATTCTTGACAAACACTAGTATATTAGTATTTTTTTTCTCCTTCATCATTAGGATTTCAACCTTCAATTTCTTTAACCCTTAGGGCAAACTAATTGAAAAAACTAATATTATTTATCATATATCTATTTATTTATATTCAATATCTATACAACAAAGTAACTTCTTTTTTTACAATATAAAAGGTAACAAAATTTGTAGCCAAATTTTTCCGCACAAATTTTTAATGGTGTAAAATTATAATTTTCTTGATATTGGTATTCACACATTGAGATTAATCAATTCTCATTTTGTTGGCATGGGTGCTTCATTCTATGCATATTATTTAGATTGTTTGTAATGTTGTAAGATTAAACAATGACCAAATTACATTTCACGCAGCAATTGCAAAGGTTAGATCTTCCATCTGTCTTAGCGCTAGTTTATGTAATGCGCAAGTTTGCCCTGGTAACTAGGCATGACAACAAAACACATACATGTGGTATCCATCCGAACCAAATCCAATTTGATGGTTTTCCCCACTTTGACTGGGTTTGGATATGTGTTTGCGTTTTATCCGATTTTAAAACACGAGTACGGGACAGGTAATGAGGATATAGGTACCCACCCGAACCCATACTCAAATCTGTCCCGAATCTAGAAAATTAATCTATTACCCTTTTATATAAATAGAAACCCAAGACCTAAATCATTTCTCTCACACGGTCAGAGTCTTAGTCTTTCAGTTGACACTCACTTATCATAGCTCTCTTTTCTTCTTCCATATCTCACACTCTCGATCTCTCTCTTCTCCACCATCATAGTCATTGATCGCCATTATCTCTTTTCTGGATAATATATTACAACATTGCGCTCGGGACCTTCACAATCGTGACTGTGGTGGAAACAAGAAGTGACCTTCACAACATTGCGCTTGGGACCTTCACAATCGTTGGAGTAATTGTTTTGTCGCTCCTTTGCGCCTCCTTTTCTCCCATGTCTTTAGAGACGTTAACACTTTTTGCTGGTAAGCTTGCTGCCTAAGACCATGATTGTTATGACTTTACTTGGCGGGACACTCTTCCAATGGACCTCTATGCAGACTTTCTTAGATATCCGTGTAATCTTCCGAATTATCGATTTCCATGATTTTCTTTTCTCCTTTCTCTTTTTTGGGGTAACAGTTTAGTCCCTCCTTTTTGTATATATGTTTTTTCATTTTTTTTAATAATATATGAGTGTTTGACATATGATTAGTGGTTCTAAGAGGTGCCAACCTAGTTGGGATATCTTACAGCTTCTTTGATGTCATTACACTCTTGATTAAAAAAAACAATAAAAAAAAGTTTTTTTTAAAGGATTAATTCAGAGAAAATGTCAAATTTATAGGATCTCATGTATAATTTTGCTTTTTTTACCTAACTAAAAATAAAAAGTTTTGTTTACGAAGACAAAAAAAATTGTATATTTATAGGAATTTTTTTAAAATTTTTTACGAAATAAAGTGGTATCGACCCCCTGTTTTAAGTTTTCTAGTGGTTTTCTTTTCCACAAGCTGATCAAACTCATGAGTCCTGGTTTTCTTTGGCCCATAGGAAAGGATCACATATCTGGTGGAGTATTGCCATAGACAATTCGACAATAACATTTATGAGATAATGACCAAAGTCTACGATTATATTAGATAAATGAAGTCTACACTACATAAACACATTTTCAAACAATATTTAATCAAGATTATAGATCAAGGTAAACGCTAATAAATTAAGATTACGGTCAAATTTGGCTAATTTTGAATTGCACTTTGGTCAATGATTTTGTATAGTTGGTGATGTAGAAGTCGTACTAGCTGGCTAGTTAGATGCAAAACCCACTTGACTTGCCTGTTGAAACAGTTGTTATAAGTTCGTGTTGACTTGCCTAAATGGATCAAGAGTGCATGTTCTATAATATAGAGTCTAAATCTCAACTGTTGACGGTATGGACATTAAAAGAGTTTTTTTTGTCTCATAAGTCATAACTCAATCGGAAAAAATATTGAAATTGTTAAGTTGGATGTTATGACTGGGGTTCGAACCCGGGTACCTTCACTTTATGTGTGAGTTTATAATGACTTTGTCATTTTATCTATCTATAAAAAAAAAGAGTTTTTTTTTTCTTTCTATAAATAAACAAAGTGGTAAATACCACAAGATAACACACACCAATAGAAGATGCTTTATCGATGGTTTTAATTTCGCATTTTTAGGTTAGCCAGGGCAACACCAACATCACCAGCTAATAAGGTTAATGAAAAAAAAATGAATTAGTATTTCCCGTTGTAAGGTTCGGTTGAACAATTTTAAATCTCAAATTTAAGAAATAATAAATAAACCATTCAATAAAAAAATTAGTTGATTGAACTTAAGTGATTGATAATTATTGAATATCTCACCTAGTCACTTGAACGAGTAAGTATTGAATTTTCATTTTTTCTCATATGCAAATATTTAAAAAGAAAAACTATTAGTCTAGTTATGATTATTATGTGGAAATGACCTTACCTTGGATTTTTTTTTTCTTTTTCTAATACAATTTATAGTACAAAATCTTACAGATTCACAGGGAATTTTATGCGATAATTTGAATTTGAAGGTCACAAGAAGTTGGAGGTGAGAGAAACTTACAATTTGTTTAGATAAAAAATGATGATGATAGTGACGATGAAGATGGCGTGAGTTCGAGAGTGTGTGTGGAGAAAAACGTGTGAGTGATATGGCTATGATGACAAATAATTTATTGAATGAGTATTGTGCAAGAGAGACTAAGAGATGAAGTGGTGATGCACGTGAAAATGCCATGTATTTTTTTCATCACATAATTAGTGCAAGTATACACTGCCTTAAATAATAGTAAAAAAAAAAATCGAACCCACATGGATCGTGGAGTTGTTACTTTTTGTAGATTTTCAATGAGAAAACTTGTTTGTGCAACAAAATAAATCATTCAAGGTTTCAATAGTAAAAATAAAGTTTAAAAGCAATAAAATACTTAAGATCTCAAATGCAAAAGTGTGATCAAGAACATAAATTAGTTAAGAATAGAGATTTGCAAAGTAATGAAAAGTTACAACTCTATATAGCTTCCTAGAGACCAAGTGGCCAAAGGGGTTTCTCAACACAACCTTCATGGGTTAACTCTACTACTCTCTCGAGGTTCGCGACTACCAAGTTAACAATGCAACATATAAGATCTTAGCCCTTTCTTCCATTAGAAAGGTTAAGTATTTTTCATATGACAAGAAATTTTGATTAACATTCAAGTAGACTTTCAAGATCTTTATCTCTCTTGAGACTAAAAAAGTTTCTCATATTAAACAAGCAATTCCATTGCCATCATATCTCGAGCTGAGGTACTTCGACATTAAAATGAAGTTGATCAAGATTTACTTTAAATATTAGCGTTGTTACAACTTGTTTAAAAGAAGCTTAAGTACGTAAATAACCAAACTCATGCAAGCGTAATAACTTCATCATGTCACAACCACAAAATTGGTTTAGCTCATGATGAGCTTAAACACAAAAATAGAAATAGAATAAGAAGTGAATGCAAACATCATGGCGTAAATCAATAGATACGTTCATAATTTACAAAGAAAGATTACAATTTGAGAAGGAAAAGAATAAGATTTTTGCATCACTCGCCCAAAATGCTCCTAAAAATCCAGCTAACTAAGAACTAGCTCTCATGCCTTAGTAGTGGTATGGTTGAAGGTTAGAAAATAGATTTTGAGACCAAAAGTGGCTCCTAGGGTTAGCAGATGGAAACATCCTTGTTGTACATCATCACGGATCCATACTAGCCGTCCTACGAAGCTGCAATTTTCGCCTCCAACATTGCTATGTTGAACTACTTCATGGCAAAATGCACAATATGTCTATAAAGTCAACAATAACGAGCATAAATTGTTCTAAATGACTAAATGTCAATAAAAGTTAAATAAACTCATAGAATCATAAACAAACAGGTTATAGGAGATTTAGGTCATGCAATCACTCAAAAGACCCTTAAATAATGGGAAGAAAACACATGTAGTAACCAATATTTTTGTGGTTATCAGATGGTGTGGCCAAAGAGAAGGAATGATGAATTGACATTGTTTATAAAACATGTGCGTGATGGGGGAAACTTATGTAGGAAACAAGATTCAAATAAAAAATTACATTCTAATGGAACTTGACTTGGGTGCCACTTCATGAAAGGATAGGAATATTTGGATATCAAATACGGATTAATTACTTAGAATACTAATTTTTAAAAGGAATAAAAAGTTTCTGCCTCTTACAAGACAAAGTGGTGTGGCACATAGAAAGTAAAATAAGAGAACTCAAATTTTAAAATGCTTCTTGAAGAAGATGTAAAGAGGAAAAGGTCAACAACAAAACCCAAGCTTGTAGAAGAGAAAGTTGACACATGATTTAAGTAGAAAGGAAGTTCAACCTCTAAAATTAATAATCACGCGCTAAACACTTCAAGCCCTAATCTCGTGCATTGCCTATACAAAAATTATATTCGTACCATCAACTATTAAAGTAAAATCTTAACATTTTAAAATTAATTAGATAAATTAAAATAAACCATTAAGCCCACTCAAGACACAAAATTAATAAAACATATATCTGACTCAAGAATAATGAAAATGCACATACTTCTTCATACATAACTAAATTAACTTAGGATTTTATACATTACATTGGAAAATAGAGGGTGTTACAATTAGAATCTTTCAGTTTCTCCAACGACACCTTAAATACATGGTTGTTTTCTTTAGCCACTCGTTTTCATGGAAAACCACAACTTTAATTTTAGTCATGCTTTCCACCATCTTTTCAAATTCATCTCTCATGTTCAAGAACGTTTAAACTTTAAACTTTAGTTGTTAGTTGTTAAATTTGGAGTCTCTCATGTTCAAGAACGTTAGAACTTCAAATGTACATGTCACTCGTACCTTTGTAATTGCTAATTATTGTATTCTCTTGATATATCAATACAAACATAAAACTTTAAACTTGTTATGAAAATATAGATTGATGAAGAGAAAGAGATAGAAGTGAGAGAAAGAGTATTTCTTATGTATATGTTTCTATTACAATGCACCATATTTATATGGAGATAAAAGAGTATGGAAATGGGTTAATGGGTCAAATGTTTGGCCCATTGACTAATGGACATCCACTATAATATATTTATAACACTCCCCCTTGGATGTCCATCGAGGATATGTCTCATTAAAACCTTACTAGAAAAAAATCCAGTGGAAAAAATTCCAGTGAAGGAAAAAGATTACAATATCCTTGTGAGTGTGAATTGCCTCGTTAAAAACCTTATCAGGAAAGGCCAATGAGATAAAACCACGGTGAAGGAAAAAAGAGTGCTGAAGACATTTATTTCTCCCCCTCATGAAGACAATTATCTCTAAGACGACGAAGATCAATCCTTAATACAAGTTTCTCAAAATCTTTGCGTTGACTTTGCCGAAAAATGTGGTTATCTTGATATCTTTATCCAAATTGAAAGTGCTTGAGATATTTTCATATTAAATTGTTGAAGGAGAGCCTCCTTATGAGAAAAACACAAGTTTCTTGCATGTGTAAAATCATAATCTCTTACCACTTTCTTGATGTAACTAACATTTCCAAGTGCTTCTGCAAATTGTATGCTTGACTTTGTTCCAATAACTATTATGGACAAAAATAAAATTTCACAATATATATTATATATATTATATGTTAGTTTCCTTGTTTGAACTAAGATATGGTACTTTAGGACCAATTCAAGTTCATCATTTTCTTGAGGCATGACATGATTTTTTTTTCATTTCAAATGACATCACAACATTCTAGTACATATTCACCTAGATTTGTCCATATAAAATTATTCTAATAAATTTGTTGATGCACAACATTTTAGTCAAATAGTAAATTTGAAAATCCAAACAAACTTTTTGCATCTAACATATTCATTTCAAACCTTTCTATAATCAATAAATTTTAGGATCTCTTCAGGAGTTCTGATAAATATTTATATCATCATCATAGAATCGAATATAACACATGTGATGTCATCTTCAGGAGTTCTGATAAATATTTCAAATATTTTCTAATCTTTAAGATGGACAAATGATGTCATCTCTCTAACAATTTTAATTGTATGTCTCACAAACTTAAATCCTTCAAGGAGTTTTATATAAGCATCACTATCAAGTGAGTCATACATTGTAACACATATTTCATATAAATTGAGTCTCTCATGTGCTACTAAACATAATCAAGAAAAAGTTCTTCAACCCACTTCAGATGAATTATTCTCTTAAACATAAATGATAAATATTTATCAATTCACTTCTGGTGAACATATTAGACTCATTCTAATTCTATTTTCGCACGAAAAATCATATATATATATCTAATTAACTTCACACCTTCAAGTGTGCATATTACGAGTTTAAAAAGTTTTACTTTTCATAATGAGTTTGATTTCACTAGAATTTTCTCTTTTCAATTGCAGATATTTTCTTTATCTACCATTTTAATCCATTATCACTTATCACATATAACGCTATATGATATGTCAAAACGTTGTCAACGTTGACTTTTATTTATGGTTCCATCTCATTCCATTCAAGACATAATTTATCGAGATCTCTTTATTTTCATAAGTTTCAGGTACTTGGTCAGTTCTTCTGGAACTTAAAAGTCAATTATGTCAAATACTCTTATGAAATTTCCATATCCTCATGTGGTGTCATCTTTCTTTTTAGCTCATTTTATTTCTTGAGGATTTTTGTCATTGGAACTGATTTTTCTACCATGCTTCAAGCATGATCGAGATTCATTTGTACCTTTAGATTGTTGAATATGGACACCCACTTTTACTGGAGCATTAGCGGCTTATACTTTGTTTGGTTAACTTTACAAATGAATTATGTCTTGACCTTCTGGTTCATATTCATTTATACAAGGATCAAGATGAGATAAAAATAATTCATTTGAACTTCTAGTTTATATTTTCAGCCGCTTATCATCTCCCCCTAATATTGAAAAAATATTTCATTCATTTATAATTAGTCTACTAGACATAACTAGTCTGTGGGCTATGTCTCCAATTATTGGTTCAAGAAGATTTATAATAGATGGAGATTCATATCAATTATAGTTTTCCAATATTCTCTTGCAACCCATCTAAGTGCATCATATTGGAGCAATTGAAACATAAACAACACATCCAAAAATGCTTATATGAGAAATATTAGATTTATAAACCAAAAATGAAATTGTAAATTAGGAGATGACCTGTATATTATAACTTGTTGGCTTGATGCGAATCAATGTCTCACAATGCAAGATTTTATATTCCCAAGTACAAAGTTGAACGATCTTATCTTATAACTATTGATCGTACATTTAACATTAGACGTCTAATGAATGGATCTTCAAGCCCATTTTTATAGATGAACATAAGTTACCGAATGTTCAATATAAATTTTCATATACGCTCAATACTTATCAAACGAGGAAATTGAGATGTTAGTCAAATAATTTCACAAACTTCTAGTTGTGAGTTAACAATAAACATACATGTGACCATAGTTGATGTATCAATTGAAGTTATAAAATATCTACATGGTCCACATGATCATTATGTGTGTATTGGTTCACGGATATCCTGAAATGTGACATTCATTTTCTCAAATATCAACTTTCTTTGGAAATTAGTAATGCACAAAAGTTATTAGATTTGAAGAAACTTCTGGCTCTTCAATTCAAATCCATAAAAAAATTAACTATTTTTCTTCGGATCATAATATATTCAAGATGACCCAACTTATCTTGCCAACAACAAACTTAATGTGACTTGTAAACTTCTGGTTTACAATAATATGTGTCTTAATTTCACTAATATAAGTGTAGTATTATTCAAAAAAAAAGACATGTAACCTTTTCACAACATATTGGCTCTTCTGGAGCCTTCAATAATTTTTTGTAATACTAAATGTAAAACTACAATTAGTTTCTTTGTATTACTAATTTAATAATTTTTTATAGTCTTTTACAAAAGACATCTTTCATTTACAAACAATATCCAACAAAATATACATAAAATTATCGTTTTAAGAACAATCCTTGCATACATAAAATTATCTAACATACATAATTTATACTATAACTCATAATTATATTTGTAAAAAAAAACTAATAATTATATTAGTTAATGTAAAAGAGTAGTAATTTAACACAATTTATAGACATTGCTTAATGTAACCGACACAATTATAAAAATTGTAACTACTCAATAATTTTAAAAAAATGTAACATACAAGAGTTAATAATTTTAAAATGCATATTAAAGAAAAAAAATGTAACTGCTCAATAATTTATTTATTTTTTGTTTATGCTTACTCATGCATAAGAATCAAGATTAATATAAACGATCATACTACTCTTGCAATCCTTCGAGGAAGCTCAGTTATTAAATAATTTTTAGTTCTTCAAGAACTATATGATAAATCTATTCATTTTATTTGTGCAACCCTCTGAGGATGCATCACTGTTGAATTTTTCAGGAACTCATTAGAATAAAATTGAGATTTTAGTGATCTAAATAATTAAAAACAATTATTTTAAACAACCCTTCAAGGATGCATTCCCTTTTGAATAATATATAGTTCTTCATGAACTATATTATGAATGTGATCAATTTCTTGTGCAATCCTTCTGGGATGCATAAAAATTAGATTAACTAGCATAAAAATAAGATTTACTAATATAAATTGTTTCAACTAGAAATCATGATAAAACAAGAATTAGCAATGCAACATAAATATTACCAAAAAAAAACAAGAATCAGTATTACCTCAAATGAAGATTAAATATTACTCTCAGTTGACTAGAGCATGCTGATAACGTGTTATGAAAATATAGATTGATGAAGAGAAAGAGATAGAAGTGAGAGAAAGAGTATTTCTTATGTATATGTTTCTATTACGATGCACCATATTTATACGGAGATAAAAGAGTATGGAAATGGGTTAATGGGTCAAATGTTTGGCCCATTGACTAATGGACATCCACTATAATATATCCTCTTAATATAAGAAAATCATATGTTGTGGAAAACCATTATTTAACCTTGCTTAAGAATCACCCACGTCTTATTATTAAGGGTAAAAGCAGTCTAAAAATTGCTTTTTGTAACT
>Ga0228710_1005641_pt1 | contig 19348 bp, 7 predicted proteins | sample MedpolnodulmetaG_FD_177995 | JGI IMG/M metagenome (GOLD analysis project Ga0228710, IMG submission 177995) | Root nodule microbial communities from Medicago polymorpha collected in Santa Monica, California, United States - pink nodules | ecosystem: Host-associated > Plants > Roots > Nodule...
ATCATACTCTGTCATATAAAGGTTACTATATTTATAAAATTCTTTGGAATTTTAATTGTGAAAAGGAGATCTTATGTTATAAAATTCTTAAATGAAAATTTACATTCTCCTTAATTCGAAATGCAGAATATATGTGGTTAACTACGAAACCCAATTCTTGATAATATCTGCCATTGATAGATTATATATTCATGGGGTTTCATACTATCATTAAGTTACCACTTGAGTTCATGAAACTCTATTAGTTGAAATTATATAACCACTGATGTTGATAATCTTGCACTAGTAATCAAGTATCCCACTGTTGAATATTAAATTATTAAAATAGTTCTATATTTCAGTGATCACTAATGAGAATCTCACTTACTCTTGTTTATATATATGTGGGGTCAGTGGGAGTGTGTACACAACACTATATACTTTGAGCTCAGATGAGAAATAATTTCACTCTTGTTTATATATATGTGAGATCAAGACAAATGTGTATACAATATTATATACATACAATTTAAAATTCTCGTAATTGCCTTATACTCTTGTGCACACTATAAAATAAGGCATAGCTTAAGAGACTTTAAACATAGTCTCATTCTAATATGTTGAGATATATTTTAAAATTCTTTTTTATCTCAATAAGCATCATAATTGGATGTTCAAGTCAATTTAGTTGAAATATGCACAACAACCTCTTAGCATGCAAATATATGTTGTGCTTCTCTTTTACCAACATTCCACATTTTATGAAGTAATAAATAATAAGTAGAATGTATAATATCAATACTCCTATCGAGTATGATATTGTGTTCTTGAAGTACTTATAAACTGATATGATCATAAATGTTCGTTCATTATAGACATTCTAGTGGTCATATAAATCCATATTTTATTTTCTTTAAACTAAGTGTCTATGTTGATCCATTTCGGAGATTCTTGAATTTCCTATTTTCTTATGGATTTTCATAGTCACATGTTTTGCTAAAATGTGGATTAATTGAATGTCAAAGAACATTTATTGATTTTGACTAAATGTAATTACTCTCTCTTTATAGGCTATCCCTATAAGTAATTACTATTCTTATACCTACGTGGATATATGACTTATATGGAATTGAAAACTCATTGGCAGAACCACTAACCACAGACTTATATAAATAAGTATTGTAACTCATAATGATTTGATTAAGTCTATGATATTTTGGGTTAGTGGGAGTTTGTTATAGCATTTTTTAATGTTTGGGCCATTCTTTAATGACACAACCTTTTAATTCAAATGTGTCACTATAAATTCATCATTTGTTAGAAAAGTGAGTATTTGATCTGTATGATTTGTTTTCCCTATCGGATTCAATTTTTGCAGCATTAAAGCTTACTTCTCTTTTGAATGATTAGTGCTTTGACCATGCATATAATTCTAAAATTTGAATTCTTTATGACAAGTGAAATTTTATATTCTTTTAGTAATTGAGTATTGTCATCCAAGTGGGAGATTGTTGGATTAATTATTTAATTAATCAATTATGGATTGACAATAATCAATTATTATAAGTTAATATTATATTATAAATTATGGTCTATTGTGTTAAGCACTAATTAATTGATGAATATGTGTGATTGGGCTATTCTTTCTAAATGGACCGTGATGGGTTGGACCATTTAGCTAAGCTCAATGAGAGGTCCCTGCCTTCATCCGTTTAGCTATTTAAACGTCATCCCATCAGACGGTTAAGCATTTTGAACATTCCGGTGCTAAACGGAATGAGGGTAGTCATCCCTCTCATTCTTTTGACAGTTATCATTCATCAACCTAATTTAAAGGTACACAATTTCTTCTTCTTTCTCTATGATATGCCATAATTTGTATCTAGTGATCCATGGCTAAACTCTTAAACTTTTATCATATTATTCATTTTATACGGTCAAAATTCATGAATGTCTAATTAAAACCGAATAATCTTCAAAGTACAGAGTTGAAATCTAAACAATTTTTTTAACGTAGGATAAACCAAAAACCGTTAATATTACAAAGTATATTAACCCTTTTTTAAATATCAAAAGTGCAAGATAAAAGTAACGAAAATAAGAACTTAGAAATTAAATTTTTACTTGAACAACTTCATATAATGTTTTAAACATGTTTCAAAAATGCACGTTGACTTAACAGTGACTAAAAATGTATGCAATTTTTTTTATAGGAACGACAATAAGCCACCTTTTTTTTTATGTAAACAAAAAAACAAAAGTTGACAATTTGTAGGGACGAGAAAAGTATTGAATTCAAAAATTATAAATGAGTGATATGTATATGTGAGACACATATAAGTGTCTAAAAATGGTTTTTTCATTGTTGATTGTCTTAGTTTGTAGTAATATAAAGTTAATTGGAAATTTTAATTATATAGAAATAAGAGATAAAATGTCCACGTGAAATAGAGTCAGATCCGTTAAGCAAGGTATTCTGGATAACAAGAAAAGAGAATACTTCATAACATATTTTAAAGTGGCAATTAATTTGAGAATATTACAAATGAGTGACTTATAATGCTAAGATTATAGTGAGAGGTATGGAGTAATCAATCACTGACTTACTCTTTATTTATTAATATTTTTACTGTGACCCATTTCAAATCCATCTAGGTATAAACATAATATTTTGGTGCTGTCATTGACTCAAGGCATTGTTATCAACTTCTGGGTTTGTTTCACTTTCACCTTTCAAAGCAAAAATCCCACTTACATGCCATGGCCAGTAATAAAAAAACAGAAAATGATACCGAGATGATGAATGACTGGCTAAATTCTATACGAACATTGTTAAAATCGGTAGACCACGATTACATTCAATCATGTAGCATATCCATAGTTCCTGAAGAACTTAAAAACTCATCGAACGAAGAAGCTTACATGCCAAGGGTCGTATCAATCGGACCAAGATTCAAAGGAAGCAGAGAAGATTTACTTCTAATGGAAGAAGTCAAATTACGCTCGATGTTGTCTCTCTTACACCGAGCAGGAAAAGAAGGTGAGTCCAAAACATACTTAGAAAAATGTAGCAAAGCCATATGGGAATTAGATAAACTAGTTCGAGCGAGTTATGTGTCCGACATCAAACTAGAAAAACATGAACTGGCCAAAATTATGTTGGTTGATGGTTGTTTTCTGTTGGAGCTTGTGATTACAAAAGGGTTCGCTTTTGAACTACCAAGTCGTTTGAATTCACCTTGTCCTGCACCTGAAGTACTAAAAGACGAAGATGTTTTGTCTGATCTAATGTTGTTGGAAAATCAAATACCAATTCTAGTACTTCACAAGTTGTCTCAAATTCTTTTCCCAAATGCTTTTGACTCGACAGATCGGGTACAAAGGGCAACCAAGATTAATAATCTTATCCTGTCTATCTTATCCTATCCTGAGGTTTCGACTCTTTCAAATCTCGAAGCTCCTCACATTCTTGATCTGGTTCACTTTTTTGTTAACAGTAGGAGGCAAAGTGAGAGTGAAATTGAAAGTAATGATAATCATGTAGTAGGCATTACAGAGAAAAATCAAAAGTTGAAGTTGAAATTGAAGAGATGTGCTTCAAGGCTACGCGCTGCAGGGGTAAGTATCAAAGTTATTGAAGATGATAAAGGTAGCAGAATATCTTCTTGCTTTACTTTGATGAGAAATTTTTTTGGTGGTGTATTTATCAAGTTTGGTAATATGCTTGTTGTGAGTAAAGAAATTGATAAACAAGTCGATGTAACGGTTGTTGGTGGAGAAGCGAGAGGTTTAGATTTCGAGTTTAAGTTTGAGAAGGGGAAATTTGAAATTGCACAGTTACATATTACAAAAACTACGAAAGCAAAGTGGTGCAATGTAATTGCTTGGGAGCATCATAAAAAGAATTGGAAGAGTTCTTCTATGGATGGGTATGAGAGTGGTGACGAGAACCAAATCGGTACTATTAATCTCAGCGGAAAATTCACTTTGGCTGCGTTGATTTTCAATGGTTTGATTTGTTGTGAAGCTGATGTGAAGCTTCTCAAGGAAAATAATATCATTGTAGATCATTTGAAGATGAATAATGAGGAGTTGCAAGAGTTTTTTCGTACAATGTCGTTCGGAGTTGATCGTGAGATAGTTGATTCGAGTTACGTTAAAATGGTTGATGAGTTGAACAATTACTCAGAGGCGTTTTTCATCTTGAAAATCTTGAAAATATTGCGCCATCTTTGCACGTATCATCTAGAATGGGTTGTAAACTTTTTGAAACAAAATTACAACTTTGTTGCTGCACTGGTGGCTCTACTTAGCGTTGTGCAGACTGTTTATGCAATCCTAGACTATTATTTCAAAAAATAATTCCTTTGTTTTATGGGATTAATTCCTCTTTCTTGTACGTTTCTTATCCTTTTGTTTGTTTGGAAAGGGAATTAATGCATTGTTCACCCTCCCTTTCAGGTTTGTATGTTTGTGTTTACACAATTTTAAATGCAACTCAGCTGCTTTTGACCAATCAAAGAGTGTATTGAAAAATGTGTGTTGTCAGCATTCCTCTTTACGGCATTCTGTATCATATTTTAATCGGACAAATTTTATTTATTTATTCATGTATATAAAAAAGGTCTTGCTAACTTGTACTACGTAAGTCAAAAGGCTTATTAATTCCATATACACACAAAACCATTCTTCTTGCAACATTTTTTTGGGTACAAAACCTTTCTTGCAACTTTTTATTAGAGAAAAAAGTTTATAGCATTTTATTAGTTACCTTTCTTGCAACTTTAACAAGCAAAATTCTTCCCCGGTTAATTCAATATAAACCGCAACAACCAAATCAAAATTAATTCATAATTAAAGTAAAATTAGAACGAATTAAAAACTTAAATAATGGAAAATCAAAATAACGACTTCTTTTTTCATTGGACCATCATAAGAAATAACAAGAATTCTAAGTATTTTTATTTTTCACTACAAGGCCTTTCAATGGAGTTGAGATCATCTCTATTTATAAAAATAAATGGAAATTATCGGTAGGAGAAGAGTTTAAATTGAGAGGATGTTAAACAAAAGGTTATTAATCATATCTATCGATACTAGTGTTTGCAATGTTATTTATATGTTTCCTTTACTATCAAATTTTTTGTTCAAGCAAAATGGAATAAAAATTACTTTTGAATTGTTTTTAATTGATGATTTCATAAAATTACAAAGTAATGCATTGACTTCGACGATGCTAGAATATACTGTTCCTCCCTTAGTTGTAGCTTCGATCCCGTAAGTCAACTAAATATAGAACACTATAAAATTTAAGCATTGATTATACACATGTGAACAGGTGGTAAGATATTTATAATCCTTTCTCTTTTAAAAGTAAGATATTCAACATGATCTGCATCATTCACATGGAAGAAGTTGAAATTGAACCCACAAAAAAAAAATGATCCCTCAAATTAATTAACTAAACCCTTTAAGCTTAGTTTACTGGAAGCCGTGTCAGAAGAACGTGAGTGTTTGTGTCATAAAGAAAGAAAAAAAGAGCAATTGTAATTTAGTGTTATGTAATAGTTCTTGCATTCCATTATTTGTACGAGTTTTTACGGCTGTTTGATGATAATTAATCTCTATCGAGAAATTTATGGTGTATATAAAATGAATTCTCCTTTCGTGTTGGAACGAGGGTGGTTAAGTCCTCCATCGATTTGAAATGGAGGAAATGTTAGATATATAAGAGGTGAGACTCATTTATCAATGGCTTAAGATTTTGGATGAAGATATGGTGTTAAAGTCTATTAGAGGTCTTGGACGTTTAGCGCTTTGCCGCTCCCGGCGCTTCCCAAAATTTCCAACAAGAACTTGAATCTCATCCCCATGAAGTGTTGTAATGCATTATCCAACAAATTATCAAACCAACATCCTTATGATTTCATTATAGAATGGATAGAAAGATAATAGGGGCAATGAATGTTTCTAATTTAGGATAAACCAAAATAAAATCAGACCGAGAGCGATTCCCTTTGAAAATTTGTGAGTGTGAGATCAATTGAGAATAGACGACGGAGATCGATTGCTGTGGTGATGGAGAAAGGAGAGCCGAGAGCGATGTCGGACAAACTGAGTCTGACAAAACTGAGACTCTGATTGCACGAGTGAAATGGTTTAGCGTTTGAGTTTATATTTATATAAAAGGGGTAACAAAGTAATTTTCTACATCTGGGGTGGGTTTGAGTATGAGTTTGGGGTGGGTACCTATACGCATGCTACCTGTCTCGTAACCTTGTTTTGAAATCAGGAAAAACTCATACCCAAACCCAGTAAAAATAGGGAAAACCCATCAAATCGGGATTGGTTTGGGTGGGTACATGCGGGTACGGGTTTCACTTCCATGCCTAGGTATCAAAGCCCTGGTTAGGCTCACTCGGAGTGAGATCCTAGTATGGATCAGTGTACTAATGTGCGTGACTCACACTTGAAGGGAGGATTGTTGAAAATCAAGTGTGAGTGATTAGGCCCCAAATCAATTAGAAATGGAGGAAACGTTGGATATATAAGATATGATACTCGTATCATATACCTTAAGATTTTGGATAGGGATGTGGTGTCTAAGTTTGTTAGTGGTCATGAATGTTTAGCGCATTGCTGCTCCCGGCGCTCCCCAAACTCCCAACACTTCGCTATCAAATTTTCTCCACATGCAAGAGCCATGGATCAAATTTCTAACCACTTACTTAGGAGGTAAGTCAATTTCTTATGTTTTGGTTAATGATTGTCCTACGTAAGATATAAATATTTAGTGTGGGTTTAAACAACGACATTCTCTGGCGCCGATCTTTTTTCTTCTGGTGGTCGAGGGTCTTAGTTTGTCTATCAAGAAGGCGGAAACAGTGGCTATGTATTCTAGTTTTAAGGCGAGAACTTCATGATTTTCTATCTCTTATCTTCAATATGAAGATGATACTATATTTCTTTGAGAAGCGTCTATGGATAATTTTAAGGTGATTAAGACGATACTCATATGCTTTGAATTAGCCTCGGGCCTTTAGGTGAATTTTTCTAAGAGTAGTGTCATGGGAGTTAATATAGATCATGTTTTTTTTTGGGAAATGACAAAGTTTTAGTAAAAAATATATAATTTTTGGATATGCAATATTGTATGTGAGAAGGTGCAATTGCTCTCACTTTTAATTCCAATAAATCTAGATCACTTATTGTACCCAAAAAAAAAAAATCTAGATCACTTATTAAATCCAATAGTATTATTTTTGTGGTTCATTAACGATGGACTTAGTTAAGATCTCACACTAAAATCTGTTTAAATTTACACTTTTAAATTTTGTAACATTTTGTAAAATAAAAAATAAAATAAAATGTGTAATATGTGCTCTTATAATTTATGACACAAATTAGCAAGACTTTATTAATAATATATAATGTGTAAAAGGTTGTAGCGACTAGTGTGGAAAGAAAATCAAGGACTATATAACTTAAATTATTGTCTCCAAGTGGGTAGTTCAAAATAGATAAATAGCTGCAAACTTCTTTGGATCCATCAAGCAAAATATGTTCACCAATGGTCGAAACAGAGGCAACCGTTATAATAATAATAACAACAATAGAAAAAACAAAAAACCGAGGAATACAAACAACGAGTTTCAGATGAGCAGATCAGAAGAATCTCAAGGCTCAGAAACAATTATTGGTACGTATGCCTTCTTTAGAAATTTTAACCAAAATAGGTTTTTCTCAAGTTTTAATTTCATCTACAAAATGTTTTGAAAATGTAGAGGAACATCCTTCAATTGTTCACTTCATTACCGATCGGTTGATTGTCTCTTTCCATGCTTTTGTTTGTTCCTATATTCTATATTGGATTGTTGTTGACATCTATACTGTAGAGGAATAATCTGCAAAACTCCATAAAAAGAGAGGGTGGTAGAAAAATTGAACCAATTTTGTATTGAATCATTAGTGTCATAACTCATAAGGTCATTGATTAGAGAATAGTGACTATTGAAACACCCTCTGACTTAATTTTTTATGGACCCAATTTGATAATATGTATCAAAATAAATGAATTTTAGTTTTATTGACTTCCTAAAAAAAAAAAAATTATTGAATTGCATTGATATAGGGTTATTTATGAAATTTTATTGAATTGCAATGATATAAATGTTATGCAATTTGGTCCCTCAAATTTTTTCGGTTTAACTTTGGTTTCTTAAGTTATGAAGGTTTAAAACTTTGGATCTTTAAATTACAAATATTAAGACATTTTGATTTTTGATAGGAATGATTGAAGTGACTAAATATTGTAACTTGGAGAATCAAAGTATCTAACATTTTCAAGTTAGATGACCAAAATAAAACGAAATAAACTTAAGTAACTAAATTTTCTTAGGAAAATGCTTGTTAGCACGATGGCCAGCAATCGCAACATACACACGACTAAATGATCACTCATATTTACATTTTTTTTCTTTGCTTATTACTTAATTTTTATCTGCCGTATTCTTTGCCATCCCTATAATTTCCGAGTCGCCGAATTTCGTGGGGGCAATAGTGTCCTACTATATAGCACTTTCCATTCTCTGATATTTGTAATTTAAGGGGATCAAAATGAAATTTAAGGGGCTAAAGTAAAACCTAAAATTAACTACCAAAAGTGTAATTTAACCTTTTTTCTTCTATCAAACAATTAACAATAATCTCACATTCTACTCTTTTCTTTCCTTCCACTTTCATTTCTTTCACTTTATGTTTGGACCCAAAGTTATCACAATTAGTATGAAACTTGATCAAGTTGGCCCATAGCACGTTGAGGTTGGCCTACGCCACATGACTTCAAATTTTTTGAGGCCAAAAATATTTTTTTTATAAGTAAGGCCCTGAAATTAGAAAAATTGACAAACCAATAACAATGCTCCATTGGCGCAACCTCAAACGCCTGATTTTCCTTTATAATGCCTCATTTTTTATGGGTTTAAGTAGGTATGGCAATTGGACCCAGTCTCGATGGGTTACCCGCAAAAAATACCCATAATAGGTAGGGTAAAACCCTGCTTTAATGGGTATGGGTTTGGGTCCGGGTAATTACCCGCAAATTTAGATGGGTATGGGTGCAGGTAAGGGCACTATATTACTCAGCCTCGCAACCCGCATATACATATTTATATAATATAATAAATATTTTATTTATATTTGGTGTACAATTATTTAATTTATTTAGCTACAAACTTATGATTTAAATCAATTTGATGTTTATTTTAGCATGCACTTTTTTATTTTTATATGTATTTTGAATATTTTTATTTTAGTTTTCGAGGAATATTTTGGATTTTTTTATTTGGTTAAATACTACGATTTCTACTATTTTATAAGTTGCTTTAAAAAAAATTGGATCATACTTTTATTTCAATTGTGATATTTTTTATTGTTTGTTTATGATTAAAGTGTGGGTAATGGGTACGGTATGGGCACTTAGGTGCCCATAGGGTATGGGAAATGACACTAAAGTTGTTACCCACGAGGGTATGGACTCAGGTACGGACATTTTTTACAAACGTGGATATGGGGAAGGGTACTATAATACCCTACCCATTGGGTACCTATTGCCATCCCTAGGTTTAAGTCGCATCAGTGCGTTTTTGTGTCAACCGGACCTACAAATTGTCTGAAAATTCCCTGAACTTAATATGTTTTCTTTACAGATCCTCCACCTCCAAGTTATGTACTAGGCTCTGATTTCCCTCCCCAAGATGCACAGCTCCTCATAGAATTTTCTTCTGGTCATACTGGCTTCCTTCTTTCAGAACAGATACACACATGGAACATGAGACGTCAAGCTTATGAATATTTCGCCACTTTCCTCAAGTTTTTGCGATCTCACTCTACCTTAGACTTGATGACTTCTTCAAAATCTTCAGTTTCTAATGATCTCGATGTTCTCAAAATGTACGGTTTCAGAGGCGAATGGTTTGATCGCTTAGTTCTTCGTCTCAACCATCACAGTTCTCTTGATATTTCGGACAAAGAGATGCAAAATTTAACCCAAGATGAAGATGATTATTATAGACGTATTGTTGCCTTGGATGAGGAGTACGCAGCCTTAACACGCAAGTTATATGAAAATAGAAGTAAGCATTTGGCTGAGAGAGAAGCTGTGGAATACGTTTCTAATAAGAAGAATAAAATTATGGACGAAAGGGCAAGGTTAAATGTCCCATTTATAATCTAGAGTCGCATTTAACGACATTTCTAATAAGAAGAAAAATTGTTTGGTACATGGATTCGATGAATTTTGTACTGGAGGGATTGGATGGATATGGATTTGGTGGATCACATTGCCACCCTTATGTAAGGTTACTTTAATTTTATACCTCGGTTGGTTCTTTGAATTTCCACATTTTCTTTGAGTTCATTACGTCTATTGGATATCTTCCTTGATCAATAATAATTTATTATAATGTGTTACTAAAAAAAGTTAATTTTATACCTGCAAATATCTATACCTTACTTTAATAGATTATGCTGATCAATTTTTTGTATGGAAAGTGGAACCAATAAGCAATAACAGAAGTAAATATATGAATATTTATTTAATGTAGTATCCAACAACATAAGAAATAAGATTCATCATAATGAATTTAACCTATGATTCCCTTTTTGGAACCACATATCCTAACAACTAAAACGATAAGTACATCACATACAAGAAATATGAACCCAACATCATTTGCACATAGTTAACCATCATCTAGGAAACATCTCTGTCACAATATCCGTACCGCTAAATTGCGTAGAGGTTTGACATCGATTTTCATATTTTTTGTGCTTGATTACTTGAGATGACGATGACATCTCATTCAAAGAACCACTCGTCTTTGCGGAGGCATTCCATCTGTATATTCCAGGCTCAGTCAATGCCTTCTCATTAAGATGTACTTGTCTGGAAAGCATTTGTAGAACTTGTTTCATGGTTGGTCTGTGCTGAGCTCCTGATTGGGTGCAAAATAGAGCAATCACAAGGAACCGATACACCTCGTTTTCATCATAGTCGGTTATTTCTGAATCAACAAGTTCCAGAAGCCGGTTTTCTTCTTTAAGCTTCCATGCCTGCTCATATGAATGACATGTTACTATGTTAGGAGAAACAAATATATTGCAACTTCCATGATCAACAATAAAAAAAATTCTTTAAAACCACTTAATAAATTCTCTTCAGTTCAATTATAGCGAACATTGAACATCATTACTCTTCAAAGTTCTTTAAATATAAAGCTTTTTTTAAGGGAAAAATTTGAAGAAACGCATGGGTAATGAAAGTCAGTTCAACGATGTAAACGTTTTTAAACATAAATGACTAACTTGATACACAAGAAGATTCTGTCCAACGATGTAAACGTTTTTAAACATAAATGACTAACTTGATACACAAGAAGATAAAAAGATTACATAACCTCAAATTTCATGATAAAGGATCCCTGGTATAATTTTGTCTATTTTTATTAGCTATCTGTTTTCTGTCAAGTTACATTTTTTAAAAAAGGTTATGAAGGGCGTGATTAAACTCCGTTCACAAGCCCTCTTTTACCTACACTTATGACTTTATTCGTTTTGTGTCAATATGTCTACGGCGTAAAAAAAGGAGGAAGCTAAGATGAGATACCAACATGTACTAAATCAACGTTGTTCATACAAAAGGATCCAGATACATACCCATTCCACCAGAACCAAAATATTGTCTCCAAATGCAGCTTTGCTACTACTTTTACCACTGATTATTTCAAGCATCAGAATCCCAAAACTATATACATCGGCTTTCTTTGTAAGCTGTCTTAGAAGCGCATATTCTGGCGCAAGATATCCCCTGCTCAGATAAATGTTAAACAAAGATTAAACTATCAAGCGGTATCTGAAAAGCAAAATTCTAGTACCAGTCACATAATATGATATATATTCATGTAAAATTATGCATCTATGCTTACATTGTTCCGGCAACTCGAGTACTAACATGTGTGACATTGTCAGGAAAAAGTTTTGCAAGACCAAAATCACCAATTCTTGGATTGAAGTTCTCATCCAACAATATGTTGCTGGCTTTGATATCTCTGTGAACAATGTTTGGCTGAGCCTCTTCATGAAGAAAGCTTAGACCTGAAGCTGTACCACGGCAAATAGTAGCCCTCTTTTGCCAATCCAGAGGAACACATTTACTTTTTGAACCTGTAAAAAAAGAAAAAGTTCAAAAATGGAAAGTTTGAACAGCCGTTTTAGTTAGATAATTATGGTATAAAAGTACACATTACCTAGCAAAGAACTTGCGAGGCTATTATTCTCAAGAAACTCGTACACCAATATTCGATGATTACCCTCGATACAGAAGCCGATTAGTTTCACAAGATTTGGATGTTGTATATTAGATATCATAGCAATTTCTGTCATAAATTCATGAGTTCCTTGTTTAGACTCTACAGAAAGAGACTTGATAGCAGCTTGAGTACCATCCCTTAAAACACCCTGCAAATGTTAATGACAATGAAACAAATTAATTTCGGGTAGTAAGCACTAAGCAATAAGACGAAAAAGCATTGGTTATGATCCTAACCTTGTAGACAACTCCATAACCTCCTCCACCAATTTTGCATGAAGGATGAAAATCTCCAGTAGCAGATCTCAATGAGTTATAGCTAAAGCTTTTAGTTTTCATCACTGTCAATCAAAAACACAAAGCTTTACACACAAGAAAAACAATGAATACAAAATTTCTCAAACTTTTTGCATTTGAAAAGGGTCAAGAATCTGATTTTAGGATGATAATGTCCAAGTCAATAAAATTTCACTAGATCCAGACAGTTTCACATGCATATTTTGCTTATATATAATTTACAACAATTTCCATTATATGGAAGAAATTCACCAAGATATAAGTAGTTAAGTATGTAACACAACCATGAAATAGTTTAAATATTGATATGGATAATGTTTGATAGTACAAAATTTTTGTACAAATGGTTGACCTCAAGTTTGACCTGCATTTAATTTATTCTCAGCAACAGATATATTCTGGCTTTGTAAATTTGGAACTTATCTACTACTTAATACACATGTTTGACTTTTGACTTTATGAGGAGAGAATCAAAAGAGAACAACTATACCTATAATTGTACTACTAAATGAACCCATAATTAACATATTCCTAAAGCTTAGTTTCTTTCAACTTAACACTACCTGCAAGCATAGTACTACAATAAATTTCATAAGCTCCAAAACCAAGACTAAGTTGCAACCCTTATCCGGTCCCAATTCCCCAAATAAAACATGCAACCTATGAAGCGCGAATACTTAAAAAACGGAAAAGTATCAGTGTCTGACATGAATCTGATACCGATACACATCTGATACGTCCCTATACATACCCATAAAATATAAAATTTAGAAATATTTTCACCAATACATCTTTGAAACTTTTTACCGGCTTCTTACCTACTAAAGACATAGCTGTCTTCCAAATATGATACATCTTGGATATGTCTTACTAAAGACACAAAATTCTATGTTTCTAGCATGTAACAATTTATGGAAATCTCTGCATGAATTGACCAACCCTCTATTGCTACAAATAGATAGGCAATTTCAACCTCTGTGAAAACATTTATCTAAAATTTGAACAGGAAAGCTACATAAAATTAGAACAAAAGATAGAATCAGAAGGATAGAAAAAAGTTGATCCATAATGAAAAAAATTATGCTTTATTATTTTGTGTACCTTGTTCATGTGGCTGCTCAGCAGGTTCACCCTTCCCTTTACTCCAATTCAAGGCACCAAAACAATTGCAAATCATGACTATGCTACCATCAAACCTTCCAACCACATTTGTTTCACAAATACATCACTCATCACACATATCAACAAAACCAAAAACTAACCAACTTGGAAAACCAACCAAGTTGAAAACTATGAAAACACTAAATTCACAATAAATGGTAAATAGAACATATTTTTTTTCAAACTTATGGGGGTGTAAAAAAAATAAAAAGCAAAGGTATTTACTATGAGAAAGAGAAATGTAACCAACTACTTTATAATATATGAATGATGGGATGGTAGCAATATTGTGAGGTTGGAAAGAACGTGTGAGTCCATAAATGATTTGTTAAAAAGGGAAATGAAATGAAAGGGTCAAGAAAGCTATCAAAGGTAAGGAAAAGAGGGACAACAAAGATCTAAGAGTAGCGTGTATGTGGGTAATAAATTTTGAAAGTGACATGTTTTTTCTTTTTCCGTGTTTTTCTCTCATCTACTTTCCTTTGTTTCATAAAATGAACAAATGACTGCGTCATGCAGTCTTGGAATCAGTCGTCATCTTGACAAGAAAGAGTCAAAATTCAGGGGGAGGAAACATAGGAGAATTAAGAAAAATATTTTTCTTTTTTTGTCTATGTGAATATAGATATTGACTTTGTTGAATTGTAACGTGTCATTACTAAGATTATATATACCATTGAAGAATTTACGAGATAAATAAATAGCACCTTTACGGAAATGTAACCTTTTTTTTTCCTGTAACAGGAAGTATTAAATTTCATTTTATAATTTTTTTAAAAAATTATTTTACCAAATACTTACAGAATAATTCAGTAATACATATTCTAGAAAATATGAAGGGCAAACAAAAGTGAGACAATATTGTGAGAACTCAGTGGTGATGCATATAATTTAATTTAAAATGTGAATAAGTAAAATTGTCTTTTGATGAACCAGGTTCAGAAGTTGTATTTATTTTGTGGGTGAATATAACAAGAGGGAGGAGCAGAGGCCAGCCTTGGGCCGACGGCCTAGCGAATCCAGCATTAATTTGTTGGTGTGGCTAAAACAATAATGTAAAAAAATAATTTGCTCAATGAAATTAAAAACTATACTATTTCTATCAAAATAACATTTTTAGTGGTTTTTTTTTAAAAGGACATTTTTAGTAATTTTATTTGGGCAAAATTTATTAGTGTGTGCCTGTTTATAACTCTAACAATTGTTAATTGTGACAAAATAAGACGTCAAGTATCTCTACATTTCATTTTTATAGGCATCCTTCATATGGAAAAAAAAAATTGGGAGAATTTTGGTGTGACTACAAGTAGTCATGAATTGGATCCGTCCCTAAGAGGGTTTATATAGCAAATCGCACCATGGGCCAAACATGAACATAGTTTTTAGACCTAATGATATTTTTGATATATACCACTCCACCATCAAGTGTTTTCAGCCCTAAATTTCACTATCAAGTAAGCCATAGAAAAATTTGGAACAATTGGATCATGAAAACGAAAATGAAAAAATTGATGATAATTTAAGTGTTCTTAAATGATGTGCCAAATTTCATCTAATATTAAAAAAAATATTCCTCATTTTGATATTTATGATTCAAGAAATTGGGAGAATCTTGATAACAAATCAAATGATATTCTAGTTGAAAAATAAATCTTAATTTTTTCAATGATAGGGATTTGAAAAAAAAACATAAGTATAATTGAATATAATTATATGTCCGCATATACACATGGACATTGAATACGACACTAACAAGAACATTGATAATAATTTAAAAAAATAGAAGTAATTAAATGTAGTTACATGTTCTAGATATGCCATCAATTTAAAGTGTCGATGCGACATAGATCTTTGTCTCTTTCGATTTGACGAACATATCTTTAGTTTGTGAGACGTATCCAAAAAAGTATTGAAGAAAATATTTTAAAAGGATAAAAAATGATTGGGTACTTTCTAAGACGACCAATAATTATTTTAAGACGTATCTGACGAGTATCGGTATAAGATATGTATCAAACACAACACCAATAATTTTTCACTTTCGAAATATTTTGACTTGATAGTTAAAAACTGAGAAACAATTTTGACAACAGGAAAGAAAACAATCTCATAGACAAAAACTCAATAGGTGTGAATGAGTGAAAACAAATTGAAGTTACACTTGTGTTGAACCAGTGTATACTAATTATATTCAACTTAAAATGTAAACTACATATCTGATGTACATTCATGCACAAGTTATATATGCAGATCACTATGATCAAACTGAATGCAGCAACAACAATGTGTACAAGACTTTACAAGGATAATATCAACTTATATACTACCTCATTACAAAATGCAGTTACAAAGTTAATTACAAGCAAAACACCAACTTATGCCATTCTTTCTTCTTTTTTGTACAGTGCTAAATACTCGGTCATCTTCAGTTCAGATGCGAAGCTGTGAACATAATCCGTTATTTACCCATCGAAGGAAGGAATTCTTCTCCATTTCATTCAGATGATCAGAAAGAGGTGGCATTTGCTTGCTATTCATACTGCAGAAAAAATGGAGAAAAAAGAAAAGATTACTTAGAGTCATATTGAAATAAATTGACATTTATAATCATTTGAACACTTAAAATGTGAAAAGAGAAACATATCACTTGTAATACTATGCTTTATATAGACTAATATTTATAAACAACTAAAAACTGTTTACAACTTACGCGTTCAAAACTCTATTGATGTTATATCTGATTTCTTCGAAAAGAACCATGTTATCCTCCTTGAGTTTACTTAGAAGGGCTTCCTGTCGTCTGCAACAATTACCAGCCAAAATGTAAGAAGATAAACATAGGACTTGTACTGCTATGCTTTATTATAAATAGACTAATAATAATAAACAACTAAAAACTGTTTACAACTTACTCATACAAAAATTGGCCGAAAAAATTGATCTCATGCTCCGTGAACTACAAAAGAAACGAAGAAAATGTTATAGGTCAGAATTACAGCCATGGGTTAAGAATGCAAACAATATAGATATAAGATTGAAAACCAGTAATAGAACATTGATTAAACAACATTACAGGTATAAGAGAAATTATAATGTATTTTGATTGTTATCAGCTTTTAACATCCTAAGATCAAGGATGCTGACAAAATTTGCACATGATCATAACAAAGAAGATTATTTTCATGTACAATAGGTTTAACTAAATCAGTACGGATCAAAAACAGCAAGATTTACCTTCTTTAAATTCAAAGTCCCAATAGAAGCAAGATTCCCATCAATGAAACTCAAGAGCTGTTTGTTTTGCTCCAATAGTGCCTTTGCGGCCCCTGAAATTGCTGCCAAAAGCAAAATGCAAAGTTCAAAGAGATGCTTTAAAAATTAAAATGGACATGCAAATAGATACGATGCCAAGCTTATCATTCCAAAAGATAAATTATGTATTCAAATATCAAATGATTTTAAAGCTATTAAGGAACCAACCTTCCAAAGAGATGCCACCATCATTGTCCATCCTTAACTCTTCTGGAGGATAGTTTGCTTGAGCAGCAGAGTCAGACGACATGTTTGCAAGATCAACGACTATTTCTTGAAAAGGGAGAATGTTTGCTTGAGCAGTAAAGTCAGGCGACTTGTTTGCAAGATCAAGGACTCTTTCCTGAAAAGGGAGAATGTTTGCTTGAGCAGCAGAGTCAGACGACATGTTTGCAAGATCAACGACAATTTCTTGAAAAGGGAGAATGTTTGCTTGAGCAGTAAAGTCAGGCGACTTGTTTGCAAGATCAAGGACTCTTTCCTGAAAAGGGAGAATGTTCGCTTGAGCAGCAGAGTCAGACGACATGTTTGCAAGATCAACGACAATTTCTTGAAAAGGGAGAATGTTTGCTTGAGCAGTAAAGTCAGGCGACTTGTTTGCAAGATCAACGATTCTTTCTTGAATAGGGAGAATCTTTGCTTGAGCAGTAGTGTCAGGCAACTTGTTTGCAAGATCAAGGACTCTTTCCTGAAAAGGGAGAATGTTCGCTTGAGCAGCAGAGTCAGACGACATGTTTGCAAGATCAACGACAATTTCTTGAAAAGGGAGAATGTTTGCTTGAGCAGTAAAGTCAGGCGACTTGTTTGCAAGATCAACGATTCTTTCTTGAATAGGGAGAATCTTTGCTTGAGCAGTAGTGTCAGGCAACTTGTTTGCAAGATCAAGGACTCTTTCCTGAAAAGGGAGAATGTTTGCTTGAGCAGCAGAGTCAGACGACTTGTTTGCAAGATCAACGACTCTTTCCTGAAAAATATTCCAAAACTTCTAAGCCCACTGAACAAGAATATAAATATAAACAAAGAATTTACCGGTATTCCATAATATATGTTGTTTGCTTTCTTTTATGAAATGTTTATTTCTTAGTACTTATTTCTAAAATCACTGTTTAAAATTGTTCCATATTTAAACTCCTAAAAATGAGGGAAAAGAAAATGCTATTCTAGCCTTTTCTTGGTTAGAACATTGGATAAATACACATGTGATATAATATTTTGCATATTCAAGCATATGTTACCATTTGACAGTATATAGAGTAAGTAATATGATTATGAAGAGTTGTGTGTGTTAGGGGTTGAGATGGTTGAGATGGAAGAAATTTAAAGAACAACTAGTTATTTGACATACTTTTCGCTCAGTTACATATCGTAAGAATTATAATATGAGAATTATTGGCTTTATCTCATTTGCATTGAGAGAGTACATATATATACACACTTAAGCCGTGTGTGCCAAGTTACAAATTAATGCTAATTAACTAATAAATAATTGTTTCTTGAGGCATAAGATCTTTGAGGTCCAAGATCCATAAGATGCAAGTTCCTTTAGGTCTAAGTTTCTTAATGGTAATTATTCTAACACACCCCATAGTCGAAACGGGAGGTGAGCGATTGTTAAGATTATCTCGAAAATCATAGGGTTGTGTTAATGTGAGTGCATGAACAATAAAAATAAAAATAAAAATAACACCAGAGTGCGTAAGATCATTATTAATAGGTCTTGAAACACAAAGCACACACTTTTAATATGATAATATGAAAAGAACAAAAGCACTACATTTTGGCTTTTACTTTTACTTGCCAAATTGTGATCATCCTTCTTCCTCATGTCATCTTCTTTACACTATAGAAAAAGTGCAAATCAATTATGTTAAATTCTTAAAATAATTACTTCCTAAAACATGGAGGCATCTTATAATTCCTTAAGGCTTTGTTTGCGAGTTTGAAGGGGAAGGGAATGAAAGGATTTGTATGGTGAGAAATATAGGGGAAAATTGAGAAATCTTTCACATTTTTTGAAAGAGTATTTTTTTAGAGAGTAGTAAATTAATTTTATGATTAACATATTTTTAATTTTAAGAATATTATTACAACATAGATTAAATTTGAAGAATTATTTCTTCCACTTAGTTCTTCCTTTTTTCCAAACCCTTCATTCCCTTCCCATCCAAACTCGCAAACAAAGCCTAAATATATATATATATATATATATATATATATATATATATATATATA
>Ga0228710_1005643_pt1 | contig 19341 bp, 5 predicted proteins | sample MedpolnodulmetaG_FD_177995 | JGI IMG/M metagenome (GOLD analysis project Ga0228710, IMG submission 177995) | Root nodule microbial communities from Medicago polymorpha collected in Santa Monica, California, United States - pink nodules | ecosystem: Host-associated > Plants > Roots > Nodule...
AAAAAAAAAAAAAAAAAAAGTTCTTGTTTTTTTTTTTTTTGAGAGAAAAAGAGAAAAAAGGTTCCTGTTATTCGGTAGCCATATATTCGAGCCGTATTTAAATGAAGAAATGTTACTCTGCAATTCTATTATTTTTTTGAAAGAAGTTTGGAGTTTTATTCTAAAAAAACGCGAATTGCCTAACTTCCTATAGGTGGGGAAAAAAGCACATGCTAGCTCAAAAGTTCCCTACATATACGTATTAAGGTAAAAAAAAAACATGCACACTAAATTTTGTACAAAATTAATACAATTTTTTTTATCTTTAAGAAGTATAGTTTTGTAACTTCCATGGAATCATCATATAAACATTGTTGATTGTGAGCTTTAACACTAAACTAAACACATGATAAGAGTGTTGAAACTTGTAATCGCAATCATTTCCAACGTGCTTTGGTTGTAAGAAATGGCAACCCTACCGTAGTTTCAATCAAATATTAGATATATGTTTAGTTTCACGGTAAAAGTCCACAACGAGTCGTGAATATAAGCTAAAAAAAAAGCAGCAAACATAACATAAATATAACATAAATAGGAACAATTCCACTAACTATTGTGGTTAACAGTTCAACTAGGCATATTCATTGTATGTTTTGGGCAAAATTTAAGAAAATAGGGAAACATTTTATTTTTAACTTTCCTTTTATACATAATAATAACTTGTAAGGTAAGATCGACATTTTTAACAGTGTTAGTTTCCTGTTTTAGTAAAAACAAAAGAAGGCCACGTAACCATTTTTGAGCCTAGAAACTTGACTACGACAAGATGTAGCTGAAAGAGATTTGATAGAGATCGTTATGGAAGATATTTATATTTTTTATTGAAGTGAGCTGGTATATATTGTTTGCTTGTAATTATTATAAGATCCAAATAAAGAAAATTAGAAACAATTATGTCTTTGTTTCCTTCTCCGTAGGCCATAGATAAATAGGATCAAACAGGAAGAAAATAGTAGAAACCAGACAAAAATAAAGTCTTCATAAATGGATTCTAATAATCCTTTTACACCTTTTCTTTCTCGAATTCTCAGCTCACCTTGTCGACATACATTCCTGTTCATCCACTCTCTCAGATTCACCTTCTCTAAGGTCTCTTAATTGCTTATCCATTCTTTATTTTTCTTCTTTTGAAAAAACATCAAAAATAAGAAAATGGTATTTTTCCTATTTTTATCTGGAGTTTGTAACAAACATGTTTTCTTTTTTACTTTTTTTGTTCTTTAGATGTTTGTGTTCTGCTCTAACTTTAATGAATTTAAGAGGAATTGAACTGTTTTTTCTTCTTTCATCATTATGTTAGTTTGTGTAGAATTGAAGTCAATTATGTAACTTTTTTTTAAGGATAAGAAACATGATTTTTTTTATTTTCTCAGGCTCTCATATGCAATAAACAATAAGTTTCTCTTTTTCATGATACTGAATCATAGGAGAAAACAAAGCAGAAATAAATCAATATTTTATTTATTTTATATTCCAATTCAGAAACAAATACACCGTTTCATTTTGTGTGGTGGAATGGAATCCTCTTATGGAACCTAATATATACTATTAAGATAAGAAAGCTTAAACTGTTAATTTTTTTCTTTTTCTCTCAAGTTGATTTAAACAATTAGTGCTTTATTGCATAACACAGTAGTTCAGTAATGGCCACGCATAGCTACTGTTTTTTTCACCAGCCTTCTCTGATTTCTATATCCATATTCAGTTTGATCCATTTGCATATAGTATATTCAATTTTAATATTCATTCCTCTACACAGTGAATTCCTGAAATTCTCCTCAGTTTTCAATTTTTCATGTTAAGATTTCTAATTATTAAATTCTGAGATTCTGAGTCTTGTGAGTCAGAAATTGTCTTCATGTTAAGTCACGGCATTCTCAACTTGCTTAACATGTCATAATTAATTCATAAGAAAGACACGAATAAAATTTATTAATATGGTTCCTTTCTATGTGCTATTGAAGAATTTCTTACCTGCTCCTTTTTCTTCTATATAAGTTTGTACTAACCTTAATCTATTTTCAATATGCACAGATTAAGACAATATAGCATAGACACATTAAGAGGAAAGTATATCACAAAGTTGAGGATTTGATGGGGCATTTATCCTCTATGTTCAATGGGTTGGCAAGATCATTTTCACTAAAGAAAGGAAGAAATTCTGTGAGATGTGAAAGGAGAGAAGCTGTTGAAGCAATGGCAAAAGAAGCTAAGAAAAATGACTTGATTTTGTGTAGCTCTGGCACTATTAATGTTGATGGTTCAAACAACTTTGCCTCAGTTTTCTCCAAAAGAGGTCAGAAAGGAACCAATCAAGATTGCTGCATAGTGTGGGAGGTATGCACAAAAATTAAATACTATATATTCAAAAAGCTTTTTTTGTTATTGTTTTAAGAGCTTATTTCAGGACCGTGATTCTGTCAAACCCAACGTGTATACAAACAAAACATGTACTTGTTACATTTTTGGTCCTATTTATAATCAACCATTTTATTTGTCTTTGATATAAAATTCAATTTTGGTGGTTAACCATCTGCATCATTGTGGTCCTGTCTATTGATGATTAAATTATAGGAATTTGGATGCCAAGAGGACATGATATTTTGCGGTATATTTGACGGACATGGGCCATGGGGTCACTTTGTGGCCAAAAGAGTAAGAGAATCAATGCCAAGGTCTTTGCTATGCAATTGGCAAGAGACACTTGCTGCACAATCATCATCACTTGATGATCATGTAAAGGATATTGATCATGTTAAGACAGCTGCAGACAACAAGCAACAAAGATTCAATATATGGAAGCACTCTTTCTTGAAGACTTGTGCTTCCATTGATCAAGAACTTGAACATTGTCGAAAGTTTGACTCGTTTTACAGTGGAACAACTGCCCTCTCAATTGTTAGACAGGTAAATACATAGAAACAACTTTTGAGAACCTGTAGGGAGAAATTCATTAAAAACTAAGTGCCGTATATATACTAGTTAGCAGATATTTAAATAACAATATAGTTGCGATGTTAGGGTTTTTGATGCCTTTGAAATAAGTGCTGTGATAACAATGACATCTGTCCTATTTGACGGAATTGGATTCCATGCAGTCACGCATTTATGTTTTTTAACAATCTCAATCATTGATCTTGTTCATACGACTCATATGATAAGACCTACATTTACCAAACTTGTAATATGAACAAATTGACGACAGGGAATCCAGAACCATATTTGACCACAATTTTCTATAATATGAAAATTCGCGACACAACAATAATTGTAAATAGACCAAGCAATATATCAGTGAAGTTCTTGCTTTGAAACTTTATCTTAGTTAATTTATTTTATAATGGTTTGCAGGGGGAAACGGTATTCATAGCAAATGTTGGTGACTCTCGTGCAGTATTAGCTACAACATCAGACGATGATGGAAGTTTGGTAGCAGTACAATTAACAGTTGATTTCAAGCCAAATTTACCTCGTTAGTACTACTATTTATTTCATTCTTTTTCATCTATAATTATATAAATTTATTGGCTTCTCACTGTATTATAATTGCATAATTGCAGAAGAGGAAGAGAGAATAATTCAGTGTCAAGGACGTGTGTTCTGTTTACATGATGAACCAGGAGTGCATAGGGTCTGGTTACCAGATGTAGAGTCTCCTGGACTTGCCATGTCAAGGGCTTTTGGAGATTATTGTATTAAAGATTATGGTCTTATTTCAGTGCCCGAGGTTACTCAGAGGAATATAAGTAGTAAAGACCAGTTTGTTGTGCTTGCCACTGATGGGGTAAGTATCTTGTCCTATAGATTAGTTACTATGATTCAAATTGATTGCAACATCTTACTAGTTAAATTTAATCTCTTATAGAAATGAAACTCTGGTATTCCAAAATTTATAATTAAAAACTCTGGTACAATTAAAACCAAACCAACTGCCGAATTGATCGGTTCCTAATCCAACTGGTTGAACCAAACTAAAAACATAATTAACTCTTAAATGTATTGCTGAAATGTGGAGTTACATTAAGTACTTGTGGTTTGTTTTGTGATGCAGGTTTGGGATGTGATCTCCAATCAAGAAGCAGTAGACATTGTATCTTCAACACCAGACAAAGCAAAATCAGCTAAACGTTTGGTGGAATGTGCAGTGCATGCATGGAAACGCAAGAGAAGGGGTATTGCCATTGATGATATTTCTGCTATATGTCTCTTTTTGCACTCTCCCATTTCCTCTGAGCAAGATAGCCCAATTGACTCTGTTAAATAGACTATCGTGTAAGCCCAACTTCATGATGTTGGGTTTATATAACCTTTGGTCCAGTTAGCGTAGAATGATAAAAGCAGTTGCAATTTCTTTTTATTTCATTATTACTTCACTCATCCTATTTTCATTTTTTTTTTCTTTGTTCAAATATTTTTATTTATTTTTTGAATTCAATGGGGCCAAAATCTAAAACAAAATGAACTACAACGAAGTTATACGGAAAAAGATTGTAAGGGTTTAGCAGATGGAAGTCTACGGAAGAAAATTAATTAGTTTTATTCGGTTGAGTTGAGAGATACTTTAAAAAAAAAAGATAAAATATATTAACAAAAACTAATCACAACATGAGACATACTCTGAATAGGCAATCATGTAGAATTCACAAGATAGAAATAACGCATTAAAACAATTAATCAAGGTGCCTACTGGGGATGACAATGAGCCCCTAATGGGTGAGGTATTGTAGTACTTGTCCCCATATCCGCAAGTATAAAAAAAAATATGTTCGTATCCGAGCTCGTACTCTTGCGGGAAACAACTTTACTATTTGTACTCATGTTTTATGGGCACCTACGTGTATGTACTTTCACCCATTATCCGTACTTTAACAACGAAATGATAAAAGTTTAAGACGTTAGCCATGGATCACTAGATACAATTTTATAGCATATCATCACTAACAAAGAAGGAATAAGAAATTGTGTACCTTGTATGTTTAGGTTCATGAACGATCGCCATCAAGTTATGAGAGGAATAACTACCCTCATCCCGTTTAACGTTAGGTTTTCAGAGTGGTGTTCAGAATGCTTAACCGTCTAATGGGGTGACGTTTAAATAGTTAAGCGGCTGAGGGCAGAGACCTCTCATTGGGCTTAGCTAAATGGTCATACCCATCACGGTCCATTTAGAAAGAATAGCTCAATCACACATATTCATCATCTAATTAGTTATTAACACAATAGACCATAATTTATATTATGACATTAACTTATAATAATTGATTATTGTCAATCCATAATTGATTAATTAAATAATTAATTCAACAATTTCCCACTTGGATGACAATACTCAATTACTAAAAGAATATAAAATTTCACTTGTCATAAAGAATTTAAAATTTTAAAATTATATGTATGGTCAAAGCACTAATCATTCAAAAAAAAGTAAGCTTTAATGCGGCAGAAATTGAATCCGATAGGGAAAACAGATCATACAGATCAAAGACTCACTTTTCTAACAAATGATGAATTTATAGTGACACTTTGAATTAAAAAGAATGTGTCATTAAAGAATGGCCCAAGCATTTTTAAAAATGCCATAACAAACTCCCACTAACCCAAAATATTGTAGACTTAATCAAATCATCATGAGTTACAATAATTATATATACTAGTTTGTGATTAATGGTTCTGCCGATGAGTTTTCATTTTATAAAAGTCATATATCCATATAGGTAGAGGAATAATAATTACTTATAGGGATAGCCTATTAAGAGAGTTTAATTACATTTAATCAAAATTGATAAATGTTCTTTGACATTCAATTAATCCAAGTTTAGAAAAATCGTGACTATGAAAATCCATAAAGAAATAGGAAATTCAAGAATCTCCAAAATGAATTAACATAGACATTTAGTTTAAAGAAAAATAAGATGTGGATCAATGTGGCCACTAAAATGTCAATAATGAAAGAACATTTATGATTATCTCAGTTTATAAGTACTTCAAGAATACAATATCATACTCGATAGGAGTATTGATATTATACATTGTACTTTTTATTTATGACCTCATAAAATGTGGAATGTTGGTAAAAGAGAAGCACAATATATATTTGCATGCTAAGAAGTTATTGTGCATATTCCAACAAATTTGACTTAAGCATCCAATTATGATGCTTATTGAGATTGATAGAATTTTAATATGTATCTCAATATAATAGAATGAGACTAAAGTTAAAGTCTCTTAAACTAAGCCATATTTTATAGTGTGCACAAGAGTATATGGCAATGACGAGAATTTTAAATTGTATGTATATAATATTGTGTACACATTTCTCCTGATCTCACAAATATATATATAAACAAGAGTGAGATTTCTCATTTAAGCTCATAGTATACAGCGTTGTGTACACACTCTCACTGATCCCACATATATATTAACAAGACTTAGTGAGATTCTCATTAGGGATCACTAATATAGAAATATTGTAATAACGTAATATTCAACAGTGGGATACCTGATTACTAGTGCAAGATTATCAACATAAGTGGTTATACAATTTTAACCAATAGAGTTTCATAAACTCGACCACATATTTTGCACATGAGTATAGCCAAATTATTAACACAAGTGGTAACTTAATGATAGTATGAAACCCCATGAATATATAATTTATCAATGGCAGATATTATCAAGAATTGAGTTTTGTAGTTAACCACATATTCTGAATTTAGAATTAAGGAGGCTGTAAATTTTTACTTAAGAATTTTATAACACAATATCTCCTTTTCACAATTAAAATTCCAAAGAATTTTATAAATATAGTAACCTTTATAAGACAGAGTATGATGATTATATAAAAGATTTATCATCATATGAGTGAGATAAGTCTCTATTATTATAAAATGAGATATAAGACTCTATTCACAATTTTAGTAACTCACTCGAAACTCAAATGCTACAATTATACTTCCACACATTTGAGAAAATATCAGGTTACACGCAGCGGAAATGCACAAGACGTATACTTTATTATTATTGAGGATATGAAATAAAATAGTCATAAACTTCCATAAATATTAAAGAATAGCAATAATATAAAATATGTCAAAATATAGTAAAATTAAATATCCCAAATATACCATTTATAATTATTTAGAATAATGGATTAAATAAAAAAAATCTCAATGGAGTTGTTAAGAATTTTGGGATTTTGATATATTGCTTTTACAAAATGAGTTTACAATGATATAAAATAATATGGAAGTGTATAATAATTTATGAGAAAATAATATAATTAATATCCTCAATATAAGTCTCTACAATATTTGTTTATGAGATATAGTTAATTGACATGTAGAATTTTCCTTACTTGTTGAAGAATTATATGTTATCCACTTGATGGAGAATGATAGTTAAACTGGTATCTTTCTTACCCACAAAAGAATAACTATGTTAAGTAATGTCATACCCATAGTGTATGACCATCACGTTACACAATACATAACAAGGATTCTCCCACTTGATAGAGAATGAATAATGATAGTTGAATTAAAAAGTTTGAAAGATATTTTAAATAAAATATTCAACTATTTCTCTATCACAAAATGATCATGTTAAGTAACGTCAACCAATAGGGTATGTCCGTCACTCACATAACAAAGGGATAGTAGCAATCCAAAATATTTATATATATAAAAATCAACATTTAAGTAGAAATTTAATTTAAAATTAGAATAATATTGGATTACAAAATCTATATAGTTTTCTACATAACTTTTAACAAAATAACATACTTATTGTAATCCCATTCAAGGATCTTAAGGAGAATAAGTAAGAACTATATCATCACAATGTACAATTCTTATGTCTCAAATTAAATATTGATAGGGTACTCTAATTATATTTGACATAAGCATAAAAAAAAATTAAGGTACATTGAATAATAACAATTATATTAATAACAACACACTGATAGGGTATGACTGCTACCAATATAATGTTAATTTATTTAACAAAATTTGCATAATTGTATCCACGATAGGTGAGATTACAATTATACAAATCAATAATGTTTATGCTTAAGAGAATATGATAAAATAATATCATGCATAAACAATTGGATTTAATTTACTTAACTTCGGTCATATTCAAATTCAAATTCAAATAATAGAAAGACATGCTTAACAATATTTCAAATTAGCACATCATAAATATGACTTTAGAAATTATTTATATAAAATAGTATAATAACAAGAGTTATTATTTAGAATACAAGTGTGTCAATTACTTTTCTATTTTATCCAGAGTAGAACTCTTGGAATATTTTTTTCTTCAATACTCCCACTATAAATTAGAATTAGAATATAAATACAGATGACAAATATATATAAGAATTATAGAGTTCTATTTAGAATATTCTGGGAAAAAGATTTCACTTCTATATAGGATATCATAATTGCACAACAAAAGGGAAGAATGGACAAATATTTTCATATGTGCAATAATATACGATAAGTCACAAGAGAATAAAAATAATTAAATCACTACTTGCCTCGCAGTGTGTGACATTCATCCTTATACTTGGAGCAAATAACTTTTGAGGACTTGACAAAAATATCTTATAATATAGTCATCTCAAAATAATCATGAATAGAGAATAAGTCATTATAACTAAACATATATGAGACTCTAATTGTAAATTATTATGATTTATATAAGTGTTCGGTTGTAAGGATGATTTAAAATTGCTTGAATTCTTAATAAGTTGTTTAGATAATATTTACCAGATGAACAACAAAAGACTTACAAATTTCAATTCATCACTAGAATTTTAGCATAAAAAAAATGCAATCACACCTCATTCGTTATATAAAATATACAATTTGACATAAATGTGATCCAAATATTTAATTGCGGCAAGACACGTTATTAGATAGTTAATGGTGTTTGTCACAAAATTTAGAGTAATAAATTACGGGTCTAGATTAGAGAGTATAGTAGAAAGCATAATGTATATTAAAGAGAAATATGCCAATTTTAGATTCAATTAATATAAATGAAAAATATAATATACAACTTACTATACTCATTTTGAAAACAAAATATTATTAGGACCCTTTAAATCAATTTATGACAAAAATCAGAGACAAATGTCTAAGTTTAAATATGTCGCAAAAAGAATGATCAATTAGTAAATTTTGGATCTTTGTGCTAAAACAATATGAAAGAAAGAATATATATTAAATTCAATATATTTGGCATTAAAATTAATAAAATTGAGCCTTCTATAAATTCACAATAGTAACATTTTAATTTATTAGATAGTTAGTGTTACTAATATAAGAGAGAAATTTCAAAATAGTGTAGGCTCAAATATTGAGAATATATGATTTTGAAAGAAATATTCTCAGTTTAATTGATACGATCCTTTCAAAATTTAACAAAATTTTGAAACCCCATAAATCAATAATATATATGCTATAATAGTCAAATTACTCTTTACGTAATAAATAGTTGAGGGTATCAACAAATCCCAAAATATAGTAATTTATATAGAATATTTGATGCAAGAATATATAAGAGCGAGTCTAAAAAATTTCATAATCATAACACTTTAAAAGAATATTTTTCATAAGTGTTATTACTACAAAAAGTATTTTCACATAGAATATTTTAAACTCAAATGTAGAGAATATATGATTTAAAAGAGTATATGATTATCATATTAATTTACATCAAATATATAAAAAAAATTATAAGGTAATTTAAATCTCAAATTTTAAGTGTATTGAATAAATCAAATCTTAAGAATATTTTTGGGAACAAGAAAAAATTATAAGTTTATCCCCAAATAAAATTATACAAAATATTCGTAGCTGTCAAAATTTCCAAAAGTCATACCATAACATAAGAAGTAATAAATAATTTGGAAAATTTTGCAATATACACACTTTCCCACGCGCCAGAAGCGCGTGTAGGATCGTTTTTTTTAACTCGCGCGTGTAAACACGCTATGGGCCTTCTTCGCCCGGACACCTGAAAACAGGTCGAAACGACCCGTGATTGACCCGTTTCGATTTCTCTCATTAGTGGACGAAATTCGATGATTCAAGTGGCGTTTTGATCGCGAGACATAAACAAAAGGGCTTGCACATATCAATTTTCAGGATTATCGACTTAATGACAGATTTCATAAATTAGGGTTCATCCCGAAATCCTAAAACATGACTGATTCAGATTTCGATTTGATAATGGTTCAGAATCGATCAGTTAAGATAAACCATCATTAAATTTTGAGAATGATTAATCCAATCGAGTGAAATAAGACTATTGGGGTTTTGCGAATCCGGAAAAATAATACTTGAGTTCTCATGTACGGATAATACGGTTCATAGGATATAGGTTTCAGCAAATAAAATTGTATCAGCAATTAACTTTTGAAATAGGCCTTTTGATTCACTATTAAATTTATCTAATAAGAATAGAATTCGATTTAAGAGTAACCATATTCACTGGATTGAAAACATATGCCATAAAGAGATTATGTTGAAAGTCATACAATGCAAGATTTCATGAATCATACAAAATAACAATCTATTCATACGATTAACAAAATGATAGCCATAACTGCATCTATTTAGCTCTGATACCAATTGATGGAAGTTAAGTTTAAGACTTTAGTCATGGATCACTAGATACAATTTTATAGCATATCACCAGTAACAAAGAAGGAATAAGAAATTGTGTACCTTGTATGTTTAGGTTCATGAACGATCGCCATCAAGTTATGAGAGGAATAACTACCCTCACCGTGTTTAACGTTAGGTTTTCAGAGTAGTGTTCAGAATGCTTAACCATCTATGAGACGTTTAAATAGTTAAACGGCTGAGGACAGTGACCTCTCATTGGGCTTAGCTAAATGGTCCAACCCATCACGGTCCATTTAGAAAGAATAGCCCAATCACACATATTCATCATCTAATTAGTTATTAACACAATAGACCATAATTTATATTATGACATTAACTTATAATAATTGATTATTGTCAATCCATAATTGATTAATTAAATAATTAATCCAACACGAAAAGACAATAAAACAACAACAAAAAATGTAGCAATTAACAAATAATTTAGAGATGATTCAACAATTTTTATTTGGAACCATATGCCTCCATAGTTGTCTAACGATAAAAATAAGACAACAACAAAAAATGGATATGCAAAAGAAGAAGAGACGTCGATCGGTAGCTTGTGAGGAAGAAGCAGCAACAACAGTTGTCTAGGTTTAGGTTTAACTAATTGTAAAAAAAAAAATAGAATTAATTAACTCTAATGGTATATAAATTTAAATTATATATACTATTGTATATGTGCGGATTGGTTGTGGGTTGAGCATTAGAGTGCTCATATCCACATCCATATTCATTCAAATTTGTGGGTAATTATCCGAACTAAAGTCTGAACCCATGAATGTGGGTATTTACCTTGTCCACTTTGATATTTTTGCGGATGTCTAACGGATTTGGGTTCAACTGTCATTCCCAGCGTCTACATTAAAATTCTGATTAAAAGTCGATGAACATCAATACTTATATATTGAAGAGGTTTAGCACTCAAATGATAGAAATCAAAAGAAAAAACTTGAGCGTTTGCTTTATTCCATGACTACGCCAAAATATTTACCATATCAATAAATACACAAGAAAAAATATTTACCATATAATTTCTTTAATTCACAAGAAAAAAATAAAGACACCTTTGTTACAGTCATGCACTCATGCTGACCAAAAACTAAATTGTTACAATATTTTCATATTTTCAGATCGATCAAATGTATGCTACTTGTATAGACTCTATAGAGTAAGTACATAATTGAAATGAACGACATGTGAAAAGCTATTGTTGGACAATACAAAACTAACACCCAACCAAACCAAAACGTCTAACCACACTACTAAAGAAAGGACATTCCAAAAATGAATGTTGTAATTTTTTTTCCACTTCGCAAACTCTCACATAGAAAGTGTAATGTAAATTATTAATTGCATGATGAATTAAATTGTCTTTCGCTGGAAGACGGTCATTTGATAACTCCATGAAAACAAAGATACCTTTGTTAGTATCATCTATATCAAGTAACATTGTATATCATATAATCTACAACATAATCAAGGTTTTTTTTTTTTATAAATATTTGGTACCTGGTACGATTCTTTATTTGTATGAAAAAAAATATATGACTATATAAACATAGTAGATTGTGGTATGTAGATAAGATTTTAATTAATAATAATAATAATATTATTCTACAAGGTTTGTGTTAATTTGAAAATGATGAAATATCTTTGAAGAGTTCATAAAGTTTGATTTATCCTCCTCGATGTAACCTACTTCCTCCGGTCTCAAATGTAAGAAATAAAAAAATAAAATTGGTGGTCTCAAATATAAGAAAAAGTATAGTAAAATGAACCTATTAAATGCTACAATTCCAAGTTTACCCTCATTAAACCCACTTCATCATTAATGTCTTTACTACTCCAAAAAAGGGTAAAATTAGAAAAATATCACTTTTTATAATGACTTAAATATGGTCAATCCACTTTCTTAAGATGTGTGCATTTTTTTTTTTGTTTCTTATATTTGAGACCGGAGGGAGTAATGGTTTAGTTGTGAGAATATTTATATGGAATCCTGAGTTTGAACCGGGGTCACTATTTTACCCTTCTCGTATGTGTTTGTTTAAGTATGTGTTGGCCCTTAGATCAATAGTAAAAGAGAATTTATATTTTAATTGAACAATTAAGAAATGTCTAATTTTTTTTCTTAAGTAGTCTAGTCGCTAGAAATTCACCCTTAAAGTGAATAAGTTAAGTGTTCGAGATTCAAACCGCATCCCCTGCATATATTATGCAATATCCCTACCGGTGTTGACATATGCAACGAAAAAGTGTTTCTGAATTCTCTCACAAAGCGGTTAAATACGAGTCAATATGGCAAAATGGTTGGAATAATTTAATTATTGAATTCACGAAAAATAATAAGGTGGTAGTGTTTTTTGTTTTTTTTAATCAAATAGTCTAGCAGATAGAAATCCACCTTTTAAAATGGTGGTGATGTTATGTAACCAAAATACACTATTCGTGATAATTCGTAAAATATTTATAGACATCTATAATTCACCTTTTTCTAAGATAACATCTTTAAATTTACATTTAAATAAACGTCTGTCTATAATCATGCTATACAAATATATTTTTGTTGCCTCTAAAAAATTAGGGTGCTAGATGGTCGCCAATCCTGCATATGATATATTATTTACAATTTTTATCTTATATATTAAAATTATAAATGACTTACAATATTTTATGGAGTGAAGACTCAATTAAGTTCTTTGTAAATTTCTCACGATCCAATTTAATCTACGATAAAAATAAAATAAAATTAGCCCTTACTATTTTATATACGAAGGACAAATTAATCTTAACTCATAGAACAAATGGATTAATTTTTTGTTCAATATAAAGATGTCAATGACCGGTTTGAATTTTATTTTTGTGACAGTTTAAATTGTATCGCGGAAAATTATGCAGCACCAAATTGGATCTTTACTTGCGAAAATAAAAACTCTTTATCATACAAAATGAGATGAGTGTTTGACTTTGACACGGTTAATGGATTGAATGTGTCGCAAATAAGCTGTTGATCTTTAAAAATAAACTGTTGTTGATATTTATAGCCAAACGAAAAGTAGTACTTCTGTTTATTAACTTTGGACCACAAGCTAAGTGCACCCTGATTAATATAGATTAAGGAGACGTGACCTCTTTTGATGGGTTTAGTTAGATGTTGGAAATTAATCAATCCCCGAATAGACTATTTTGAGGAAAAATTTCCCTCAGACCTCCTCCTACCCCACAAATAAAAACATAGTACGAAATATCCCTTTTACCCTTAGATAACTATTCTTCAAATCTGTATCAATCAACTTTTTAATAAGCGAAAACGATCTATATTATAAAGCTATTCTAGTATAAGACATGCCAATAATAGACAAAAAAAGAGTTTTAATAGGAGGAAAGTGAGAGTTCCCCAAAAAAAAAACACCTAGCCAACACAACTCAAGAGGTGATATAGCCTAAACAGAGATTTTATAAAGCTGATGTTTTTACCCTCCCATAATCCCATTCATTATTGGATGAGTTTGACCGGATTTTTGGGTTGATCCAACTTATGTATACCCCTACTCCCATATTAATGTTAAAATTACGACTCTTATGTTTAAATTGCTTCCAATTTAGGTTTAGATATTTACCAAATGTCAAAAACATTCAAAATTATGTCTATCATAGACTAAAAAGAAAATAGAAAATTTTAAAAAATGAAAGCTTCTAATTTTATTTTTTATAGACTAAAACAAAAAGCTGTTGTATTGTACGGACCATAAACTTATTTAACCATATGTATTATTATCCCTCTTTTTAATGATAAAATCTCACCCATGGAAGAAGTTTCTTTTTTTTTCTCAACATCATCATACAATAATGACAAGGATTGTGGAATTGAATCGGAAAATTGTAGTTTGGCTCTTTAGTTGTTTCCATTTTATGACAATTCATTTTTGTGTGACTGTTTTTGTGGATGAATAAAAACCATATTTGTGCAGAGGTTTTAAATAGCGGTCAAGGTCAAGATTGCATATAGGATTTCACGATTTTGGCTGTTACAGGTGTTGCGATACGGATTGTGGTTGTCGCGTTGTGAATTAATCACAACATTGCACAACTCTTAAATAATGATAGTAATTTAAATAACTTAAATTAGAGAAAGATTTGAAGTTCTAAACTAGATAAGGAGATAACTTATGTAACTTATGATCCAATATGTACTAAAAATATGATTTTCATCTATCTCAATTGAAAATATGATTTGCGGCCGTAACGATGTTTCGTCATAGCTGAAACGATATTTCGTCGTAATTTTTGTTCACTGTAAAAACTGTGAAAAACAGTAACGTCCACTACCTATGTCTGTTTGTCACGGTCTTTTTCTCAATAAGAAACTGTTTTTTAAATCCCTGAATGAACTCTATCAGTTGACGTCTGTAATTCTGCTTAATTGGGACTCCCCTAAAACTATATGTGGGGGACTATTATCAGTTGGCGTCAAGTTGGGACTTCCCTAATATTGTATGTATACATTATTCATAGTCAAATGGTACCTACCCTGTGGCGCATGCGCAGTCAACAAGTTGAGCATATAGCCGTGTAAGAACCAATATTTTTCATGATTTTACTTGGTGAAAACATTTGTTGTGACTGTGTGGTTTCTTTCACTAATGCCCGTAGATTAATATAACATGCTTTTATACGATATATCACTAATGCCTATAAATTGTTGTTTACGTGAACATAACTGAATCAGAGAGGCATCACGTTATACATATACGGGTTGAAGTTAGAATGGTTGACCAAAAATATAAATAAAAAATATGATGAATTTCTAACTACTAAGCTAATTGAGAGCAATAGAAATATAAAATAAAATAATGAAAATTGACGAAAGATTAACGAACTATTACTATTCATTTTTTAACGTCAAAATATTACTATTTATGAGATTAACTTTCTCTCTTTAGATTCTCTTTTTTCATTGTCTTCATCGTGAGGTGACTTTGGATCAATTTTTGATAAAAAAAAAAAACCCATCTTCATCTTTTTCTCTATTGGTGAAAGATAAACGAATCGTTACTATTCATTTTTTACAGCGAAACGTTACTATTTATAGCATTAATTTTCTTTAACAAGTCGGAACTATTGTTCTCTCTTTAGGTTCTCTCTTCCATTGTCTTTGTTGAGAGATGATTTTGGACCATTTTTAAATTTTTGACCAAAAATTACCCCTCTTCATCTTTTTCCCTATTGATGAAAGATTAACAAACTGTTACTATTCATTTTTAACGGCGAAATGTTACTGTTTATGACATTAACAAGTCGGAACTAGTTTTCTCTCTTTAGGTCCTCTCTTCCGGTGTTTTCATTGAGAGGTGATTTTGAATCATTTTTTAATCAGAAATTACCCCTCTTCATCTTTTTCTCTGTATTTAAATATAAATAAGTGATTTTCACATAACCTAGGTTTTTTCTCCGTGATTTCGTCGTTTAAGTGCAACGATGTGTTGTTTGTCGTCTTGTGCGACATTGTTTGATTTATCGTCTTGTTGCGGTGTTCATTTGGTTCCTCTTGAAAAATCTGATATTCGTTAATGATTTGAGCGTCAACTTTGTAGGTTCGGAGACATTGGTATTTCGGTCACTTTAATTTTATCATTTTATTTGTAGGCATTTTGTCATTGTATGCTATTTTCTTGGATGTTGTGACTTGTGAGTTTGTTTGCAGATTCATCCTTTATGTTTTTAACGATATTGAATGATGTACTCTATTGATTTTGAATGAATATTATTTTGTTTTTGTCAAAGTTAAATATGTTTTTTGTCCCTATAAATATGTCAACTTTTCGTTTTAGTCCCTCTAAAAAATTTCTTTCACTTTTAGTCCCTAAAAAATTTCCATCTTCACTATTGGTCCCTCCTTTAAAGTAAACTCACATGTAGAATTCATATTTTAAAATAAAATTTTGCTAAAAAATTCGTAATATTATAAGAATCTCTCCCAAAAAAATTAGAATTTTTTAACAAAACAAGAATTTGATATGAATTTTTTTATGTCTATGGTTAAAAATTCATATTTAATTTGTGTTTTGTTAAAAAATTCTAATTTTTTTACAATATTTCTACACATTTCATTAAAAAATACAAAATTTTACTTCAAAATAGGGACCAAAAGTAGTGATTGAAAATTTTATAGGGACTAAAAGTTGAAGGAAGATTTTAAAGGGACTAAAACGAAAAGTTGATATATTTATAGGGACCAAAAACATATTTAACCCAAACCGTTTTGACATTTTCACGCATATTAAAAAATGTAATTAATTTTGTATTGAAAAGATAAATTATGAATGATTTTACAAGATTATCCTATATTAATGATACGAGAAAAAGAGATTAAATTAACTTAAAGAAGATATAATAATAATCATCAAGGGTATGATAGGAAAAAAAAATCATAATGCATTAATATTGTAAAGTGATTTTGTGATAAAACCAATATTTTTTTAAAAATGACTTATAATAAGATACGGAGAGCACATAGTTTAGCAATGCAGCTGTAAAATAAAAATGTAATTATATTCAATGTTATAGTTGATTTTTTTGACCGATTATTCAATGTTAAAGCTAAAGTATACAAGCCAAAGTAAAATGTTAAAGGCAATCCCCGATTTATAGTTGGATTATTTTTGTTGTCAACCAATGAATTTTTAAGGAAATACGATATTTTCAGTATGGAGTTTGGTTCTCCAAAACAATTTGTTTGTTGGTTGAACACATTTACCACATTAACATGGTTATTTGGTTATTTAAATTTGAACCGTGCTATGTAGCACGACACCCTTTACCACACGACTCGCACGACAATGAAAATCATGCAATTTGTTTTGTAAAAACCAATGTTTTAAAACCCGGATCGGTGATCAACCCGATCAAGACACTGGGTCACTGATCGGACCGCATGACTATTGACCTGGTCTATATAAAAATATTTATGATCAAAAATTACATTATGAATAAATTTTGATAAAAAAAAATCTTGTCATTTTTTTTTTCAATTTAAAGTTCGTACATTAAAAAATTATATTCACGGTTGCAAGTTTGCAAGCTAATTTCTTAACTGCATCACAATTCAAGCTAATTACAATCCAAATTCAAATTAGCTCATACATTAAACAATAATACTGCATAAAAAAACCTCACAAATAAGTTCTAATTCAGATTTCATCTTTAAAACATACGTAGTATGTTCTAAACATTGTTGGAAATCAAAATATAACTGACTTACAAACCCAAGTAAGTTGCATAGTCAACAAAAAACATAAACTCAAATAAGTTATAACAATTCACTAATCAATAAACTATTGGCTTAAATGCACTTTTGGCCCCTTATGTTTGCCGTCGTAGCGATTTTGGCCCCCTAACAAAAAAAATGCAATTTTAACCCCCTAATTTTGCCATGTTTAGGAAAATATGCTCTTTTGGCCCCTTATCTTTACAAAAAAGTTGCGATTTTGGCCCCTTTTTTGAGACACGTGGCGGCTTCTCAGCATAGTTGCGAAAAATAGGGGGTCAAAATTGCATTTTTTTTGCTAAGGGGCCAAAATTGCTACAACGGCAAACATAGGGGGCCAAAAGTGCATTTAAGCCTAAACTATTTATACCCTTGGAGTCAAATTTTCATAGCCTTGATATCCATATTCATCATCTTCATCGGTTGAGATGGGAGAGGAGAACGACGGTTGAAAACGACATTTGAGTTGGGAGTACGTGTTACTCAAGTTTTTGTCTTTATATATGTCGTGCCTTTTTATTAAAAAAAATGGAAAAACGGGTCGGTGGCTGTAATATCCCGCTTATTAGTTCGCGGTATTTTATCCGTTAACTCGCCTTATGCGCGTATTAGACAGAGGGGCATGTTTGTAATTGCGCTTAGAGGCTTTATAAGGGGGTTTAGACCCAAAACAATTCATTCTTGCTTGCCATTTCTCTCTCTAGTTTGCAAGGACAGATTTTGTCCTCCCTCTCCCTCTCTTGAACTCAGCCCACTCTCCCTCTCCTTCATCCAATCCTTCCAACCATTTGAGGGTACAATCATGCTGCATGTTAGGAGACTTGGATGAACAAGTAGGTTTCAAGCCAAAACTCATTCAAGTTCCTTCCTTCCCATCCTTTTGGTGTGGATCAGACATGCAATTGTGTGTGTGTGTGCACGTTCTTCCTTATTTGCAGGTGAGTTCTTAAGATAGCTTGTTTTCCCTTGGGCTGTTATGTGTGTTGTGTGAGATAATGCATTGTTACAAATTTTGAACTTGTGGTTTAGAACCCCTTTTTGCCATTCATTGTTGGATTTATGCAAATTGTTGCCATGCACTGGTTTTAAACTGTTTTTCAGGTACCCTAGATGTATTGTGGATGTTAGAACTTGATTATTGGGGTTTTTACACTAAAAATACGATTTCTGCACTTCTGGACCGATGAATGCTCGCTTAAGCGTGCAAAACGTCGTAACTAAGGCTCTGCACGCTTACAGGTACGCTTAAGCGTACTGGCAAGCGAACTGCACGCTTGGGAGCACACTTAAGCGTACAACCTTTTTACAGCATGTCTTGAAAACCTTCTTTGTGGTCCAGAGTGCCGTCCGATGCTT
>Ga0228710_1005645_pt1 | contig 19334 bp, 6 predicted proteins | sample MedpolnodulmetaG_FD_177995 | JGI IMG/M metagenome (GOLD analysis project Ga0228710, IMG submission 177995) | Root nodule microbial communities from Medicago polymorpha collected in Santa Monica, California, United States - pink nodules | ecosystem: Host-associated > Plants > Roots > Nodule...
TATGGCATAAGCAGCTTATGAAACTATGATAAGCTATTTTTATTTATTTACCCAAACACCTTTAAAAAAGCTTATGGGAGTAGATAAGCCCACATAAGCTCAAAATAAGCCAATCCAAACGGGCCCTATTACTTTTTCCACCCTATCCGTTTTTCGGGCGCCCTATTTTTTTACGAAAATGCCTTTCGAATTATGTAATCCGAATTTGAGTTTTTCCCACCTTAGGGTGAAAAAAATGAGTTTTCACAATTTCGGATTTTGTAATCCGAAACCCTCAAAAAATAAGGCGCGCTATTTGATTTTTTCGGATTATATAATCCGAACACCTCATAAACACCATTTTTTCAAGTGAAAAACATTTCGGATTATATAATCCGAACTGTATCAGCACAAATTCTGAACATGTTTGTAACATGGATAGTCATTTTGTGGACAATATTAATCTAACTAACTCTCATCCTTCTGTTTTGGGTCATTGTTAGTTGTTCTTAGTCAAAAATTGAGTTTTCGGCTACTTGATCAGATTGCTCCGAAACTTCCCCAGAAAATCAGAAAAAAATCAAGGATCAAGACTCCCCTAGATGGAACTTCTTCTGAGACTCCGCCACTCAAAATCCAAAATTCCATCGTTTAGATACATTTTTCATTTTTTAAAATTTTTCATATCCTCAGAAAAATCCGAAAAAATTGCATTAGTTTTATTTGATTTTTAGAATTTTTTTGTTGTATTTTTATATTTTTATGATTTTATTTGACTGTTTTTTAGCATTTTTTGCTTAGTTTTTTTTGTTGTTTTTAAAAGCAAAACTCAAAACTGTTGAAATGTGAGAGAGTCTGATGACTGATTATACATAAGCATTGTCTGGATTTTAGAATTCGAATTCACTTCGGATGTTTTCGGATTTTATAATCTGAAAACCCAGGAACATTTTTGAAAATTTTACAGGGTGCGTAAGAATTGAATAGGGTGGAAAAAGTAATAGTCAAATTATATATTACAAATATTTGACATGATTTTTATTCGAGAAAAATCTGAAAATTACAAAATTAGAGAAAAACTTAGGTACAATTCTTTACGTGCTTTTTCGTATAGTTCTTAACTAAATTCACCGTGATTTTCTCAAATCCATAATTTTCTCAAAGTTTGTTATATTCAAAAAAGATATATTTTCAGTTAAGAACTATGCAAAAAGCACCTAAGGAATTGTACATAACTTTTTCAAACAAAATTATACCATTTTTCAAACAAAATTATACCATTATATACCTAACATATCGAAGATATCTTAATATCTACGAATGCAACTTTTTGTAGGGGGAATCTACAAATATAATTGTTCTCTATGTGTTTTTATACTTCAGTAATGTTAATATTTTTTTTGTTTGTTTTTAAAACTGTTAGAATATTTTCCTTCTAAAAAAAACACTTAAAAAATATTTTACCATGCAATTGACCAAAAAATATTTAATAATGCATCTCTCACATTGTTGTACATTTAATTCTTCATAACTCACACTATTCAATAATTTTTTATGGGGACAATACTTAATTTGACTAACAAAAAAGTAAATATATTGTTTTTTTATAAGGAAAGAGGTAAAGAGGACATCAAGATGAATCCACACTATCTCAACTAGGTTGACACCTTATAAAAACATCTATTGTTTACCGTCTACTCCATATATTATTAAAAAAAGAGAAAAATATATACAAAAAGTAAATATATTCGCAAACAAATGAAATATTTGCAAACAAATGAAATACTCGTATGAACAATTTATCCGAGTGTCTCAAACAAAAAATATATACTTTGACACACTTTAAACACTATTGGGATGCAAAAGGAGGGCAGTGGCCAGAGGAGGAGCCCTTCATGTGGCCCACCCAGAAAAATTTAAAATCTAACGATCACAGGTTTATTTTGCGAGATTTTATGTAATTTTGTGTCGGTTTTAGGTTTCGACTGATTCAAATTCTCGTAAAGTGGTGTAGTACCCCACCCAAAAATTGAAATAATTCAATTATAGGTCTATTTTGCGAGACTTTAAACAATTTTTCAATGGTTTTAGTTTTCAGTGGTTTCAAAAGTGGCATACGTGATTTATGTGATGCTTATACTTGGCATGTTATCGGAGGTTTATAGACCTTCAAATTTGCATGAGTTTCAAATCTCCCGTATATTGTCTTGTCAACTGAAAATTCTATTGGTTAACAGTTGTACTATACAAAAAAAGTTTCGAAATTTATAGTGTATTATACAAAAAAAGTTTCGTAATTTATAGTAGTTGTAATATTTTAATATCCACCATAACTTTTTAGTCAAACTCCGTCATTTCAACTTCGTACTTAATGCTTATTACAACTTTAATTTGTGTTTATATATTATAATTTATTTTAGTGGAAAGAATAATTGACAAAACAATAGTTTTTGAAAAAACTAAACCAGCCTACTGAAATTGGCACCGACAAAAATCGAACATGAGACCTTAAGAAGGATTACACTCCAAAAACCCAAGCCAATACTATCAGACCAACTTAAGTGGGTTGAAAAAACAATATTTTAAACGAAAGAATCATCGAAGTAAATACTTATCGGGTGATTTAAACAAACTCAACATATTTTGGCTAATGTTATAATTCTTATTTACTTTGATTGAAATTTCAACTATTGTCACATGAGTACAACTCATATAGTAAACGACTGCAAATATGTTTGATATGTTGAGGCGCGAGTTCGAACCCGCAAACAAAACGCAATTGTTGCATATCCCCAAAATGAAGGGATTGAAGTCGGGGACTTGAAAAAGAAATTTTATGTGCTTTTTCAATCTAAATAAGTGATTTTTACACATATCAAGTTTTTCTTTTGTGTTTTCGTGATCTCGTCGTCTCAGTGCGACATTGTTTGATTTCTCATTTTGGTGCGATGTTCGTTGGTTCATATTGAAATAGCAACATCAATCAATTACAAATTCAATACTTGATAATCAAAGTTGCATATGCAAGGGCATATGCATTTTGGTCACTTTGATTTGATTATAATCTTATTGTTTGTAGGCATTTAAGAGTTGTATGCTATTAACTTGGATGATGTGAGTTTGTTCATAGATTCATCTTTATTTTAGTCACTTTGATTTGATCATAATCATATTGTTTGTAGGCATTTCACTGTTGTATGTTATTAACTTGGATAATATAAGTTTGTTCGTAGATTCATATTTTTTTCAGCGATTTTGAATTTGTGATGATTGTATTCAATGTACTTTATCAATTTGAATGAATAATTTTTTTTTGTCAAAAATAAAAAAGACAACCTAAGGCAGCATTCTTTCTATTTTATTTATTTATTTTCCCTTCATTCCTTATCAATAACTAAAAATGATTTTCCCTAAGAAAAAAACTACGAATGATTTAGAATAATCACAATAAATAGAGATAACCAAAATATCAGAATGAGACTATCCTTGGAGCAATGGAAGTATATTCAAATATGCAATAGTCTAATTAAAACATCTTCATTCCTCCTATTACATGTTACATGCCCTTGAAAAAGATCTGTATTGATATAGAATTGAAGTCCAAGTCCATTGTTGATGACTTAATGAATGATGTAAGTGAGAAGCAAGGCCACCAGCATTAGGACATATGCTATTGCTTGGTCAATTGATGTGCCTGCAAATTTTTAAGAACAATTTGATTATTAGCCATGCGTTTAGCAACGAAACAACAACATTGGATAGAGCGGTTTAAAAAAACCAAAGACTAAACCCAAAAATATCAAATTGTGACAGATAGTTCACAAATTGAATTAAACCGAACTGTTTGTGAACTGTCAATAACAGTTCCATTCTTATCAGCGTGGTTCAATTTAACGGTTTAATTCATGTTTTTTTTAACAATCCTAAACATGCAGGGTTTTAGACTAACAAACCCAAGATAGTCTAGATCTATTAGGTAAAGAAACACAAACTCAAAAGAAAATGAGATAAATATTTCAAATCGCGACGACACATTTGATATTTTTGAGAATCGTAACCTAACCGGGTAGCACTTGGGTGACATAGAGTTGAGTGACATTGGTGACATTGACCAATCACAATGTCACAATGCTTGTGAAAGAGAGAGAAACACAAGCATTGTGACATTGTGATTGGCCAATGTCACCAATGTCACCCAACTCTATGTTACTCAAGTGCTACCCATTGTAACCATACATGATTGGTGCGACTTCAACCAGAATCACATTGTGGTCATTGAGACATCAAATGCCTGATGTTGTAGTCTAAATTGCAACTGTAAACCTTATTTAAAGTTTTTGATTGAGATATTATTATTAAGACAAAAACGTTTCTCAACGTGAGGTAAAATCTTATCTTTCACACTCAAAATCAAGAATTTATATGATTTATATTATAATTTAATAATCATTCAACTTCCACAAGTTTGATTCTCAAGAAAAATAACACAATTAGGATTATCATCCATGAACCATATAAGATGGTAAGATGAAGTTTATGAATTACTTGAAAAACTATGCTTAAAATCAAAATCTTAATGAAAACTTACCATCACTAGTGGGAGAAGGAGCCGGAGCAGGAGCAACAGACTGTGAAGAAGCCATTGATGCAAAAGATGCGTAAATAAGACCAAGGAACACGACCACCCAAAATGAAACTGCCATTTTTTTTTCTTTTCGTGATTCTCTCTCCTTTTATTTTCTCTTCTCTTTAAATTTCTTACAAGTTTTAAACGAGATAGAAAAAAAAAGGAGAGAGAATATAATCGAACTATGGGCGGGTGGTGAATACAAAGAGTTATGTGTTCCTTTTATAAGATTGACAACTTTCACATGAGAAAGCCAGCAATGATGAGATGTATAATTAGAGGTGCACCCGCATGTTTAGAAGGAAATGATTGTATTTTTTCTGTTAATTTTTTCATTTTCTAGAACATGATGAGTTGGTTGCATAATATATTATGTTATTACCAAAACAAAAAAGAATTTGCTGAGTTGGTTGTGTGCTGTGTATCCTTGTAATGTATCATTGATTTGAAGTTGTTATTAGGACTGACAGATTGCATATATGTTTAATAATTGACATGAATTTTATCCATTTTTGTGATTTTGAATAAGAGAATATTCGTAATGAAATGAAACTTTAGCATTAAAATATGTCTATGTAGGTAAAATAACTAAATATAGGTAAACAAATATATTTAATTTGGATTTGTTGTCAAAAATGATTTACTTAATTAGTGATTGTAATGAGTTTGATATTTTACATAATTCATTGAATTGTCAATTATTTTTACCAAATAAAATTTTATATAGTTAATTGAACCGTCCATTTTCTCATTATACATGTAATCAGAATATAATATAATAATTCCTGTGAGCTTAACTCAGTTGGTAAATATACTAAATATTATATGCAAGGGCCAAATTTGAACCCCCGACGTCCCACTTCTCCAAATTTAAATGTGCGAGCTCTAACCACTAAGTTACACGACAAAAAAATAAAAAAAATATAACATAGTATAACTATAATTATAACATAGTATAACTATAAAATTAATTATGCACCAAAAAGGTATAACCTTAATTACTTCATATATTCTTATAAACTAAGATATTCGTGTGCGTAACCAGAGAGTACTGCCTCGCTCCCATCTTGGTCACTCAAAATGCTACCCATTCTCCACCTTGGAGAGGTTTTTTTCTCCCTGTCCCCATCATGCAGGACCCATCAATATAAAAGTAAGAAATTATTACGAATTTTGTGACAACAATAAACATCACATATAAAAGAAATTCACAAACATATGGTGTGAACATACAAATAAATCTAACTTATAAATACTTGAATTCATGTCAAGCTTGTTTTAGAAATCTGCTCCGGGACAGGGTCCCCACGGGGTGGGTTATGACTATGATCCCCGTCCTTGTCCCCAAACCACCCTCGGAGTACTTTCTCCCTCATCCCCGTGCGCAAAAACTCCCCAGACCAGATGAGATAGTCCCTACAGGGATCCCCACTTACAAAGTTACAAGTGCAAATTGACATCCCTACTTCTAACGGATGTTTTTACCACACACTCATGTCGAGTCAAAATGCAAAGTAAATTACCCTTTTTATTCTCAACATTAACAAGTCAAACAACTAACAAGCTACTAGAAGCTTCTAGATTTTCTTGGATCATTGGGCTTGTGTCTCGCTGGTCCAATAAAACAGGGAATCTAGGTTATTGAGTGAATACAAAGGAATATAGAATAGGAAAGCATGCTGCAGATTAGAAAGGTTGTGAATTAAGACATAGATAAAGATGATTTTAGTTTAGGGTCCAGGTGGCTCAACAGATAGTAGAATCCGAGATATTTTAGCAAAAAAAAAAGTCTATAACAAACTGCATTCCGAGAGATTTGCACCATCAGAAATTAACTTCAGATCCATGAAGGCCTTTTCCAGCAAAAACGAGGGCCGGATAGAGCAATTACAATAGAGATAGACAAAATTTATAAAGCACATGACCAAAGGCATAAGCTACATATCTCTGTAAGTATAATCAACACTTCGGAAAAAGATAATAAATATAATCAACAGTTTGCCACAGCAGACCTAATAATTTCGAAATACTGATGCATATATAAACGAGTATACTCCCTCCGATCTTAAATATATGTAAAAAGGTACGTATATTTGGTCTAAATTTGAACCAAATATATGTACCGTTTGTTTATATTTAAAACGGTACGGAATATGTACATGGTTCCATTACTAATGTGCTAATGTTTGCTAAAATTCATACACATGATTCCATTTCTTATCATTTTGAGAAGGAACCTGTTGCTGTGGTAGTCAAGGGAAATTTGGATCCTCTTTGTTCTTGAAAATCTCAAATATTTGTTTCGAGTATTTAAGAGCAAGTGTTCTGCAAATTTCAACTCCTTCAGGATTATATTGTTCCAACTCCTCCACAGTTTTCTTTAGACCAACGTAAGGACTGTCATCAGTGAGGAACCCTCCCAAGACACGGCCTCTGAAAAATTGGAATTTCAACTAAAAAATGTTAGAAACCTGATAGAAAATTGTTAATAATATTCTGATTTTCAGTTAAACAGGAAGTTTGCCTCCAAAAAAAGTTACATAGCATGTTAAAAAGTTAAATTCAGCAAATATGGAACATTGTTAACCATATATATACAGAGAAGCCGTAACACCTTTAAACAGCTGAAAGAGGTGTCTGGTTTTAAATTGTGATCTGCAACCAAAAGTGCGACCACAACATAAAGGATATTAAAGTCTATGCAACCGCAATTTCAACTACATCGACCACATTATTCCGCAATATAAAGGTTTGCGACATAACTACAATCGTAATTTAAAACCATACTGCCACCGACATATACAAAAAGCATGCATTTTAAAGCTTTCTTTATGCTTATATAGTGCAGTAGTGCACAAAGCTCAATCCCAAACATGCGTATATTAATTGGTGATGTAAAATATGAGGAGAGACAACAACTAATTCAAACTGAACTCCTTACATAAAAAATTCAACATCACAGTTGGAGTTAACTCTGCTAATCAACATATATATAGTTCAAGCAGCATTTTACAAACCACAAAAAAGTAAAATAAAAATCTATAGTGACAAAAGTTTCCTTATGATAGTTCAAATTCACAATATAGTTATTGATTGTATGCCATGCTCATGCAGTCAAAATAGACTTTTTTAAGACCTTCCACTGATATTTTCCCTATTCCTTATTTCCTTTAATTACATGGAATTACAATGTTCAAATAAAAATTTTGTGAAAAATCTTGAACTAGAATATTAGAAATATTTTTGCACACGTTATAGTTAACATACACCACATGACCAAGTAATGTAAAAAGACAAATGTTGTTTGTCACGAAAAGCAACTTCACGAAAAATAACGAACTTATACGATTGCTCAACTTCACCTTTATCCTCCAGTGTTTTCCATCAAACAGGACGTTGCAGGTTTGACTACTCTTTTTTAAAAACATGTATTATTTCGTGAGTTTTGTGGTACGGATGCTTCGTGACATATAGCAATACTCAATAAAAGAAGTATAAACAAGAAAGCAACCATTTGGGAGAAGGCTGCTCCAAACAAAAACACAAAGTGCAAGATTCATATGGCAAAAAGACAGCAGAAGCATGAATGTTATAGTTTCTTTTCTTCCTACCTGGCAGCATCATACTTGCTAAATCCACGCCCGTCGCAGCCAAATGTTTCCTCGTACATCTGTTCCCCAACCATTTCCTGTCGATAAAGAACGCAGACAGCCTTCATACATAACACTGGATCCTTTCCAAATTCTGCAAGCATGTCAGCTTCATATTCCCACTTAATTTCCGGCCCTTTCTTCCTCTGAATTTTAGATAATATCTTACTTAAGTCTATTTCTCCATCCGATACGTCCTGTGAATCGGAATCCTTGTTATGATCTGGTAAATCTTGCGATATATTCGAATCATCAGAGTCCACATCACCGTTACATCCATCTTGTGACTTGTCAGAGTTGATTTCTGATACGTCAGAATCATCAACAATAAAACCATTCAAGTTTTCTCCCTCACTGTTTGATATGTCCTTTTCTAATTCATCCTCATCATCATGAGTATCATCATTTGTCGGAAAACAAAAAGATGTTTTATCATCATGTCTTTTGCTTACACATTTTTTGAGACGCTTTAGATGGCGCCTACTCGCTTTCTTCTTCTTCTTCTTTATAACCTGACTAATCGGCATATCATCATCATCGTCACTATCAGTAGCAGCATCATCAACAGCATTTATTAAATCGTCATCACTGACTTCCTCAACATGCTTCCTCATAAGTTTACTAATTGGCAAATCATCGTCCTCGTCGTCATTTTCAGATTCACTTAGAACAACATTACGAGTCTGTTTCCTTTTCGGAATTACAGAACATGAGTAGTCTTCGCCTAAATCAGAATTTTCCTCACTCTTCTGAGCATAATTGGAGTTAGAGTCCTTTCCCCTTTCTGCTACAGTACATGTTGACAGAGAAATTTTTCCACTACCTTGCCTATCAGATACATCTTGCACATAAGAACCCTTGTTGTTATCTTGTAAATCTTGCGAGCTACTCGAATTGACATCCAAATCTCTATTAGACTCGTCCTGTGACTTATCAGACACGTCTTCACAATCAGATGCATCAACAATAAAATCATTAATATTACCTTCCTCACTGTATGACAAATCCACTCCTAAGTCATCATCATCATTTTTTGAAATACTCTTCTGATACTTGATCTTATGAGGTCTACCTGAAGACATTTTATCATCCCGGTTTTTGCTTACGAGTTTCCTTCGAGTCTGTAGACGACGCCTTGGCATTTGAACGTCAACTTCTAAATTACCGGTAGTTATAGAGTTTCTCATATCATCATCGTCATGATCACTTTCTGACTCGCTCATAACAACATTGCAAGGCCGTTTCCTCTTGGTATTTGCAGCAAATAAGATATCTTCACCAAAGTCCAAATTTTCTTCATTGTTTTGGGCATGATTGTTGTCCAAGTTCTTTCCTTCTTCTTTGGCAAAACATGGTGCAAGTGAAATGTTTCCACCACCTTGCCTATCTAGTGAAATTTTGTGAGAAATACCATGTTCATCGTCGCTGTCAATGATATCAATTGCATTTACAGAACTAGATTTCACACCAGTGGGTGTAGTAGATGCTGCCATATTTTTGCTGCGACTCTCTTCAGTTTCAAATGTTAACTCTTCTAACTTTCTTCCCTGGTTGTATCATAGAACTCCACCCATTTCATTAACTCAAATTTTGCATTCATGTAAAACAGACTAAAGAAATTATTTACCAAAAACATAAATAAACATTCATGATTGCATAAGATTCAAAGTGTAAAATTGACTAATCCATTCATGAATTTGGATTACCTGCAGTCAACAATCCCCCACAAAAGTTGGTACATCGATGGCTGTTAGAAAGAAATTAGCCGGTCCAAATTTCAATGTAGATTTTGATTTTTCTCTCTCTAAAACTAAGGTACTGAGCTTGAAATCTAGACCGTCCAATCTCAATTCAACGACCACCAATGTGCCGACTACATGAATGCTAGGATTACTGACGGCAGACAATCCAAATTATTCATACATTGGATTAGATAGTAGCACCAATCTTAAAAATTATATGCCAAATGTTTGTGTTATTACTAGTGATATTTTGGGGGATTAGGACAAAACATGCCCCTCTTTATCACTTCACTAGGGTGCCAATTTCTAAGCATACTCATACAGACATAAAACAATGTGGTAAACACAAGATATAAAGAAATGTGATATTTGATCATTTGAATGCAGGTGAATGTAAAACACATAAACAAACAAATGCAAAAGCTAATAGACAATTACCTCAAGAACTATGACGCACGGATACAGACACGGACATCAGACACGACATGGACACTGACACACCGACATCAGACACGACACGGACACTGACACACCGACACCGCTAATAATTTGAGAACATCACATAATTCGGTGTAATTATATGTGTGGGTGTGTCGGTCCGACACCTGTTCGACACCCGGACACGACACCTGTCCGACACCCGGACACACTTAATCTAGGAGTGTTTGTGCTTCATAGCTAATATTAAATCTACAAAATAATTTTATATAGAAATTTGTTGAAAATGAAAATTGGGGATAGCCATGGCCCATTTGGGCCATCCCCTTTCACTACCCTAAAAAAAAAAAAAGAACCTTTTACACGAGTAAACCACCAAATTAGTTTCTGACTTTGTAAGACGCTCTCAACTAGTTCCTAAGATTATGAGTAAACAACTTACTATAAATTAGGTCTCTCACATACTGGCAAGACTCAAAAGGATTCATTTAACAATGTAGCCCTAGTATGTGTAAAGGACATGGTAGCCCTAAAACATGAATAAAAGAACCTTCTATGATAAAAATAATGCTTAACAAATGTAATGAAAAATCATATAAAGTGGATAGAAAAAGAGAAGCAGTAGTAAGCATACCTTAGAATGGAAGATCATCTGAACTTTTGTTTAGCGTAACTGAATAGCGGAGGAAAAGAAAGGGTTCCAAAAGAAAAGGCGGAGAATGAAATAAATGTATTTTAATTCAATTTGTGTTTCATGTTTCTTTTCGATAAACCATCAATTTGGTCCATATTCTCGTAAGGCACTCTGAGATTAGTCATTATATATTTTCAAATAATTGTTTTTTAATTATATCCCTATCTTTGTGATTTTGTCACCTAACAAGTCATTTAATTGAGAAATTTTTGACAAAAACATAGATTATTGTGAAATATTTTCAAAAGTTTTTTAATTACAACTCTGTCTCTATGTTTTTGTCACATGACGAAGGACTTGATTGATTTTTTTTTAACAAAGACAAGAACAATTCTGAAATATTAATAGAATTAGAGACTAATTTAAGAGTGACTTACAAAGACACAGGCCAAATTAATGGTTTACTCGTTTCTTTTCTGTTCAAGTTAAAAGGTCGAGTTATACAAGTAATTGGAAAAGATTAGCAATCATATTCAAAAACAAAAATCCTTTTCTTATTTCAATTCCTACATTTTGTTTTATTTTAAAGTTACATATGTTTTTGTCTCCCTAGAAATTTTCATTGACTTTTTATATTAGTTTCCTTAACAATTTTTGCTGACTTTTAATTTCTCAAACTTTTCATCCATATTTTTTGTCATAACTTTTAAGTCATGTCATGTGTATGTTTCATATTTTTGAATAATTTTTTCCAATAATGTTTAGAATATTATAAAGATATATTTCAAAAAGAATTAGAATTTTGTAATCAAACATGCCAGTTGCCAGTTTCTTCCGCTTCACCAATTCTCGGCGAGTTGCCGCTCTCCACTCATCCAGTAAGTGGGTTGCACGCTCAATTGTTTGCGTGCTCATTTTGTTATGTTATTGCCAAAGTTTCATGTTCACGTGTTTCCATAAGCTCCACAAAACCATGACTAAAAGCTCACTTTGAGCTGAAGAAAGCTGATGCAAAAGAGCAAAGATTGTGGCAATGAGGTTTTCTCCAAACGGACATATATTCCACGCAAGAGGACAACTTTGGAATAAGAGGATTGCTAGAAAAAAAACCTGCCAAGAATTAGTAACCATTTCCTTGAACCCCGGTTCTAAGCGCCACATATTTTCATACCGAAAATGTCACTTATTAAGATGGGGCAGAGGCATAGGAGTGCGATTTAGGCGAATAGAATAGTGATCAGAAGCAGGTGCCACAAGAGTTTCTACAGAATCATCCGGAAATAAATTAAACTACAAATTATTAGCAAGAGCACGATCTAATCTTTCCTCCACCACATGTAGTGTACCAAGACTCTTAAACTAAGTAAAGGGATAACCTTCAACCGGAATATCTAACAAACCAGAGTCGAGAACAGCTTGCTGAAAGACATTGATTAGCCACCGGGGTCTAGAGTTGCGACCTCTTTTTTCACTTGCATCCAAAATATCATTAAAATCGCCAAAAATACACCAAGGTCCTACAAATTGATTTTAAAGTTGACGTAGAAAATTCCACGCGGCAGTTCTACAGTCTCCATTAGGATAGCCATAATAGCTGGTAATTCTCCAAGTACCAAGAACAAAATCAATAATCTCAGCAGTGATATGATTATTAGAAAAATCAACAAGCTGACAATTTAAAGAATTTCGCGAAAATAAAGCAAGACCCCCGCCTCTACCTTCGCGGTCTACAAAAATACAAGAATCATAACCAAGCAAGTAACGTAAATCTTCAATTTTATTTCAGTGGACTAATGTTTCACTTAAGAAGAGGAGGTCCGTATTGAAGTGCTGAACTAGGTATTTTAAGTCAGGAATTGCGTTTGGGCTACCTAAACCCCGACAATCCCACGCTACTAGACTCGTTTTCCTTAGCAAGCCTAGTCATTAGGACCCACCATTGCATCTTGTTCAACATACAAAGGATTATAATTACATTCATTTCAAAATCCCCCCCAACACTAACATTTGTTCCTATTACATTATTTCCCACAACTCCATCAACAGCAAATGATGATTCACCATTTTGAAGAGCCATCACACACTTTCTTTTTTTCAATTCTGACCCCGCCTCGTCATGAGCACCTTCATTATCAACTTGAGAGTGTTTTGCTCCAGTAAGAGGGAAGGAAGCCGCATGCAAACCAAGCACTAGAGGACGACCTGAAACAAGGTTAGAGGCCAAAGTACCTGTGGATGAGGACGGAAGGAGGTTCACTTGACAATTTGCATGCGCACCTGCACCATTTTTGGCTTGAACCACAGTTTGAGCAGTAATAACACGCACCCTGTTTAATAACATGAATTTCATTGTGGACAGTAAGCATATGGCCATTAAAATTAGACAAATTCACAGCAGAGGCATCAATAGTATTTCGGCCAGCAGAGGAACCAACATGGAAAGAACTTGGGCTCGACATAGCAGCAAGTATAAGGTCCTGCAACCACTTGTTGGTAGCAACCATACCTATGTGAGTAGTAACATGCTTGAGGTCAGCCCCCCCAATTAGGCACACCACATCCGAATCCAACTCAAACAAGTCAGGACACACCTTGTCGGAGTGTCTAAGAATGCCACACCTGTAACAGAAAACACCAAGTTTCTCATATTTAAAATAAACAGTAACATAGGAACCATTGCTAGCACGAACTTTCCACTCCTTTTTTCAAAGGGACAGTAACATCAATACGCACTGTAAGCCGCATATAGGAAATATGAATGAAGTTACGAGCATCATAGGATTTGAGGGCACCAAGAAAACTTACAATACCTTGACCTACCTTTGGTTGAATGAAACCAAACGACAAGCCATGAACCTGTGCCCAAATGTCCATGTGATTCAAGGGAAAAGAGGCCGGCACAACACCTGGAGCAATAAGGTCCATGACTATATGAAAGTTGTCATATAGCCAAGGACCTTCATAAAAAATATGGGCATCATCTAGTTTGTGATGAAATTGGAACAAATAGAGATCAACATCAGACTAAATGACCGTCACAAGCTTCCCTGGTTTCCAAGCACGAGACATACGCTCATTGAAATAGGCGGCTTTGATTATTTGACCGTCGTTAGACACGACCAATCAAGCAGTGTATAAGGATGGGGGATATTTCGATTTCAACAGCCAAGTTTAGGGTTAGACCCTCATTGGCCAAGGTGGGTCCATCAAGGTTGAGATGTGTAGGATCCATGGAATCAGATAGGAAAAAGGTAGCAAGGATGAAAACGGCGAGGAAACAAGAGAGGAAGAAAATAGAAAGGTATGCACGTATAAAGATGTGAATACAGGATTCGGGTTTGTGAGGGATGAAGCAAACTATCCATGAGGGATTGTATATAAAGGCATGGATGGAAACATCTAGATCATGGATCAGATGAGAAACAACTTATCACAAGGCAAAATCCGGCCTAGGATGCGGCGGCAACCCAAGAACAGGTTGCGGCTAGAAACCCTAAGGGTCCGTTTGGTTCGAGAATTAGGAGGGGAGGGATTTTAACGGAGGGGAGGGGAGGGGAGATATTTTAATTAAAAACGTGTTTGGTTCGCAAGGGGAGGGGAGGGGAGGGGGAGGGATTTTAAAATTATTTTACTGTTTTACCCTTAAACTTAATTAAATAAAAGAAACTACTTGATTTTACAATTTCAGAGACCAACCAATGACAAACACACATCTAAGCTGTTTATTTTATTTCAAACTAGCTCATATATTTTCCACAACAAGACATAAACCGGTGAATTAACATTCAAAAAAAAAGGATCAACAAACAAACAATAATAAGTTGAATTAAAATAAGATAATAATAATAATAAGCCCGTTGACATCAATAAAGTAGTAGTAGTAGAAGTGGTTTTAGATATAACAAATAAGAGTTATAGATAATATAATAATAAAAGTTGTTAAAAAAAAACAAAATAATAATAATAATTGTTATAAGAATAAAATAACCTAATAATAATAAATAATAATAAAAGTTGTTACAAGGTTAATATTGGGATTTGAAATTACTTTAAGGATAATTATGGCAATGCAATCAAATTTTAAAAAGATTTGCTCCCCTCCCCTTCCCTTCTAAAAATTGAACCAAACACTTCAAATTAAAAATCTCCCCTCCCCTCCCCGCCCCTCCCCTCCAAAACTCTCGAACCAAACGGACCCTAAGAGAGAATTTTTTTGACAAAATATCCCTTTAATCTTTTGTTTCCATTAAATAAACTTTTAATCCTTATAAATATTTTTAATTTTATTTTCAATTCTTCTAAAAAAATTCAGCAACATTTGATCCCCAAATATTTTCAATCATGACTTTTGGTCTTGTTTTTAAGCCAACTCAATGTATACTCTTTGTATTTTTAAAATAATTTTTTTGGAGATGTTTAGAACTAGTGTGCGACTCGTATGCGGACACACGGGTAAATTTATCTTCAACATACAGTGATAATAATTGTCAAATATTCAAAACAACAAAATCATATCATTAAATTATTTCATGTTACACCCCATATTGATTAAATAATTTTTTCAGTATATGGCAACAAATAGGACAACATAAAAGCACTTTATATGAATCGAATATTAACGGCCACACCTTTGCATAATTAGAAAAACTTCGATATGTGGCAACAAAAACAATTAGAGCATATTATATAAAACAAATTGAAAGTTTCCAAACATAATTCTACATAATTAAAAATACAACATAAACATAGAAGACGAATAAAAGAAAGCACTTTCACCTTCAACTCCAAAAACATCTCCTACATAATTGAAAGTTTCCAAACACAATTCTAGTGTGCAGCCCATGCGACGCACAGGTAGAATTAACATCGGCTACAGACTGAACAATATCACCACGACGCATAAAATACAAACAAATCACATTCACATTCAATTCCAAAAACAAAATCCAAAACAAAAAACAAAAAAAAAAGCGTACAAAGGAGTTAAAAAAGAGTACTACATCGATATATGACAATAGAATTTAGAAATTTCTTCAGTAACTTCTTGCAACAATTCTATTGTGATGACACAGTCAGAAAATAGATATTCATTTGAGTATGAAGAGAAAACTCAAGTAGTAACCACCATATTACATAACAATTATCCACAAATACTTACACAAATCGTAAAAAAAAAATACATCTCATCTCGAATTAACAGCTATGCTCACATGCACTTAAAAAAATAAATATATCGTAACACACCATTTTCTTTGACAAAAAACAAATGATTATAGCACCACACAAAGGCGACAACATATATACCAGAAAAAGCAAGAATGGACAAATATAAGGATTAATTTTGAACATGATCAACAACGCCAAATTGTTTGTTGGATGTCATGTTTACTTGAAGAGTTTCAATGCAAAGTCAAAATGAATTAAAGTCAACAATAAAGGTGAAAATATCATCCTCGTTGATCAATTTAGGTCGTATAAAATGATGCCATCTTGATCAAAAATATTTGTATTATGCATTGTTCACCACATAGGCAATCATAACTTCACTTCTTGTTTTTATTTTTTTAAATCTGTAAAAGCAATTTTTTATGAGGATCATCCTCCCTTCCTTAAACCCTAGCCACCACACAACCGTGGCCTCCCCATTGTCGTGTTCCAGCCGCAATTTAGTGCAAACTCAACACCATATTGTTTTTCTCTTTGCGATATATATCTATGTGATTCACTTTTTCAAAACAATAAGTTATCGCAGAACCTGTACTTCCAAAATTATCTTCATTCCCTACCACCTATAAACTCATTTGTATATAAAGTGATTCAAGATAAATTTAAAAAATGCGAACGAACCAAATTGTGTTCAATAAATTACAAACTAATTAAATATTAATATAAATATGAAGTAATGTGAAGATAAATTTAAGATTCAATATAAGCTATTTTTAGTTTTTTTTTTGAAATGATTCATTATTTCTCCTATTATAAATGTAAATAAAGGGAAATACAATTTTTTTTTTTACAAAAAGAGGAAGACATTGCTATTTTTTTGGTAGATAGATGAAATGGCAAGGCCTTTATAAATTCACACACACAACTTGAGGTCCTAGGTTCGTACTTCGGTCATGGCATCCCGCCTAACAATTTTGACATTTTTACCATATGAGTTAGGACTTGAAAACATTGTTCTAATATTACATATCAAATTATTGAAAAAAAAAACTATTCAAATAAAGTTTACTACAAATTCATGTAGAACAAACTTTTGAGTAAAGACGACACATATAGTTTCTTTCGTTTATAATTTTTTAATTCATTTTATGTATGACAATACTAAGTCAAATTTGCTTATTTAGAAAAATGACTTATAAAAAACAATAGTGTATAAGTGATACGTGGAGTGTAATTGTGAAACATTATAATTAAATTCCGATTGGCATTGATTCGAATGAAGTAGGGTTAAGTAGAATTTGAAAAACAAATTAAAGTTCAACAATAACAATTCACATTCAAATATTTTTATTATTTTGATTAGAAAATATTTTGAAAATTCACTTTAAAGATGTATTTTAGGGTGTAGATTCTTAAAAAAATTAAATTATATAAGTTGCAAGATTGAAATTATTTTATTAAAATGAATAAAATGCAATTTTGGACATATAGCTACTCCCACCACCGTTTGGGGTCTACACCCCCTTGAACTAATCTGAATTGGGCAAAGCCCAAAAATTGGGAAAAGCCCAATTTCCCTCATTAAACCCGACATGTCTCCTCCCATCCTCATTTCTCATTCTCTTGAAACCCTAAACACAGTTTTCTCCCTCAGTCGCCGCTGCCAACCTCTCACCTACCACCATGGCTGAGATCGACATCAATCAGACAAAAGAATCTTCCCATCCTCACTTCTCATTCTCTTGAAACCCTAAACACAATTTTCTCCATCGGCCGCTGCTGCCAACCTCTCTCCTACCACCATTGCTGAGATCAACATCGATTAGACAAAAGATCCATTTTTTTTTCTTCAGCTCTTCAACCTTCTATATCCTTCTATCCCAACAAAATCAATAATAACTCAGATAGAAAAGTGGTTATCTTTTTTGATGGAGTTTTCATGCAACTTCAACCTCGTTTCATTAATTAGGGAAAAAAGGTAATCCAGACTTTTTTTATATTTTTTTATGCAGATCATTTTGCATGTCTTTCTCTGATTTGTAGTTGTTTTTTATGTGAGTGGTTTCAAACATCATACTATGTAATAAATATATGGATTTTATTTTATTTTATTGGGTACACATGGATTTCTTATTCTACTCTTCAAATTCCCCATCTTACTTTGGGGAAGAGTCTTCATCCTCATCACTAGTGGCCTCATGTTCATTTTTTTCAACAAGAATTCCTTTTCCGTTTGATGCATTACTGTGTATAAAAGTTTAATATAAAATGTGTACTAGAAGTAAATAGAAAATAACAAACACAAGTACATATTTGAATAACCTACTAAAAAAATTAATTACAATATACCTTGATTCTCCCTTTTCGCGAGTACATGGAATACCTTCCATCTTGTCCTGTTCAATGATGTCCATGTCACTCATGTGTCCAGTAGTCTAATTAAGGTTGATTGAATTTAAATTAAAAAATTGAAAAGAATGATAGATCTTGGAATTTAACTATTCTAAAATAATAATTCACATTAAAAATTCATGTTATAAAGAGAGAAGTGATCACTTAAAAGAGTGAAACACAAAATATTTTGCGACTAAAGATAAAAAAAGATCTTACCCTTATATCCAAGTTTAAGTCTGGAATTTGTGTGCTAGGAGGCATGGAAGAATATGCATTGTTTGGATTTGCATTATCAATGCAAAATGCTAAAAGTCTTCTAGCAATATCTATTTCATTCAAAGAGGTGTTTATTTGGGCACCCAACTCCAATTGGTGTCTAAGATACCCCCGACTTGGGTTAATTCTCCAAGCTCCCCCTTCTATTAGGATTGAATAGGCAACATCTTGTCTTTGATGTGGTTCTATTGATTGCATGATTCTCATCAGGCCATTTAACCCCAAAATCTGAATGGCATTTTGAAAGTCAGCATACCTATTGGCCGAAAAATATTGGCCAAATTCACAATCAACATATATTAGCCCTTATATTTCTCTGATCCATTGTTTTATTCTTCTCATATTTAATAAAACAATGGATCAGAGAAATATAAGGGCAAATATATGCTGATTGTGAATTTGGCCAATATTTTTCGGCCAATAGGTAT
>Ga0228710_1005647_pt1 | contig 19330 bp, 16 predicted proteins | sample MedpolnodulmetaG_FD_177995 | JGI IMG/M metagenome (GOLD analysis project Ga0228710, IMG submission 177995) | Root nodule microbial communities from Medicago polymorpha collected in Santa Monica, California, United States - pink nodules | ecosystem: Host-associated > Plants > Roots > Nodule...
TTAATTTTAATTTTAATTAGTCATTTTTCTTTCTTTTACTTTAATCACTTTTATTTTAATTTTTACTAATTGTCCAAAATGTCCAAAAAATAATAGTGTCAATGTCTAATAGGTCACAAAAAATATGACCAAGGTCCAAAAATATTTCAAGTCAAGTGTTGACTTTGACATTCCTTTTCCAAAATTCACCATAATTGTCCATCAAAAACCATTAAACCATTTTTCCATTTTCATCAACCTCCTCACCTATAAATAGAGCCCTCATCCCTCACAATTTCACACACCAAAAGTTCTCTTGAGTTGTCAAAGAACTTTTCTCTCTTCTCCCTCATTTAGCTTGTGTTGACGAGCTATTCTTTTCTTCTCCCTCTTTTTTCTGTCCCTTCGGAAAAAGTCCCTTTGGAATTTTGTCCCTTCGGTAATTTTTCTCTTTGGAATTTTGTCCCTTCGATTGTCTCTTTCTTTTATTTTATCTTATTTATTCCGCTGTTATATATTCAAAAAAATGCAAAAAATATTAGGTTAGAAAAGGGTTTTCGTGGTGATCCAACGTCACTACAAAAATCCCGCGCTTTTTTTTTTATTGCTCTGTTAGTTTAATTTTCAAAACACAACAAAAACATTCAAATAACAAAAATCACAAAAATATTTTCATAATAAACCTTGATTTACAATCAAGTGATTCCCTTTTTATTTTACTTTCTTAATCAAATTTTAATCCATTTAATCATACTTTGAGTCATCTTTTAATATAAAAAAATACAAACCAATTCATATTTGCCACTTGACTTTTCATTTTAAAACCTTTTTTCAAAACTAGTAAAAAACACACAACCAATCAAACGTCAATTTCTACCCCGAACTACGAGGTTTTGATCCCTCACGGGTACGTAGGCAAAGGACCTAGTCCTTCCAAATCAATAAAAATATAGATAAAATAGGTCTCTTTGTTTCTTTTTATAACTTTTAATTCCATTTTTTTAAAACAAGCAAGTTTATAGCACAAAACATTAAATAAAACCAAGAGGTTCTCGTAGGATACTACGGACATAAATGGTGCTAATACCTTTCCTTTATATAACTAATCCCCAAACCCTAAATCTCTTCAATATGGGGTAGTTTGAACTTTTTCCCCCTTTTTCTTAAAAAATTTAAATGTTCAGTCGTGAAATAAAATAGTGAGTCTATGCTAATAAAATAGCTTGACCTCCGAAAAATGATGCGACATTCATCTGCAACCACGTTTCATCTGGATTCAGGAACAGATTCTCGCCCCAATCCTCAATCAAGCACAAGTTTTTGCTCCTTAGTAACAGGCCCTAATCCAAACCCTTGCACTATAAAACCTGTACCTGCAGAACACAAAAGGGACCAAAAAAAAAAACAAAAATTCATCACATTCAAAACCTGCCAAAATCACATAGTAACATACTCGAACCAACTCTCATTTTTTTTCCATTACTATCACGTGTTCCAGATCACTTATAACCACAATCAATTCGTCGAACACGAATCTTACACACCAATAAACCACCATAACAAAACCGAGCACACCACAGACGAACCGGTGCCGAATCCGTTCCGTACATCTCAGCTGTACCACGAAACCAGCCCCTTCGAACCAGTCAGCCGCGTCACGAAGGCGAAGCACCAAAGCCGATCCGTACAAAGGTATATTTTCATTTATGCTTAGATCTAGGGCTTAATATTTGTTGTATAGGAATTTTGAGGTGAGGAGAGTGCAGAAGAGAGAAAAGGAGGCTAAAAAACGTTAAAAAAAAAATATAAAGGGTGGCTTTAGCGGCGGCGCCGCCGCCTAAGGTGGTCGGCCACCGCGCCGGAGCCACCTCCGACCGCCACTCTCCTCGTCGGAGAAGATGAAGAAGGGAGGAGAGAGAAGAGAGTATTTTTTGGTTAGAAGGAAAGAAGAGAGAGAAAGGTTATAGGAAAATGAAAGAAACTTCTCCCACCACCTATTTATATAGCCACTGAATCCTATGCACGCGCGGCTATACTGCTACTGTGCGTCCTCAGGTCCAAGCCGTCTGATTTCAAATCGGACGGCCCTTGCTTCACCAACCCATTTCCAACTGGGTCGACCCAGCCTTCACCCAAACCCACTAGGCCTAGTAAACCGATCCAGCAAGGCCCATCTTGCTTTTCCCCCTTTATCTTTTGGCTTGCTGTTTAACATCCCTTGCCTACTGCCTGCACCCCCCTTCGCATCATTTTACTTTATTTCATGCATTTTAAATTCTCTTGCATTTTTTATCGTTTCTTCTTTGAAATCTATTGGTTTAGGTTGCATATTTATCATTCGTTCGTCATTTAATTTGTAGCATGGGTTTTAAAATGTGTATTTAGGCTTTAATATAATTCATTTATTTATTTTCGTTTTCTTTTGTGGCTCGGAACTTAGAATGTAAATTAGGTTCGAATGTAAATATTTCTGTCATTTATTTTATCGCAGACCATAGCATGTATCGTAGGCTTTTATGTAATAGTCGTAGGTGCATGTGTGCGTGTATGCCTTACCTTTTATGCTTCTAGCTTAGGTTAATGGTCTTTGTGGTGATCCAACGTCGCCACAAAGTAACCATGCTTTTATCTTCTCGCTCTGATAGTTTCGTTTTAGTCTTATTATTCAAAAAAACAAAAACATGCAAATAACAAAAACTCAAAAAACTCTTTCACAATAAACCTTGATCCCAAATCAATTGACCTCTTTATTTTTTATTCTTTCATAAATCAAAATTGCAACCAATCTTAATCATATTTCAAGTCATTTTCCCTTAATATAAAAAACACAAACAAATTCATTTTGCCACTTGGCTTTTCCTTTCAAAACTTTTTTCAAAACTAATAAAAAACACACAACCAATCAAACGTCAATTTTTACCCCGAACTACGAGGTTTTGATCCCTCACGGGTACGTACGCAAAGGACATAGATAAATAGGCCTTCTTTTTCCTTTACCACTTTAATTCCATTTTTAAAATAAGCAAGTTATAGCACAAAACGTTAAATAAAACCAAGAGGTTCCCGTAGAGTACTATGGACATAAAGGGTGCTAACACCTTCCCTTTATGTAACTAACCCCCGAACCCTAAATCTTTTCAAAGGGGTGTTTCGAACTTTTTTCCCCTCTTCTCTTAAAATTAAATGTTCAGTCGTGAAACAAAATAGTGAGTCAAACACTAATTAAATAGCCTTGACCTCCAAAAAATGACGCGACAGTGCGGAAACATATTGTTGAAGAAAGCTAGAAGGTGGTGGGTAAACAGTGAAAATACAATCTCCAAGCTTCTCTCTCCTCTCTCTAGAATTCATTTTTCTCCTCTTCGCAAGGCTATAAAAGATGTTCCAGAATACACTGATCAATTAGTGGTCGAGTTTAAAACCAAAAAGGTAGATTTTAGCCATGAGCAACCAATTTCCATACAAATGTGTTTGTTGGCGGTGCCTCTAATTAAACCACATAGCTTGCAGTTGTCTTTCACCATTTGAACATCTCAACCCCATTTTTATTTATTAAAAATGCAACACCCAAGGTTGACGAAAGAGGGAGTGGTCGCCGGTGCACAAGGCACGACAATGAGCGGCTCCCGGCAGCTTCTAGAGGAACCGAATCACATCGGAATGAGAGGGATCCTGAGGCTGTGTAGGTATGGGACTACATGGTTGAAGGAAGGCTTATTAGAATTGTTTCGTACTACCTATATCAACAAGATGCATCTTCTTTTTGGTAGCCCATTCCATAAGAACTCAACAGTTAAGCGTGCTTGACTTGGAGTAGTCTTTGGATGGGTGACCTACCGAACACGTTAAAAAGACTCGTGTTGGTTTGTAGGGTCAGTCGACAATGCTTAAAGTCGTCTGGGGTGTTACGAAAAAGATGTTCTTAATTTTGGTTATTCTTAATTAATTTTGGTTATTCTTAATTATCATATCATAATAAATTGGATTTAATTTTTGTTTTAAATTTTACTATTATCATATCATAAATTAAATCAGCATGTAACTCTATCGTGAAGAGTGAGTGATCTTCCATTGGATGTTCCATTGATACGTTATGAGGAGAGTCCCGATGATTATCTACATTTGGTTTAGAGTAACAACAAAATACAAAATTTTAAGATATTGGTTTATGAGTCCTCTCACTTATAAAATGTTTAACCTTCAATTTTTTAAACAATGATAGACTTCTTACTCACACTTGTTTTGTAAAAACATTACAAATAGAAGTAAGCTGTTACATTACTTTACTCTAGAAGTTAACTAATCCTTGCTTCCCTTATTGCAATTCTGACACCAATAATGGAAACCTAGCTCACTAATTAAGAACAATATTCCATTCTGATCAGTTCAAAGATATATGCATAATTGAATAAGAGTGTTCTAGGGCTATTAATTAAATTCATTATTATGAATTTATTAAAATTACTTTTATTTAATTTATACACTAGAGGGTCTATCGCAAATAGCCCTTTCCACAAACTAATGTAACTTAATAATTTATATTTTACAAACTCTTGCACAATAAAAAAAAAATCCTTTTGCCAAAAAAAATCCTTGAACTCATGGACTTTATTTTTCATTATAATGATATTGATAGGAAGTTTCCACCGCTGTTTATCAATGATTAATTTACGTCGGATAATCTGTAGGGCACACAAAGTATGTTCTTCCCTTCCAAACGGATTTTTTTCATACGCTTGAGACAATAATCGAATCTCTAACCACATGCTTAAGAGACTCAATTTCCTTACTACTCGGACCAATCTATTATTTGCAACTCATGGGACTTTTTTTTTTTGTCAAGTAGTCTAGTGCCTGGAGCTCACACAATTTAATTGTGGAGAAGCGGAGTCCGGGGTTCGAACCCGACCTCTGCATATAATATGCAATATCCCTACCAACTGAGCTATGCTCACGGGGATAACTCATGGACTTTTTTATTATGTCAATAAAGAAAATAGTTAGTTCATCACAACCTCAAATAAATATTACTAAGACACGCATGAAATTACATTAATTTAATTATTTTAAAAGCTAGCACACATTATTTAATTCTTTCTTACTTTAATTTATTACTTTTTTTATATGTGTGTCTAAATGTTATGTCTAAATTTAGACTGATCGATTAAAATTTCAACTCGTGAGCTTTTTATCATGTCCAAATTCAAAAGGTATCTTTGCCATTCAAAACAAAACCAATGAGCTATCTCACAAAGTCAAATTGCGGCTAGCTAGCTGCCAAGCATCATCTTTATTTTATATAACAACGGTCTGAGTTCATCGCTGAAGATCACTAAATAAACTAAATATTTTTCTTTAAGATAATTAAATAAATTTATTGAAAGGAATGAAGAAGATATATTCACGTATATTTAACTTTTTCTTTTGCAATTTTGTTGTATTAGTACGACGTTGTTTTGTTTATTTTTGTTTGTGCGATGTTGTTTTGCTTTATCGTTTTGTCATTTTTTGTTTGGTTTGAGATTATTAGATCAGTTTCAATCTAACGTAGATTTAATCAATTGTTTTAATGTCATCAACGTTACAGATTCTGATGCATGGTTATTGAGGACACTTGAATATAGTCGTATTTGTAGGTTTATATATTTTGTCGTCATATGCCATTGGCATAGATGTTTTGAGTATGATAGCAGATTCATTCTTTTTGTTTTTAATGAATTTGTATGGTATCAATGTATTTTATCAATTTAAATAAATCATTATCGTTTATTTTTATTTTTATTTTAAAAAAGATAAAGATAAATAAATAATAATTCAAAATAAAAATTAAAAACTAAGGAATAAAGACACAGATTCCATCACCTTATTTTTACGATGTCATTATGCATGTGCTTATGTGAATATATTATTATATTCCTACACTTGAACCATTTTTGGAACCAAATGGGAAGAATAATATTATTTTTTAAGGTCCCCGTGAGCTTAGCTCGGTTGGTAGTAGAGACATTGTATAATTTATGCAGTAGTGGTTGGGGTTCGAACCCGGACACCCCACTTCTCCACATTTAATTTTAATTGTGTGAGCTCTACCTATTAGACCCAAAAAAAATAATTATTTTTTTAAGGAAATTGGCGCCGAATATTATGACGTATTTTTGACGTGCTTAATATATGGATAGTGTTTTTTTTTGACCGAATTCATATCGAAAGATAGTTATATATGTTTATTGGAAGGAAAAAAAAGTGCATTTATCTCTTCTCATTTCATAAGTCGTCAACACTACAAATACAATTTTTAATTTTTTTCTTTTTGCCCAAGAGACATCACTAAACTGATTCGAACATTATTTTATCTTAAAAAATTAAAAAAAAAAAGTGCATTTATTGTGTAATTATATTTTACGTATGGTCGTGAAGATTGGCAAAAAAAGTGTACTCCATTTTCGTAAAGAAACGTACACTTTCTCTTTCGCTTTATTTATAAATATTTCTCTCTTTTGCTTTTGCTTCAAGTTGTGTTCGTTGGTTGGCCAATAATAATTGGCTTCTTCATGAAGATCTTTGGAGACATCAGTAAAATATATCCACACCAATAAAATATTAAAGCAACTTATTCGGTAAACACACCTTTTTTTAAGAATAACAAAGACGTATAGAATTGGTTCAAATGGACAATATTTACAAGACTTTTACTTTTTACATCTTATGTGTTTCTCTAACGCAAAGTTTAAAAAAGTACTATCAATCAAAGTGTGATTCTAATTCACCGGTTCATCAAAACTCCAGAAAGATTTAAACCAATGGCTGAGCTAGGTAGGGACAGGGGAGGCCATTGCCTCCTCAAAATCCCAAAGTTTTCATTTTTAATAGGTATATATACAAGCGTTTGCATCCAGCCTAGTGTTAAAACAAGGCGCCTTTGATTTTAGTGACGTGAGTTTGACCCCTGCCACATTAATTGTAGCATTCGCCAGTAATGTTTGTATTTTTTTAACAAAAAATACCAATAGAGAGTTTCAAACCACGTATAAGAGACCAAAATTAAAACAAACAAGTCACTTGACCTATTTCTTTATTTATAAATTTATTACGATAATATATACGCATATATATCCTAAACATACGGCCCATCCATAAAAAAATATTGTTGGCTCTGCCACTGATTTAAACCCTAATTGACCATCATGCTTAGGCTTGAAAACCTTTTCTCTCTTGATCTAATGCATTTTTCTCTTATTGTCTTTATTTTAAGGGGAGGGTGGTTTTCATCAACTCAATGTTGGCATCAGTACCCATCTTTTATCTCTTTTTATTTAAAATGCCTATAAGGGTTTGGTAAGGTGCTTCTTTAAATTCAAAATACCTTTGGTGAGATGGCCGGATGTTTGTAAATATAAGAATGAAATGGGATTGGGAGTGAAAGACTTGAGAACTTTTATTTCTTCTCTTCTTACAAAATGGAGGTGGAGATTGAAAAACAGGGAGAATGATGCGTGGAAGGAGGTATTGTTAGCCAAATATGGGGATGCAAGTTATTTTACTCTTAATTCCAATTTATTGTTGCCGACAAAGTTTTCTACTTTTGGAAGAGGAAGGGGGAAGAGCAAGAACTTTCTTTTGGCAAGACATTTTGTATTTTAAATACTCCGCTTTGTGAAGCTTTTCTTAGGCTTTTTGCAACATCATTTCAAAAAAAAAAAAAAAAACTTGTTAGTAACATGGGGTCATGGGAAGAAAGTATTTGGCATTGGGATTTAAAGCGGCGGAGGAATTTCATTGTTTAGGAGTCAAATCTTTATCAAAATTTGATGTGTCTGATAAAAGATGCAAATATTTGTTCTTGTGAATATAGTTGGAATTGGAACCTTGAACCTTCGGGTAATTTTTCGGTTAAATCTTTGTCTGTTAAATTATGCTCCAAATTTCACTCTCCTTGCACCTTTAGCGCATCCAAGCATAGTGGGTTGACGAACAAATGTGATAGTTTTGCTCCTCATAAGGTCTAAATCTTCGCTTGGCAACTTATTCTTGTCCTCCTTCCATAACTCATGGTAACTTGTTAAGAGACATATTTTGACTAAAGGGAGGGATGCAGATTGTGCTTGGCGTCTTGGGAGGCACAAATTGGAGGATCATTTGTTTTGTAAGTGTGATTTCGCGGGGGAGATTTGGTATCGTATTTATTCATTGGGTTGGAATGGGTGTTATTTCGCTGGCAATATAATTTTTCTTCTAGACTGCTTCTCATCCTCCCCTTGGAGTAAAAAAACATCGAAAATGTCTCATGCACATTTGGCACATAACTTTATGGAAGATTCGGTAGCGAGGAATGGAGTAATTTTCTATTCTAAGAACAAGAGGGTAGAGGATTTAGTAGATAATATTAAAGTCGCCTCTTGAAGATGTTTCCTTGCAAGAAAGAAGGGGAACATGTTTGAATTATGAATGATATTCAAATCCTTTACTTTGCCTTAATTAATAGTTAGTTTTGTTTCCTTTTGGTGGGAGCGAACACCTCTTGTACTTCTCTCAAGTTTGTTGGTCAAATACTTTTTAAATTTCTCTTGTTTCTTTCTAATAAAAGTCATTTGGCGGAAGAAAAAAATAACTTCTTCGAATGAATATGAATTCCATCACTTAAATTTACAAGTTTAAACTTTTGTTACTTTTTTTATTCTAACTGGACTATAACCAGTGCGATGCACAAGTTTTTTGTTAATTCATATGCATTTGAAATTCAGTAACATATTTAACTATGATCAATATTATTGTGAACAATTTTACATGTATAGAAAGAAACAATAAAAGAAAAAGAGAAAAAAAAATATCAATTCACAGAATTTAGAAAGTAGGAAAAGAATCTAAAAACCATGATGAATCTTCATATCATTTCAAATTTTGTATTTCAATATAAGACATTCAACCCGTGCATCCAAAGTTCTAACAACAATTAATACACCAAAATAACTATATAATTTCAATCCATCAAAATAATTGTTTGAACAAATATTTAAGAACCAAAAATGATACGCGTAACTAAAGAGAAAAAAATGACAGTTTATGAGAAGGGGAAAAGGTGAGATAAGAATAAAAAATGATGCGCGTGATAGAAGTGAGAGAAAATAACATTTTATGAGAAGTGGAAAAGGTGGGATAAGAAGTTGGAGGTGGTTTTAAAATTTGAAAGCGAAATTAATTCAATAAAAACTTGTGTGGCTTTTTTTTTTGAATGGCAAATTATATATATATATATATATATATAAATAAGATAAGAAAACTACAAGGTACACCAATATCCGAAGGAGGAAACTCTAGCCCCACAACCGGGGTAAGAGAACCAAACCAAAGAAACAGACACCCGAAAGGGAAAGACAAAAAAGAAAAAACAACAACCACTAGGAGCATCCATCCAACGACGAATGCCTCACACCAAAGAAACACCTGCAAGGAAAAAGAAGGCGCAAAGAGAGCCCACAGAGCCAGACCTGGAAGGAAGAGGCTGCGAACCCCCACCAACCCCCCTAGCAACCCAGGAACACCACCCCCACTGAACCCTACCGATGCCAGCACAGGACGGGTTGCACCTCCCACTCATGGTAAGTGCAGGAACTAGCAGAGCGCTTTGCCAGGGACCACTTCCAAGCTAAGAGTTTCGCTCTATCCACCAAAGGCTCCTCTCGGAGGGCGCCACCAGAAAAAATAAGGTCGTTTCTGGATGTCCAAATGGTCCAAATAACAGCATGCCAAATAATGAACAAACCTAGTCTAACTCTCTTCCCCCCACCTAATCCTGTGTGGCTTATTGGCTTATGGTTGCCAAAAAAACTTGTGTGGCTTATTGGCAAAAACTATGAAGGATGACCATTTGTAACCTAGTTCATTCAACTCCCACCAAGGAAATTTTTTTCATAAAGCTTTTTTAATCTGATCAAAAAGGGTGGGATTAGAGTTAATTATGGTTGCTTGCAACACTGTTTAACATTTAGATAGGTAAAGATAAAGATATATCACGTGATATATGCATCATATTGCGAAAGAAAATAAATGTTTACATCACAAAGTAAAAAAGTAAAAAGGAAGTATATAAATTTCTTGGCAATTCAATTTTTATTTGTAAGGGAAAGAGAAGTAAAAAAAGTATTGCACTTAATGTGGCTGACACAAATGTGGTGTATTTGGCTCAAAAGGAATGATATTCTCTTAAGTGGCCAACATTTCGGAGGTGGTTTGGCTTGGTCTTGATTCATTAGTAAAGTGGGAAGAAATAAAAGCTTATTTTTTTCTGATTGGTGGACTAACCCGATTTTTTGTCTGCAAAGTGTTTGATTATGATTTGTCCTGCAATAATTTTTTTTATTTGTTTGCTGGTGTTGTGATCTGGAACAGTTCGAATCGGATGGACATTAATAACTATTTATTATTTTTTTGGTGATACATTGACAAATTAATTAAACATATATAAAGTGGAAATTAATATACGATTAAAACAACGGTTTTACGCTCCTATAGTACACATGCATGCAGTATGCATATTATATATTTTTTATGAAGGAGCATGCATGGATATTGGTCAACACTAGAATAACATATATATAACATATAAAATCATACTCATGACAAACTGCAACACCAACATAATTAGTGTGTCTTATTTTCTCTATACCGTCGTACTTGGTATCTCATGAAGTCATATCTGACTTTATGAAAATATTGCAAATGGATCAGCACACACTCAAACCCTACGTTTCTCAATCAGCTTCTGTAGTTGCTCCTTTTTGGCTCCCACCACTTTTTCAACTACTTTTCCTTTCTTCAATAGTATAAATGTTGGCATTGCTTGCACCTGAAATGCACTTGCTACCTCCTGTTTCCATTGATACATTTTGCATTATCATATTGTTTTATTAAAAAATTTGGATATGTATAGATAGATATAAGATATCAAAATGAATTAATCATATGTATCATACCATTAACTCATCCACGTCAATCTTAATGAACTCAACATCTTTGTATTTTGCAGCTAATTCTTTGATAATTGGGTCCATGTATTTGCAAGGTCCACACCAAGTAGCAGTGAAGTCAATGACCATCTTTAACACGAATTAAGAAAGAAAATTAACCACCTTATAAAACAAAAGATTTTCAGCCAAATAATAAGAAAATCATAGTCAAGGTTTTAAATCACGGTCTTAGTCGTGTTGCATCGTGAACTTTGATATTGTACATAATTATGATCAAATATATGTAATATAGTCACAACAATAAACGCAATACATAGCAAATGTTAAAAATAACATGAGTTTTTTTTACAAAGAATTAACAAACAAAAAAAAAACATGAGTTTATGACAACAATAACCGTCATGGGCCGTTTTTTGAAACCTTGGTTTTTTCATCGGTTAAAATCTTGGTTAAGCATGTCACTAAATTTTGTGATGAGAAAAATGGAGAAAGTTTTCATTGTTTTTGTCGGTAAATTAATTATACGGTAAATTTCTAGTTACTTTGAAGTTTGGTTGAATACTAACACCGTCTAGAAAAAAAATTATTTAACATTTGAAGTTTAAAATAAATTAACATAAAATATAAGATAATATTGAATGGTTCGATGATGGGTATATATTCAACCAAACTTCGTGAGTATCATTGTGTTGATCTAATTATATATCAGAAGTTTATACCAGCTTGTTTGTTACTTTGGAAGCCTCAAAGTGAGCCTTCCATTTGGCAGTTGAGTGGAAGGTGAGGATGAGCGATGGCTGTGATGATTTCTCAACAACAGACTCTAAATTGGAAAAATTGGCTCCCATAATGTTGATTCTTAAGCAAGGGAAAAACCGATATTTATGAGAGTTTGTGTAGGAATTGTTGTTATGAGTGAATGTTGTGTAGGACCTTATATTGAGTGACTATGTATTTATAGGTATAATTATCATATTATAATGAAATTTGTTGCATGTTGAATAGGTAAAAGGGAAATTAAAGGGAAACAGAACAAAAATTGGCATCAGATTCTTGGAAGTGACAATCCATCTAGTCTGAACATAAAAACGTTGAACAGTTTATATTTCTTTTCGCATTTGCGTCTATTGTCATTATTTTTTTATAATTCTAAAACGAACTTAGGAATTAAGGGTTTTCGACATTTACACATATTGAAAATCAACCATTTTCAGCGAGGTAACACTACTAGAAAAAGCAAAATTAGAGAGGGAAATTAGTGACGGAAAAAATAAAATCCCTCATAAATTCTTTGGTTGCAAAATTTAGTGACGGAATTTGAGAGGGATTTCATGTTTTCCCTCACTAAATTTCCCTCACTAATTTTTATTTTTTTAGTAGTGTAAGCACAACGTTACTCATTGAGTTTGATTTGGTATGTACCTTTTATTTATTCATTTAATGTCATGTTATATTTTTATATAATTTTTTTAAATAAATTAAATGCTAAACAAACTTTACCTATATGATGTTGATGCCTAATTAAACTCTATAAAGTACCTTAAAATTTACCTTTCGGTAAACCCCGATGATATGTACATATATGTTGTGTCTTATGCTAAGTAACAACACAAAAATATTTGTATTTTATTTGTGAGAGGTTTTTCTCTCATGATTAGACAATGGACACCAAAGACCTCTATTTTTGAAGGAATCAAATTTCTGAAGATGTAATATACGATCTCATCCTTTGTCAAAGTATAAAATTGTCAACAAAATATTTTTTGACGAAAGATAATTGTTCTCGCTTTTGAAGTGCCGCGTTATTTATATGTTTCTTAATAAATTAGAAGAGACGATTTTTAAAATAATAAAAAATAATAATAAATTAAACGCACACAATCAAAGCATAAATAGTGCTATGATGGAAAGATTACAAAATATCAAACACAAGATCACCCCAAAACAACAATGTCTATAAACCAAGGAAGAAAAATAGATGACAATCAAATTATAAATAAAACCACTCCTGACCATATGTGTGGTTTATTGCTCATCGATAGAAATCATATGAAAAATCCTTAACATTGAACTTGGTCTATGACCATACGAGTAGTTTTACTTTGACAAAGGTGTATGAGTTAGACGATCATGAGTATCAACCGCCACATAGTTATGATGATTCCAACGTCTATATGCATATCAACTAGATGAGATGGAATTATTCCTCCACTTTCTTTCCTTGAAAAACTAAACCTATGAATTGAACCACATGACCAACACAAACCAGAAGGTTGGGTTTTGATTTTAAGTGGAGAACTTGGATTAGGGCTTGTGTGTTTTTAGGTAGGCTATCAGTTTGGTTAACGGTTTTCTGACCCATGAGATTAATATTCGAAAAGGTGTCAAGCAGAGTGACCATTTAGCCATGTTTCTCTCTCTGATAGTGGTTGAAGGGCTGAGTGTATCGATTCGTAAGGCAGAGAAGTTGGGAGAGTACTGATGGTCGGATTTAGACAAGTGTACCAAATCGTTTACCAAGTAATAGAGTGTAACTAGAGTATCGTATCCACAAGGATTTTCGTTCCAACTAGGCAATTCGTGTTACTTATTTGAATCATTAAAACGCTCTCTGACTGCTCTCTGCCTTGTACTGTGCCGCCTTTCCTCTTCAGTTTCCACGATGTAGATGACGGTGTGTGGTGGTGTGATGATGGATCAGTTATCCACACTGCTCCTCGGCCCTATCTTTTAGTGGTTTTCGTCGGAAGAACAAGTTTCAAGGCTTAAATGCGTCGTCGTGTCTATTGTCTTTAGATTGCCGGATCTCTGGTTTGGGTCTTCTTTTCGCTTCAAGGAGATATAGGTCAAGTTCTAGGTAAGTAAGAGGGTTTCCTCCCTCTTTGTGCTTTTATAAATCCGATTTTGATCCGGATCTGATTTCTTGAAACCACCGTCGGCGCTGCCGCGGTGGTTGGTTTCTCTTGGTTTGAAAATTGTCTCTACCTACTTTGATGGTGGTGACGGTTCTGGTTTTATGATTGGGTTGGCTTCAAGTTCGATCAGGTTCGATGTTTAACTTTGGGCTTTGATTAGGACCGGGCTCAAAAGGGCGAAGGCTTTGGGATCATGGCATGCTTCAAGTTGATTTGTGGTTGTAATCTTATTGTGTTCGTCGTGGTAAGTGATGGGTGCGTGAAGTTGGTTAATTCCGTGTTGGCGAACAATTTCACTCACTGTAGTCTTCAAAATCGGTTTAGTCATGAAACTGAAATCAGAATGTATTGCTAGAAAAGGCGTGAAGAATTTTCTATCTCTTGTGATGGTAAATGGATGGGGAGTTGATGGATCTTGATTGGTTTCTGTGTTGGCAAACGATTCATACGCCAGCTTAAGATTCGCGCCATTCATTTTGTTTGGTTTGAACTATGGGGCTCAAAATGGTCGTTTAGCTTGCTGCCATTGTTGTAGGAAGTTGAGGTACATGAACCGCCTCAGTGTTGGCTGAGGGTTCAATCACCGCATTGAAGACCTTTATTTAGTTTTAGGATTAACTAGAGGTTGATACACTTGTGTGTTGCTTTAATTTTTGTATCACCCTTTTAGGGGTCAACTTACACTCTTGTGTTGTGTTACTGGTTTAGGTTTATGTCCCCCCAGTTCTGTTGTAATTTTACCTCTTTTTTTTAATAATATTTATGAGCACTTGACAAAAGATTAGGGTTGGATACCAACTTAGTTGGAAGCCACTTTTATTTTATGTCATTTTTCTCTTGCCTTATAAAAAAAACAATTTTAAAAAAAAAAAAAAGTCTATCATAAATTATAAAGGTAAAAGGGTTTTGCAATTTGACCTGTTTGCAACAGAGCAAGATTTACCTGTTTTGATTGCAGAATGTTAGAGGCGGTTAGGATTCTTAGAATCCCTATATTTATTTGTTGGAATTACTTAACAGTCTAGTCTTATTCATCTTTTAGCGTTTTCTATCTAAGTGATGAGTTCGTGGGGTTTTACTACCTACCGGCTCTCAAGTTGCACATGTTGATCACACGGATACATACATGTGGGGTCTTACTCTCTCACATGTATGGGTTCATTGGCCTCCAGCTATCAGTTGCAACCTTCCACCGGAGTTTCTACAAGTTTCAGTGTTTAGGGTTGTCAATCATGTATGGAGATATACTTATGCGCGTAGAAGTAGGTATAGGTTCTTACTTTCTCAGAGGTATTTGAAACAATAACGAATATTATGGTTCCTAAATTTTCAGTGTCCTAAAGGTACCCTCGTCTATTGAATCTTAGAAGGACATCAACACACTCCCTCTCGTAGTTCTACAAACTGACATCCCTATCTCGTATACCTTACCTAGGATGAAAGAAGAATGAAGTTATTGGGCTGATCTAAGTCATGAAGTCACTGTATTTTGCTAATTATCGTATTTGTTATCTTAGTTACTTCCTGATTAACGCATGTATGCACCAATATTAGGTATGTCACCTTCCTGAGTATCATTATCTCAGGGTGATTCGCTTAAGAGGAGACAAATCTTACGCATGACAGTAAAATTGAATATGATTCGAACAATGACTGAAAAAAGACTTTAAATTAAATAAAATATCCAACAAACAAAATAGAGATTCATCTTCGAACCCTAGCCTAAAAAGATTTAGTTACTGATGGTAACTAAAGACAAATTACAAAAGAAATAAAACATACCCTAGAGACTTGGAGTGAGGAGAGTAACTCCTCACTTAAAGCTCTTAGTGCTTGCCTTCCTCTTAAACTGCTTCGTTCTGAATTAGAAATTATGAATGAGAATCATACAATCCTTACTATCATTGTCACTATCCTAGAATCTATGCTTTTTCTTAGGGCGCCCTATTTTTTTTCCAAAAATACCCTCGGACTAATCCGGATTATATAATCTGAACTGCTTCAATACACAGAACTGAAACAGAACAACCCAGATTTGCATGTCATTGTGGTTTTTATCATTGTTTTTCAATAAATCGTTATATATGTATGTATAAAAGACAATTAACTTAAATATTATATCAAAAAATGATTATATATCATTATGCCAAAAAAGAGTTGAATCTATATCATTACACATTTCACCTAATGATATACATTTCAACTAAACTAATGATATATATCTAATCTATGGCGCCGAAAGATCAATGGGACTATCATCCACTTCAACCTTCATACCAAGACCAACCCTCTCATCGAGATCAAGATTTTTAATAATGTACAATTCTTCGTCATCTCTTATCACCTCTTGACCCTCCGCCCGACTTAGCTCATTATGATCTGTCATCCGGCTGACATATCTATCAGGCCAGCTTTGTGCATCCTCTCGAAAGTGTCGTCTCCATAGAGGGCAAGTGGGAGGAATCAGACAGCCATCCTTCAAATTCAATACCATAAAATGGTTGTCACTCACATATGTCAGACACATCACCCGATCGATACATGGCGGTGGCGGTGGACCACATAGAGGGAAATAGGTTTCTAATCGTCCTTTCCCAATGGACAACACAACAACCGTTTGGTTGAATTTCTATTCGATGAGGAAACCCATATCCGGCATGGTCATCCACATATTCGGTGGTGCATTCCCAATACCGCTAAAGGACAGTGCGTCGTAGACCACTTTATACCGTCTATCATCATTAATCATCCTCCGATACCAAGCATTTTCTACACTGGTAAGCTCTTTGTAAAGGTGGTAACGGATTATTTGGTGATCATCAACAGTCAAGTTATGTAAGACCGCAACTGCTCGAAACCCACAATGGCCATAACTAGGTACATCATTAACCTTTTCAATAAAGTCATGCATCCAAATTGGGATTTGGTCTTTCTGTGGTATGTGGACTTTAAACAGTATTGGCTTCAGATTTTTTGGAATTGACTTAGGAGGAGTAGGAGAAATGTTGCTTTTTCGTGCACTCTTTCTACTTGTCCCTGTTGATTTTTTCTGTGAACCCTGTGTCTGTTGTTCCTGGGAGTCAACAATCTCCCATAGCAAAGGGGACCGCCTTGTCGATCGAAGGCTTTGTTTATCTTTCCTTGGAGCTCCTTTAGTGGTGACCTTATTTGGAGGTGGACGCATAGAGGTGGTCTCAGGTAAAACAAACTGTTGGAATTTTTCTTTCATATGCACCTTCATGTTGTAATCGGCGTCCTTGAATCGGGCCTACAATGTGTAAAAAAAACAGTCATTTTGGTTGTTGCTGGAAACAAGGCAAAAACATGAAATCTATTCTGAGCATTGATATAGTTCGGATTTTTTAATCCGGAACTCATATGCACATTCCGGATTATAAAATCCGGAACTTCCCGATACACCATTTGCATAAGTTTTAAATGCGCTTGCATAGGGCGTAAATGTTATCCTTTCGGATTAAATAATCTGGAATACAGCTATATAGTTCGGATTATATAATCCAAATTGCACCAGTACATAAAACAGAAACACAAATCCTGGGCAGAACCTAAAGTAACATAGTTTTTCAAAAAAATACCTTAAGAATATCCCATTTTGGCAATAGAGAGGTGTCTGCTTTATAAAGCTTCGGGTCAACCTCGTACTCGAACCTCAACCTCTTCAAGTGAGTGTGGATTTCATCCAAACGGAGGGCGCTGCTATTCTTAATCTTCAAAGCAATCATACGCGCACACGGTAATCTGTGAGTGATCAAATTCAAACAACCACATCTTGATTTATCTGTACCAATTTCAAGTGTTTTATTATACTCCTCTACTAGATGATGCAAATCTTCCCTTGAAATGTTTTGGATCAACCTAGACCACAACACCTTTCCTTTGAACCTATGTTCAAGCATGATAATTCTCGTTTGGAACGAAGCATGTATTGTAGTATGTTGCAACTCTAGCATGTCATGAACGGATTTCCAGTTTGTACTTAAATCACCCATACTACTACTCAAATATTTTTTCAAACGAGCGTGTGCAGATTCAGCTCTGTTTGTTGTAGTATTCCCCATATGAATTGCTTTGTCGACCCAAAACTTCACAACCTTATCCTTAACCGGATCCAAAATTGTCTTTTCAACATATTCCAAAAACTTTGGAAATTTTCCATATACAACTTTGAACTGGTTCCAATTATCAATATAGGCTTCCTCCGTTTCGGAATCCACAATATCCATCCATGCAGCCATCACAGTTTTCACCACTGAACCATGATTGAACTCTTCCCCATCCTTGCCTTTGAGATCCTTCACTTTGCAATCCAAGTAACACTTTTCTCTCACATTTTGTCCAATGTGATATGAGCACAACAGAGTAGTAGCATCAGGGAAAACCTTTTCCACAGCATTGATCAAAGCATTGTCCCGATCAGTGACAACTACTTTGGGATAGAGATCTTTCGAATGCAACAGCTCATGACACCTCTCAAGAGCCCAATTAACGTTGTCTTACCTCTCATACATCATATAAGCAAAAGCAATAGAGAACATTTTCATGGTAGAGGTGTTACCGACAAACTCAAGCAATTGAAGACGATACTTGTTGGTCTTATAAGTGGAATCCAACACAAGCACTGTGGAGAACGTGTTGAACAACTTGATAGAATTTGGATGTGCCTAAAAAACATCACTGACATCATTAGAATCATGGTACTTCCTACAATGATACACATAATCATTATCAACTAAAGACTTCAAAAGATGTTGCATGTCCGTCCTCGTACCCTTAATGGACCGCCTATACCTGTGACATGCATTATAAATGTGTTTGATAGTAGTTGAAGTGGTACGGTTCCTCTTCCGTTAGTTGGTAAGCATTTGCCTCGGAGGAATGTTTGAATCCACCATCTCATGAAGGTGGACACGTTCATTTGGGTTTAGACGACCGGCGGTTTTATGACCTTTTAACACATCTGTCATGTCATGGTTGTGTCTACCATCACCAACTTTGAGGCTCCAATCACCAGCAGTCAACAAATAACCTCTCAGCCGAAACGGACACTCGCGTTTAACCGAACCAGCTATCTCGTTCCGAGTCTTTCTCTTGTACTCGGGGTATGAACCTCCCCTTTCATATATCAAAGTAACAAATGTGCTTCTTCCATTGCCACTGTTATCGGACTTACCAATAACAGTGGAAAAACCAAGTTTCCTTGCTTTCTCTCGAGCCCACTCCAACAAATCGTTCTGTGTTGCAAACTTTTGTGTAGTCGTAAAATGTTCTCGCTGATCAGAGCAATTCTTACATGGTCACAAGTCCAAATCAAATTTATTTGGTCACACACACACACAAATGTAATAAATTTAAAGAAAAATTATTTAGTCACATCATTCAAAGTCATTCTTTTTTAATTTTTCTCCATTTGTGAGTGTGTGTCCAAATAAAATTAATTTGGGGTTGTGTCCA
>Ga0228710_1005649_pt1 | contig 19323 bp, 7 predicted proteins | sample MedpolnodulmetaG_FD_177995 | JGI IMG/M metagenome (GOLD analysis project Ga0228710, IMG submission 177995) | Root nodule microbial communities from Medicago polymorpha collected in Santa Monica, California, United States - pink nodules | ecosystem: Host-associated > Plants > Roots > Nodule...
TATTTGGTTATACTCTTTGCATGTGCATGAAAACACGAATTTAAATTTGTCTCAATCAAGATTCCATGCACTTACAAAGTTAGTGATTCAGAGTCGTTGGATTAAAATGACAACATTTATTTGCTATCAAAGATTTCAAGCGTTTACATTGTGACCAACTTAGATCAGAGAAGGATTCTAGAATTTTTTTAATGGGGCAAATTTATATTGTATAAATATTTATATAAAAATGCATTAAATTATAAGCAATAAAGCTAATATGACGACATCATCATCATCATTATTTAAAAATAAGGATATTGCAAAATTATACTATGCATTCAAAATATTGAAGAAAGTTTAAAATCGACAAATTACAATTGTTCGTTTTTATAATTTAAAATTATTTTTAACACAATCAAATACATTTATATGTGTATGTGACCGAACAAACATTTAATAATTTTTCTCTCCACAACGTTGTGGGGCCACCACTTAACTTTAAGTAGAGAATAAAAAATAATTGATGAGTAATAATGAAATATAATGTGGACAATTGTCCCCTATATAATCTGTGTATATATGTCCCTTGCTTTGAGTGGTTGGATTCAGATTATACATCTTTCATCTCTAGTTTTCTTTTAAAATTAATTTGGTAGCTTAAAATCAGCGTCGTCTCATCTTAATCTAAACAATTTCAACTTGTTGAATGTATATGTTCTAATTAAAATCTCAAATAAATCTCTTACATGAGAAAATCCAAATTCATGGAAACAAAACAAAGTTGTAACTTTGCAAAATTGCAATCTTTGGAAAATCAAACTCATTTTTAATATACTATTCTCAAATACAATAAATGAGAGAGTAGAAGTTAAAAGCTCTTAAAGAAGTTTCAAGATATGCTAACTCACTGTGTTTGTAAATTGTCTTAGTTCAAGACCACTATATGCCTCCCAAGAAGCTCTATGTTTCCAAAGCTTTTGCCTCCAAATGAAGATAGAGTGAAATTTTGATGAAAATTAAGATGACTTTGGTGGTGACAACTTATGACAAGAGGTTATTTAATTATGCTTCTCATGAACAACTTTCATGAAGGATGTTACTCAAGTCAAGCAAAAGTAAACTCTATGATGGATAATTCTTTACCTCCTCACCCAATATATATATATTGTTATTTGTGAATGACATAATTTAGGATCAGAAGAGACTACAAAACTAGTTGCTTTCTAATTAATTAAATATTATCTTGTGATATTATTCCATTTTCACACTTTGATGATGTTCATAAACTGTTCATCTAATCTTCAACAAATCAAAGACAAGCACAAAATGACAAGGCAACCTTCTAACGTAATTATTATTTAATTTTCTATGATATATAATCCTGTTTTGGATTTTCTTTGGTACGTAAAATATTAAAAGGACCCACTCAAATTATATTATAATATTAATGTAGTTCTCAATCTGATTAATTCTCTCCTTAATTCTTTTGAGGGTCCTCTTTGTGACAATTTTGTCATTTTTATCATGTTCCCACGTTTCGTGGCAAATAAGAACAAATTGTAGGTATTTTTAAATATTACAATTAAATAATATTTTCCAATAAGTTATTCTTTGTGATAATGAAGGCATTCCCACTTAAGCTGCTTAGAAATACAGTATACTTAAGTAAACAATCATTTGACCCTCTAAAAGGACATATTGTGGGACAGAAGAATTCAAGTAACTCACTCTTTTTTTTGAAGAAGTTCAAGTAACTCACTCTTAATAAAGGGAATATTGGTATTCCCTCCATAATTTTTACCTCCACAAAATAATGAAAATAGATTTAGGTTTGAAAATTTAGAATTTTTTTATCTTATTAAATATACTATTTTTCATTTTTAATGTCTAAGTTTTTCTTCAAACAACGGTCTCATAAATGTTTTTCATCGGTCAATTTGGTTCTTGCTGTTAAAAGAAGTTAAATGTAACATTGTATAGATGGATTAAAACAAAAGATAGTATAATTATGGGGATCAAAAACTTATTTCAATATTTGATAAAAATAATAATTTATTTTAACATAAGATTGTGTTCCCTCTATATGTGACTTTTAACGGAGACGATCAAATTTGTTGACACATAATATTTGAAGAGTCTTTGTTTTAAAAAAAAAATAGAAGGACCATGTATTTAGAAGAATTTTGAAGGTAGTGTACGTAGAGTCATTGTTTAAAAATGACCTCATATTTGAAGTAATTGTTTTCATACTTGTGTTTATGACCCAACTATAGTTGGAAACTTGTCAATGATCAACCTTACAAAACCATATCCAACTTTGTAAGTTGAGATTTGCAGTCAACTTATAAATGGTAGATGATCTGAATCGATATAAGTTTTGATATCATGTTAAGTTTTATGTTTGATCTAACTCAATCTTACAAATTCAGCTTGTAGGTTGAGATACACACTTTTTATAAACTTTAATCGATGTTTATCTTTATCTACATGAAACTTGATTTCTCCAATATATTATTTTTATGAGTAAAAAAAAACAATGCAATTTTTTTAATATTAATGTACGATATATTATCATAATATATAATATATTATTGTTACAAAAAATTAGAGTGATGGGATGATATCTCAATTTAAGGTAAAAGACATTCGAACTCAATTGAAATATAAAATTTTAGACTAAATATGATTTCAGCATCTATAAAATTCAACAATTAACTTATATTTGAAAAATGATATTTTGGACCATCAACACTCTTTAAACTTTGAATTTTGTCTTGATTTCTTCTTGACCTAACTCATCTAAACTTTTGTTAAAGAAAAAGTGACATTTGAGCAGCATGACTAAGTTTCAAAATTCTTATAAAAAAATAATAATAATAATAAAAATACTAAGTTTTAAAATTTTATTCCAACTCTGATCCTGATTCTGATAAGTTGATGCCGCCACAAATTCAACCCTTATCTGTTAAAGAAGAATCGCTGTAAAGCAAATTTGACAGATTCGTAAATATGATATATAGGTGAAAAGTTAAATTAAGTTTCTATCATATTTGCCATAAAATCTCTTGCATGCATTCATATTAACCAAATCTTTTAAATTAGTAATCAATATTACGTGAATGGACTGAGGAATCAAAAACATGGAAACATGTGGCAAATTTCCAATCAACTTCGTGATTATGGGGAAATAGAGTTAATATATTTAATATTGTTTAATAAATTATTAAGGATAAATTATAAAATTGATATATTTCATCATTTCAAGTCATCATAATCCTAAAAATAGGAACATGATAAAAATATAATTATCATGATTATATATGGTTTGACTAATCAAGAAATTGCTCCTCTCAAAACAAGAAATTGCTATCATGCATGTATATCAAAACTGATATAGTAATATAAAATAAATAATATTGTACAAAACACAAATATAAATTCAATAGTGAATCAAAAGTTTAACCAAAAGAGTTAATTCAAAATAAATCTTAAATTAATTGATGAAAGCTAGATATCATTCAATTTTTTTATTTTCTTAATTAAGGAAGATGTTCAATTTTTGTATATACACATTTCTACCTTTATTTCTTATTTTACTTTTATCTCTTCAGAATCATTCAATCAAATTATATATTTATATTTGTTCTTTAAATTTCATTTTAATTGTCTTGCAATCATAGTTCAGTTTGTAGATACAGTGCAATATGCAGGGGTCAAAGTTTAAACCTCATATTTTCCACAGGTTCACCATAAGGAGTGAAATTCTATTCAATTTACCGCTTGAGCAAAAACTAAAAAACAAGGTTCATTTTTACTACATTTAATTTATTTTTTAAATTAAATTAGAAGAATTATATCTATAAATCAAATGCTACAAAATATATTGTTTTTAACAAATATATCACCACCTTTATTCTAAAAAGGTAATTAGGGAACATCATTTGAGCTCTCACACTCAAGAATATGTATCAATTAATTATTTTAAAAATATAGTATTTAATAATTCTTTTCTTTTTCTACATTTTCTCATATGTGGTATGCTAAAATGGAGTCCTCAAATACTTGTGACCACCCAAATAGTTTTCTTCACATATATTAAGAAAGTGTCTTAAATGAAAGAAATATAATAGTAATATTACTAAATTATCTTTATCAAGTATTGAGATATATAATCAGAAACCCTTATCCAAGTAAGGTCTTCCAATATAGGGAGGAAGGAGAAAGGGAATACGGAGGACTTAAAATCAAGTTTGTGGGCTAAAATTTTCACTTTCTAGTTATTGACATGTTGGACTACGGTTATGAATTTGCTACGATCAACAATTTCCACATTCATGTAGTTAGTATGAAAGTGATCATTGAATCAAGATCAGACGTTTCATATCACAAGTTCAATATTTCATTGTTAAAAAAATTAAAATATGCATTGAAATCTATACTGGATGATCTCAATTTAGTAAATCCAAATTCCATGGACTACAATGTTTCTTATATAATTGACATTTAACTTTTCAGAATTACACCTAAAAAAAGTAATGTATTTTATGATGGAGGTTGACCTAGGACAATGCCCTAATTTATTTATTTTTTGGAAGCAAATTTTTTTTTTTTAAAGACCATACTTAATCTTGACTATTTTTGTAGGTCTGGACTATAAATTTAAAACTTGTGATCCTCTCCGTGTAAATTAGGGCTCAAGTGAATTAATTACCCCTTGAGTCAATATTTGTTGAGTTATGTATATTTGTTCCTATGAACTAATCGGCCTCAGATTGAGCTCTTTATAGGGAGTTTGGATCTTCTCCAGTCACATGAGAGTCCAGCGAAATCTTGTCCATTAAAAATTAATGTGTGTTGGAATTTTAAATGTTGAAAATGAGAGAGAGAGAGAGAGAGAGAGAGAGAGAACAATTAATTGTGCAAATTGTGTTACTGCAGAAGACTGGAGAGATTTCCACATGAGGAAATCCATTCTCCTTTTCAGGTGATGAGCTTCATATTTTATTTGTGTTTGGAAGAATTGAGCCCCAAATAAGGCCATTGCTTTTCTAAGAACAAGTTTAAGATATGGCTCCAACGTACTCACCAAAATCTTCTTCAATGTCCAATCATATAGAGATGTTGAAATGTTGGTGTGTGTTTTTTGTGGCAACGGTCAAGACTCAAGAGTCAACTCGATGTCTTTTTGTTACCTATGATTTATCACCACCAAGTATGGTATAAATTTCTGAGATAGTTTGGGTCGGAGTGAGTCATGTCTCCTGACTTATTCTGATTATTCTCTATTTTTGTTTCTTTGAAGTTAATTGATTTTCAAATAAAAAAACTTCGTTTGGAATTAGTTTGACATTTTATTGTTTAGGTGATTTGAAAGTCGGGAAGTGACATTATTTTCTCTAATAAGGTTATCACATTTAAGTAGTTGGTGAATTGTATTAAATTCTCTTCTTGAAATGGGTTTTTGGGTAAAGTCACTGGGGTACACTTGCACTTTCTAAAAGTGGGTAATGCAACCCTACATTTGTTTGTTGAGATAGTCCTTAGTTGGTCAATTGGCTATTTCTAGGGGTTATTATTACTCTTGTCTGCTAATTGGCGGGGTTATACTTTAACTTGACATGCAATTATAAAGATTTTATCTTGTTGTGAATTTTTCTTTTATGGTTTGGCGGTTGTTTTGTTGTATTATTCTTGGTTTGAATTTTGGACTCTTGGGAGAATTTGACCCTATCATGTTACCTCTTTGTAATGGGTTAGAGTATTATTTTCTAAAAAAAAATTGCATTCTTCATGTGCAACTGCATGGATTATAATCTCCTCGAGGTTAACTTGATTCCCTTAATGGTTTGACATCTTTTAACAAATGTCTTTTCATACACATCATTTCGGGTTGGGTGGGGAACCTTTCGAATAATAAGGTGGGTTTTTCTCTTTCAACTGAATTTTCTCTATCTGCAAGCTACTTGGATTCAATCTATTGTTGGTGGCAAGCATTGAATTTTTATCTTAGTAAGAAAATAAAAATTATTTTTTCATATGATAAAGGATATGATGCCAATTTTTTTTACTGTAGACAAAGTTGCAAACACTACCCTAAACTCACATACAAAGTGGAAGATTTCGAATTCGAAGTAATAACACTATATAAAGATATTCAATGTGAAAATATCGATATTATTTTCTTTTGTACAAATGCTTTTTTGGAAGAAGTTAGCGTGACTTAGTTATCTATTTTTCTTAAAAATGAATCTAGTCGAATTAAGTCACATAAATAAACTTGATGGGTTAATCAATCGCTCAAACAATCTAATTTATTTGAAGCAAATCTAATCTGAATTTAATACTTGCAATATGATAAAATATTCAAAAAGGTCATGTGTTCATATTTCACTATAAAAATTCATTGAACTTTAAAATATAATAATAATGATAAAATTCATTGAACCATAGTTATTTGTAGCATATTTGATATATATTGGAATATCCTTGGGTTATTTTTTAAAAAAAGAATATTCTTGGTTTAAAACACTCTATCTTACGACCAAAAAGAAGAAGTAAAAGAAAACTCTTTATCTTGTAATAAATAAATAAATAACACTCGTTATCTTTCACACGGAATTAATAGTGGCTCCAAGTATTTGTGTAATGCGATGTTCTTTTCTATTTATCCTCTTTTTTATTTCAATTCGTTCATGATCATGTATTTCAAAGTTGTCATTTTATTTTCTTTTCCAAATACACATTTTCTTGACACATTTTAATTGGTTTATAAATCATAGATTTCAATTGATTCTCACAATTTTCATGTTTTAAAATTTCAGTCGAGTGTAATACAACCCTACAGATTTGGTTTATAAGATGAGAGATAAACGTGTTTTCAAGTCATATGTATCTATTATCGATAATTCGATATCATCTAATATTGAACTCTTAACACACGGTTTCTATGTCTAGGATTGAATATCTAAATGACTATGTGATAACATATGACTTAATAGATTTTGGATAAACTCTGACTTTATTTAAATAACTTCACTCTACAAAATTGTCATGTAAGATAGAAAATGTCACTCATTTATAAAATATTTTATAATTGAGTAAATCATAATGAAATTTATTCCTTAAATTGTAGTGTTGAGCTATCTTAATTTTAAATTGTCTGACCCACACTACTTCATTTTTTTTCTAAAAAGCTTGTGAGAGTTAACTTAAAATCAGGTTTTGGAAAAATCGTGCCACGATTCAGAAGCAACATGCCACGATTGTTGAAGCAACTCCTGAAGCAAGTCACTGGAAAAATCGTGTCACGATGGGATCGTAACGTGGCACGATGGTGCGCTGGATGTGACTAACATAAACGTATTTTTCAGTGCAGATTTGTTCCAAATTTTAAGCGATACTCTTACTATAAATATAGACCTTGTATCATAGTAAACCTGGAGATAGAGGGGGCTGAAACAAGGGTTTAGAAATCAAACTAGGGTTTGTATAGAGTTTGCTCCTGACAACAAACACTAGGGTTGGGATTATTTTGATTCACCTTGAACAAAACACTGTTAGGATTGAGTCTCTTGGTCACGGGAAGAGATTGGGACTTTGAGTAGAATTAGGTTTGAAAACTGATTCTTGTAACCCTCTGATATCTCTTTGTAAAGAAACTCATATCATTATAGTGGAACGGAGAGCTGCTCTCTCCCCCAGAGTAAGTCATCATTAGACCGAACTGGGTAAAGAATTTCTTGTGTTCTCCTTCTTCCCTTTATCTCTTGTTGTTTATTTTTGCTTGAATTAAATTGCCACCCGCTTGATTTCATTGCTTGGTTTTAATTTTCTCCACGCATCAAATTTTATTATTGGTGTGGTTTTCACAACGAATTCACAACAATTGGCGCCCACCGTGGGGCAAGGGTCAAAGGATAATCAAGTACCATGGGTTCGAAGTGGGATATTGAGAAGTTTACCAGAGATAACGATTTTGGGTTATGGAAGGTAAAGATGGAAGCGGTGTTAATACATCAAAAGTGTAAGAAAGCTTTGAAGGGTGAAGGTGTGTTATCGGTCACCATGTCACGAGCGGAGAAGACCGAGATGGTGGACAAGGCTAGGAGGGCCATTGTCTTGTGCCTCGGGAATAAAGTTTTGAGAGAAGTAGGGAAGGAACCAACCGCGGCATCGATGTGGTCAAAGTTCGAATATTTATATATGATAAAGTCTTTGGTTCATCGGCAATTCCTAAAGCAACTACTTTACTTATTCAAGATGGTAGAGTCAAAGGCCATCATGTTTCAACTTGCGGAGTTCAACAGGATCCTTAATGACTTGGAGAATATTGTCTCTGAGGGTTATGAGAATGCAGGTGTTTTGGTGGTGTGTTGTTTGGAGGATGAAGAAGGTGATGTTTCTCACCTTGGGAGTGATGCTTGGTAGAGCGGTGGTCGTCTGGAGAGACGTTAAACACTCAACAGCAGCCTGGAGATGCGGTGGTAAGAATACTCGTGGTCAGTCTGGAGAGGCGGAGGTAACAATACTCATGATCTACCTTTGAGGTGGAGTTTCAAGGTGGAAGACATAGTTGGATGTTCGCATTTTCTAGTTGAGAGGTAGAAAGCTCAGCTTGAGGTGGAGTTGAACACACCGGGAATGGTACGACTATGGAGGACCTTGGATGTTATGCTCTAGTGGTGAGCAAGGGATTTCTTCATGAAGACGAAAGGCATTCCGGAGGTTGAAAAATGAATTTCACAGCTTGCGGGGTTACCCTAAAAAGCCAAGGGTGATTGGATGCAAGGAGATCTTCAAGGAAGCGGGAGATGTCCCGTGTTGAAGAGGTTATGGTGGATAGTTGTGGAATGTGGAACTACCTAAAATTCTTAGTGTAGTTGGACTTCAAGGCTGTTCGAGAAGGCAAAAGATGTTCCGATGACTGAAGAGGTTAAGGTGGATACTTGTGGAACTACCTAAAATTCCTAGTGTAGTTGGACTACGAGGACCTTCAAGAAGGAAGAAGACATTCTGATGGTTGAAGGGGTTAAGGTGTGTACTTGTGGCGCTACCTAAAATTCCTAGCGTAGTTGGATGCAAGAATCTTCAAAAGGGCGGAAGGTATTCTGATGGTTGAAGAGGTAAGGTGTAAACTTGTGGAGCTACATGGTGTAGTGGGAAGCAAGGGAAAAAGCAGCATGGTGGTTGATGTTAAATTGGCATCATCACTGATTTGAAGTCAAGGTGGAGAATTGTGAGAGTTAACTTAAAATCAGGTTCTGGAAAAATCGTGCCACGATTGCTGAAGCAACTTCTGAAGCAAGTCACTGGAAAAATCGTGCCACGATGGGATCGTAACGTGGCACGATGGTGCGCTGGATGCGAATAACAGAAACATATTTTTCAGTGCAGATTTGTTCCAAATTTTAAGCGATACTTTTACTATAAATATAGACCTTGTATTAGAGTAAACTTGATTGGGATTGTTTTGATTCACCTTGAACAAAACACTGTTAGGATTGAGTCTCTTGGTCATGGGAAGAGATTGAGACTTTGGGTAGAATTAGGTTTGAAGACTGATTCTTGTAACCCTTATCTCTTTGTAAAGAAACTCATATCATTATAGTGGAACAGAGAGCTGCTCTCTCCCCCAGAGTAGGTCATAATTAGACCGAACTGAGTAAACAATTTCTTGTGTTCTCCTTCTTCCCTTTATCTCTTGCTGTTTATTTTTGCTTGAATTAAATTGTCACCCGCTTGATTTGATTGCTCCACGCATCAAGTTTTATTATTGGTGTGGTTTTCACAATGAATTCACAACAAAGCTAAAATGAAATAAAATAATCAACTACAATCCGTATACAAGGTGACTAAGAAAAGTCATACAAAGATAACACAAAGCCAATCCAACCATCCAAAAAACTTGACTGACAAATTAAAGGATCACCAAACATGCAACTCAAATGATGAATTACTTCATGTGTTTATTCCGATCTTACTTTAAAACAAAAATAACTCATGTTACCCTTAAAAATTAGTTTAATAATGCTAACAACCCTTATGTGGTGCAAAGTCATGCAATCGTTAAATATTTACATTTTATTTTGTACTACATGGAGTATTGTTTTCTACATTGCTTCAAAATCACATGGAATTTATTTTTACATGTTTAAATTATTGGCTGGAATTGAATTGGATTTGTGGCGATGCCTATTACTTTTAGAACATAGCATATAATTTTTGTTTAGATCAGTCATGCCTCAACTTTTTAACACCTTATCAACTCTATGCCCTTTTTTCGTATAACTATTTGAAAAATAATTTTAGAAGCACATTACCTTTTTCTCTTTATATTCATTTTTTTTTTCCCATTTGAGGAAAATACATTAAGATATTACCTAGCAACTGAAATGTAGTGCAAGTTTTTTTGTTTGAATGTTAGATACTCTTCTGTCTCTTCGACTTCTTCAATAAAAACTTAGACGTTGGACTAATCTAATATGTGAGATATAGTTAGAGGGTCGGAGAGAATCCAAATCAAGATATATTTCTAGTATCAAAACAGAATCATGAAGTTTCTCTACCATCTATAATCCTAGCTAGAAAGAAGACATAAATTTCATGGTCGTAGTAAAGGTAGCTTGAAATCATGCTCAATTTCGCACACGTACCAAAGATTCCAAAGACATTCTTGTCAACAAATGATTACATGAATTCATTCTTTCCTGCATTGATTGAGGAAACACATAGTGATCTATACTCAAAATTGTTGAGTGTGCCACAAGCTTCTTTGTTTTGTGAAATCAGAACAATGGAAATATCAAAGGACTATAATCCTTCCTAAATGTGTTCTATAAAATTATAGTGAAGAACATTACTGATGAGTTGTAGATGTAGGAAAATATGAACCTGATGTTAGTAATCTCATCATTGCAATCACAAATATTCGAACGAGAAGCGTGTATGACTTGAGCTAGTTTATAAATTATTGTCATATAGCTTATATTCATGGAACAAAATATGATTTACTAATGAGATTCCTATATTTTTGTCAAAGTAATTGGAGATGCATGTTACATTTGATTTTGGTGAAGTGTTTTTAGATAATAGAGTTAATGATTTTTCGTACTGTTTTTCTCCAATGACTGGATGGAAATGTTACGTTCTTGGAAGAATTTGCCAATGGAATTTATGGTCATGTGAAAAATGTATATTTTTTATACAAGAAATGGAGAAGTTTGTGAAGAAGGAATATGGTTGCATTACATTGTAGAGCAACATGATATGTGTGTGTGTAGAGATGATAAAAAGTTAGATGTTGGTATGAGCATGGATAAGTTTTTAAGACAAAAATTATGTTTATTTGGAGGGAAGTTGAAGTCATTCGCGGAAACCTTGTAAGGATGAGTTAGGCTCCAAATTTCAACATGGTATCAGAGCTTGTCGAATTCAAGGGTCACCTACCAATTCACGTACCAAGCCCAAAGAGTGATGGGCGTGACGAGGGTGTATTGGAAAAAACTCAAGTCCCACATCAGATAGATGAGACTCTTGATGAGAGTTTATAAAGAGGAGACACTCCTCACCTCACAGGCTGGTCAAAATCTCTTAAAGTTTCCTTGAATCAAAGTAAACAAAAATAACAAGCTTTCCATTATGATTGATTGATTGTGAAGATGAAGAGAGAATCTTTGCTTGGTTTGGATGGTTAAGCATTGAAAAATAATAATTTATTCACACACTTTGTTTCCTTTATGACACTATTGAGCTTCCAAAAGTTACAACAAAATAGGGCATATCACAATTTTGCTTGAAGAATGCATGCATGAATTTCACTCAAAACTATTATTTTCATTTTCCCCCCTCCTCCTTGATTTGATATAAATTATGCTCCCCCTTATTTGATTTACCCACATGCAATTAAATTAAAGAAGAATAGAAATTAAACAATTAACTTATTAAGAAGCAGAAAGTGTACTATGTGATAGGATAGGACTCACACCTACTATTTCATAAAATATAGGCTTAATAGCAGTTTTGGCCCTCTAAGTATTAGGAAGTTGCGATTTTGGCCCTCTAACAAAATAAAATACAATTTAGCCCCCTAAGTACTGCCCCTTTTGCGGTTTTGGCCCCCTAGACCAATTTTGACCAAATCAATGCTGACGTGGCCGTCACATGTGTAATTATTTATTTTTTAATTATTAAAATAATTATTTTTTCTACTTTTTAAATTAAAATATTAATAATAAAATAAATAAAAAATAAATAAATTACACACGTGGTAGCCACATCAGCATTGACTTGATTAAAATTGACTTGGGGGGCCAAACTGCAAAATGGACGGTACTTAGGGGGCTGGGTTGTATTTTATTTTGTTAGGGGGTCAAAATCGCAACTTTTTGATACTTAGAGGGCCAAAACTTCTATTAAGCCTAAAATATATCATGAGTAGTGATATTTGTACAACTCTTTTGAACAACTTTCATGACAACGTTATTTTTCTTTCTTTTGATTGATCAAAAATAATATATATAGAGAGAGAGAAGGAATAGAGAAAATAAGAATATAATCTAAGTATGAGAGAAAGTTATCAAAAAATTGTTGCAAAATAGTTATTCAAATATCATTTCTCATATATCATTAACATTGACTGCTGTTTTGACAGGAGTCTCTATTGAAGTACATACCATTTTCCTCATCATATACACATGCATTATACAAGAGTCACAAGTTGATAGATATACATTTGAACTCAAGCTAGCTTATATGACTTTCATATTGGAATTTTTATTTTATTTTTAAAAGCTAAGAATTTTATTAAAAATGCACACACCACGAAGCAAAATAAATGATTTGAAGGAGCCATAAAAAACACAATCATACAAATATACAAATTCACTTGATTCTACACCAACCAAGCACGTCTAGACTATAAACATAGAACAATCAACCTATGAAGGTATTGAACCAATTGATACACAATTGGCAAGTGTACCAAAAACTATCGAAGTAATAAAATAAGTTCGTATTCACGAGGACTGTGTTAATCTCAATTTAGCAATAAAGTAAATATTTAGGATGTATAAATTATTTTATTTAGATTTGGTTTGATTGCATAAAGTCAAATAACATAAAATAAAGATTCGTATAGAAAATATAGATTTGGTTAGAAAATATGAAGAGAGATGAGATCAGGTCTTTCGAATCATCTATGTTCCCCTAATTGGTATACTGCACTTATTCTTATAAATGATTTTCTAGATCCACGATAGTTAACAAAATAGCCCTAATCAATCCCTTGACTTAGGACCTCTTCTCAAATTACAGCCCCTAATTCCTTAGGTGGTCTAATAATCTTTGAAGGTTTAAGCACGTTAACCTAATATCACTAACAAACGATTATCCATTCCTAGACTAACCATGTTTATTAGAACAATTCAATTAGGTCTAAGTTGAAAGGTAGGGTCAGTAGTCATTCGTTCTCACTAAATCATGTTTATATTTGATCAGGATATAAAAAGCATTAAGAACAATTGAATTGAATAAAAACTAGATTGTCATTCACAATAAATAGAATTTCACAGCAACATGGTTCAATTAGGGTTACAAAGAATCATCTCAGACCTAATCTCTAAGAGATTTAGCTACTCATAATCGAGTTTACAAATAGCATAATCAATAATGGAATCAAAACATACATGAACTGATACAAGGTTGAAGAATTCGCCCTCCTATCTGTCTTTAGGTCTCAAAATCGCATTTTGCTCTCTCCAACTCGCAACCCTTGTTTCTGGAACTGACTTCAGCTTAAATAGGAAATATTTTCTGCTCCCAAAATCGTGTCACGCCTATAAAAATTGTGTCACGCCACCAGCAAAATCGTGTCACGCCACCAGAAATCGTGATCGTGTCACGATTTCAGTGGCTGAACCAAACCTTCATTCTGGACCAAAAATCGTGACACGATAGCCTATTTTCAGCACTTCTAGAATTTCTGCTTTTCACACCCCCCCGGGCTGTCTAAAATTGCTACAGACTCAATAAAAACATCAACACAACTGTTTCTTCAAAATCTTCTATTTTTCTTGCTTTCCTTATTGTTTAAGCTTGCTTATGAACTCAAAACATCATGAAAATGACACTAAAAATAACGTAATGACTACTGTCATCACCAATCAAAACAAAAAACAAAAAGAACACACCCTCCACCACTAAACAAATACATAATTGAACCAATGCAAAACTTGAGCCTATAAACCGGACAACATAACAGATATCTGCTGCACCTTCACTCCTAAACTTATATAGAGCTCATGAACACAAGATTGCAAGAACCAAACTTCATAGCCATCCAACACAATTTGGCCCCGTCTAAAACTGATATAGAACACATACGAAAAAAACTTTTAGCCTAAGCACCTATAATTGACAATGTTGAACCAAAGTGGGTTTTAGAACAATGTTTTTAAGGTTTTGATAATAACAATGTATGAAAGATCAACTGAGTACTATATTGTGTGTTCAAGTTTGCAGGACCATAGAACTAAATTCCGACTCTAAAGTCAACTTGTTGGTTCTAAAACATTAAGCTCTGAACACAAAGGAATCCATTTGGTACTCAAGAAAAAGTTTTGATGACTAAAACTATGATTTGAAGAAAGGTCAACAAAAGTCAAAGCTCTTGTCAGAAGATGCATCAAGCCTTGAAGTTTCTGATTGAAAAACTTTCTAACGAAAAGATATTCAGATGGAAGCACATTATAGACACGTCAATGGTCAACATTCTCGTGGACTCTAACTAATTTTGTCTTCTTCTAAAGAGACATCGTTTTCCAAGTTTTGCAATATTGTATCCCTTTTTCTAACCTCATTTAGAAACAAACAAAAAGAGGCTTATTCCAAAATAAGCAAATGAAACCTCTAAAACTATTCAACGGAATTACCCATTAGAGGCAAAACTTTCAAATTTGATCAAAGCTTCTCAAAAGAGATTAATGCGATTGAACTTCATCAAACAACGACTCTATTCTCTTATCCTATTTACGGACCTCGAGCATTTGAAGAACAGAGAATTCAAGAAATTTAACTGTGCTAAAACTCTAATAAATTTATTACAAAAATTCTTACAAATTTTCAATCTTAGAATTGTTTAAGTGGCAGAAGTTTATTGAGTTTAAGTTAGTTTACCACTCTGAGTATCAATTGTACACTTAAATCAAATTTATTTGTAAACTCTGATCGTAGAAGTCTTCAAGGTGAGGGAAGGAAATCTTAGACTTATGATTCTAAGTAATTGCAATCTTGTGTGAGTATAGTGAAAAATCTCTTGGAAGTGCAATAAGAGCGGACTAACTTCAAATTGTATGGTGAACCAGGATAATTATTTGTGTTTCTTGATAAGTGTCAAAAAGGAGTTAAATAGACTATATATTTTAGGCACTTTGATTACTTGGTTTGCAAGTTATCCTGCGAAAAGCTCACAAAAACTGAAGAATCATTCAATTATGCTTTTAACATCTAATGCCAACTCTTTGTAGGAAAATGCACGCTTGGACACTTCAGAAGCAAGAAAACATGAAGAAATGCAAAGGTCAACTCGCCACGGCGAGCTCAAAGGCGAGCTGAGGCAGAAAGTTGAAGTTACTGGCCTCCAACTCGCAATGGCGAGTAGCAAAAGCAAGCAAAGGCAGGAAGGCATAGTTACTCGTCTCCCATGCCCCATGGCGAGTGCAAGGCGAGCACAACTCGCCATGGCGAGCATATTTACTCGCGAGGCGAGTTAAGGCGGCCTAACCCCTCAGAGCTAACGTGGCAGAAACCCACTGGGGAAGAAAGCTCAACTCGCTAAGGCGAGCACACCTACTCGCGAGGCGAGTTGAGTCAGAGAAAAAAGTATAAAAGGCCTTTCAATGAGATCAGATGATATACCATATATTATTAGAGGCCACTTTAGGAGAGAAAGAGAGGAAAGACCAGAGAGACTCTAAAAAGCAATGAGCACAATGATTGAAGGAAGACACAAGATCATTGAGACATCATGGCTTGGTTCCATTCCATCTCTTCTTTTCTCCTTGTAAGGTTACCATGACAATGAGTAACTAAACTCTTTTTGTTGGGATTAAATGTAGTTAACTCTATTAGTAAGTATTCCCTTTGATTGGGATGTTGTGTGATTCTAATTTATCTCATGGTATTGATATTATTCTTGCTTTCTATGTTTTGATCTTATGGATTTGAATTGTGATTGAAAAATACCTTTTGAACCTAGGTTAGAATAATCTTCTATCAATACTTTTGTTCTAGACATGGAACTTAGGTTGGTAATCACTTTGAATATTGGAACTTAAAGCTTTTGTACCATTGTATAGTATAGTTTAGGAAATCGACGATACAACGATACAATCGACTATTGGACCGTTTAATAATGTGAGACATCGACAATTAAACGATCCAATAGAAATCACGATATCATTTGGACACGAATGATGTTGTTGAGCAATACGTGATAATATCAATTGATAATTGGAATCCGCAACCCAAATCCGAGAATACGTACAAGTAGGTTGATGAAGTTTAATCCCAGCATACTTATTTCCCCGTTAACTCTTGTCCCATTTATAAATTCTTAGTTGATAGTTTATGAAACAGAATACCTGACAATCCTAACTCAGAACGATATCGATTGTTGAACGGCTTAGAATATCGCACCAGTCCCTGTGGAGACGATAACATAAATACTTACTTTTGATACTACATCATTTCTCTCTTCTCTATTTATCTTTGTTTACTCTATTTTGTTTAACAACTTAGAAAAAGATTTTAAAAAAAAGCAACGAAATTCAACCCTATGTGTATTTCTCACCTTGAGACCGAAATTGATACCAATCAGATACACATAATAGAAATTGAGCTTCATATTGGAATTAATATCAAGACTTTGTGAATCATGATTATGAAATGTTTGGGCACGTAAGCTATACACGCTAAATAACATCAAACACCACTCAAATCAAAATATAAAAACTTCACAGTAAAACCAAACAAATCAACACTCAAACACTTCATATAATATAACCAAACTAATCAAAATATACACTTTTCTTAAAATCACGTTTATTCATTGATTCAGTTTTCCAAAGTTTATTTATGATTGATTAAAAAACTCGAAACCCTCTTAGAAACTTATAATACTAAAATGCATTTTAATAGAATCTTAATATTTTTTCTGTCTGTCTTCTTTATTGTATTTTTCTCATTCTCACCCTTTCTGGCATCTTGGTATTTCTTGATTCTCTCATCATCACCCTCCCTGACATCTTGGTTTTGTTCATCAGCACCCTCTTTGGTGTCTTTACTTTATTCTTCGTCAACCTTTTCATATTTTCTTTGCTTCCATTTTCTACATTTTTTTACGTTGGTTTCTCTTTATCTAGTTTGTTGCCTTGCTTCAATGAAAGAGATAGAGAGTGTTGTTCTAATGCATTTTTAATGTTTTTTTTATTATTATACTATTTATTATTGATTACTCTCTTCTTTTTTTAATTCTTTTAATCCCTCTTTCTCACATCATTAATGAGAATAATTTTGTAAAATCAATCTATTATTGGATGGCCTCCACACCAACATTAAAAGTTTTAATTTTTTAGCAGATAAAATTATATAGTTCATTTTTACCAAAATATTTTATGACTCACACTAATATTTAATAATAATATTTTTTCACATAAATATAAAAAGAAATCACTATTTAACAAAAAAAATTACTATTAATACATACAAATAACTAAAATTAGTTGTTTAATGATTAATCAGTTTGAGAAAAGGATTGAGTGAATTACACTCATTCCCAACAAGAAGCTTGAAATACACTCCTCTCCTCCCCTCAAACATAAAAACCTTACATAAATTAAACCCCCCCTCCCTTGAGATATGCTTAAATTACAACCCCTCCTCTTTGAATAATTTATGTACTACATTTTCATCCATTTTTACATAAAGAAATATTTTTTATGATATTTACAAATTTCGTTCCACCATTCATGATAAATTAGTTCATTTCTTTTTACTTTCAATACAAATGATAAAAAAAAGTATTATTTTATTATTAACTTAATGATTTAGAATATAAAATATATTTTTTAATACTCATATTTTATTGGTTTTCGTACCTTTTTAAAATTAGTTTATTTTGTGTTGTTTCATATTTTATAATAATGTTTAAAACTACTTGATAATGATATTGCATATATAAAATAAAAAATGTGATTTTATTTTTTATTATAATAAAATGGACCAGCACAAGTTTTCACTGTCTTGTGTGTATTAGATTTATGTTGCTAAACTATTAAAATTTATAATAACAAATATATATAATAATATTTAGTGAGGGGAAGTATAGATTTTAACATTACAGCAGAAGAGGTGTAATTTTTTCTAATATATTTTGCATAAAAGGGGAGGGGAGTGTTTATTTTGATATAAATGGGGATGATAGTGTCATTTAAACATCTCTAAAAAATTGGGAATGTAATTTACTAAAAAAAAAAATGACTATAAATAACAACAATTTTACAATTATAACTGTTTATTTCATGTACGATTTAATATGCATGCAAAATTCATAAAATTTTGGTCTTAACATGGAGTAAAAATGCATGCAAATTTTTTGTGATGACTAAAAGCCTATTAAAATCAAGTAAAGACTCTTGAACAAATAAAAAAAAAAGTCAAGACTAATTTTAGAAGGTCCAAAATTAAGAGGAACCAAAAACATATTTAATACATTATAAAAAGATCATTTTCCAATTTATATGTAAAATGAGTTATTTAATAGATAATAGATATATAAAACATAAATCTAAGAGAGGTTAAAATTTACAATCACTTTGTATATCTAACATATATAATTTTTATTCTCCCATTACATAGTATGAACACAAACGAAAGACCATATAAATAATTAACAATGATGATGTTTCTCATATAATTTCAAATTGGTAAATAATGTAGCTCATAATTTGTTTATAAACTAATAGAACGTTACACAATTTTAAGAAATTATTTATAAAAAAAATAAAATCAGTTATAGTACATAAGTGCAAGAGTGATTAAAATTTACAATCATGTTGTATATCTAACATATATAATATTTATTCTCACATGGCACGCATGACATATAGAGTAAGATTTAATACATGAAGAATGAGGGAGATATGTGATATTTGCAAGATATAGCGATTGTTTGTGCATGTAATTCGTGATGTTGTTTGATTGAAATAGATGAGCGCATTTCATGTTTAATATTTGAAGAATGATATATATATATATATATATATATATATATATATATATATATAT
>Ga0228710_1005650_pt1 | contig 19323 bp, 11 predicted proteins | sample MedpolnodulmetaG_FD_177995 | JGI IMG/M metagenome (GOLD analysis project Ga0228710, IMG submission 177995) | Root nodule microbial communities from Medicago polymorpha collected in Santa Monica, California, United States - pink nodules | ecosystem: Host-associated > Plants > Roots > Nodule...
CAGACATGTACCTGAACAACCTATATGCCTATTAACTATAACTTTCTCTTGGCCGAAACTCGTTTGTAAAGAATTGCATTTTAAATTAGTAAATAGGAACATATGTATGATTTATGAATAATAGTGGTTTCTGTTGTGATGCATTTGCAGAAGACACCATAGAATTGAACACAATTTGGTTTGAAAATAAATGAAGTACTAATCAATTGTTGATAGAACATCTTGATGCAGGTTACAGCATACTCAAGGGCCTCCACCAAGACACATTATTCGGTTCCACCATCCTGGTTCCATCCGTGTGACTATTCCATTGACGCGATTGATAGTTCATATTATGAGCTTGAGTTTAATCTTTTCAAGCACAAAACAAAAGACAACACACATACATTTTCAGAAAAGTCTTGTTAACCTTTTTAAAGCTACAGAAAGGACATTTGACATCACCAAAACCATGGTCTCAATATTGAATTGAATTGTACATCACCAACCATACCGTCTAGGTTTTTTCAACAAGCAAAGTTTGACTCTATGGTATTCAACAAGCAAAGTTTGACTCTATGGTAATTTACTCTGGTTAAACATCTCAAATCATTAACTCTTACGTTTCTACCAAGTAGAAAATGTTCGAAAAGGGGGAAAAAACAGCACCACACAATCATCCTTTCCTTTTTAACAAAATATTTTTAAGATCGTCTCTCTACAACACCATTACATAATTAACTTCAAAAACTAGAATAATTCAGGGCATAGTATATCCAAATATTAGTATTAAAAAAATAAACAGCTGCAATGACTCGACTTGCTCATCATATGTAGATGTTCAAAATTTCAAGATTTAAATAAGCTTGAAGTTTGGAAGATATCAAGCAGCTAGGAAGGGATAAGTGGTGAATGCTTTGGATAATTTCCAGAAGGAGCCACCACTTTAACCCAAAAAAGTTTATGTCTGAACGGATGTGCAAGTGCATGTGTAAAAATAAGGATAAGGAAGATATAAATGAGACAAAAAAAGTAATCACTGGTCATCTGCATATGACATGCCCCATTTTGTACATAGACAATAAAATAAGGTTCAAATTTAACAACTAAACTGTATGACGAACAAAGGACCATGCCAAACCAAAGGATAGATAGTTAAACAATTTGACGGTACAGTCCTGCTTTCATCAATTAACAACCTTAAGATATGAGTTCGGAAAAATAACCATTTGAATCCAACTAGCATAATTGAGATCCTAAACATGATGTATGTGTTGGTACATAAAATTAAATGCATTTATTTTACAGTTTATGTTTATGAGGGAGCCAAAGCTGGACTTGATACCAAGAATGCATGGAGATGGCAGGGCTATTGATTTGCCAAGCCAAAAATTTGAAATTTTCATGTTTATGAATTTTTCATCTCAATACTAGCTAGAAATTTTAGATCCACATCCAACATAACCCAAAATACAACAGAATAAACAGAAATCAAGCACCATGACATCTAATTTTCTTGGCTTTGGGTTCCATTATCTATTTACGTATGGTGGACAGAGAAGCAATGTTCCAGATACAAATGGTGCCGACGTAGCAACCAGTCAACATAAGAATTACAAGAAAAAAACCAATGCATTCGATGAATGAAGACTCGACTTCAAACAAAAGAAGGAAATCTGTAAGGGTGTGTCCATTTACTTTCAGAAAATGTTCTGTTTTCACCAGGGGTTTTTTTCAGTTTTATCTGTACAACTCTTTGGAAATAGGAAATAAATTGAAAACCATGTGAAACAGATAATAAAAAACAACAAAGTTTGCCCTTACCTGGGTAACAAGGCTCAAAGCAAGTCCCCCTCTACCTGCTCTTGCAGTACGACCAACACGATGGATATAATCTCTTGGAAACCTACATTTGAATAGCCGAAATCCATTTCATCAAATGCTTCAAAAGTAAGCGAATAATAAAACAAATTTGCAACAGAAAAGTAACCTTGGAACATCATAATTGATAACAAGGTCAACTGTAGGTATATCCAGACCACGGCCAGCAACATCAGTTGCTAGTAATACAGGAACCTTCCCTGATTTAAAGTCATGAAGTGCTTCAAGCCTCTGAGCCTGTGATCTGAATGAATATAGAGCAGCAGCTTCTTGATCGAGCACTTCAAGCATTAAATTTAAACGATGACAATCTCTGCAATTTGAGAACTATTAGAGTATCTAAAAAATATTTAGACAAAGAGAAGGACATGTAATTGTATAGGATAATCTGTTTTTTCTAATTGTCATAAAAATTTCCACCATTAGAGCTCCTACTTCAACACGTGTAAGCAAGCATGACTCAGAACAACTATACTATTGGTAATTACTTTTTCGATGTCCAAGAATAATACTTCAGTTATTGTTGGCAAGGAAAAGAATAAAAAATGCAGAGGTACATGCTAAATAAGCAAACAGCCCTATTCCATTTACATTTATTTTTGGCTTAACAATTTCGCTTTACCTCTTGAAATATGAGTCTAAAACTGTCTTTAAATACAAGTAAATGAAACCCATCTTTCTTGATTGCATTGCAACTTATGCATAAAAAATAAACAGTAAAAACAGAACCAAAGATTAATTCTACCAATTCCTCCGATGTAATATGCTCCAAGCAATCCAGTAGAAAAAGCAACAGAGGAAAAAACTGCTATAGAATACAACTAAAGAAAACTCGTCTTTATATTTGAATCACTAACTAAAACACACAACTTCTTTCCAACTATTAATGGATAAACCATAGTCACATTGTCTGCTGAAAGACATGTATCCCATATTTTTGGAGAGAAATCCTACATACACCCTATGTCTACTGACAGGGAGGAAACATCAAAACGCCAAGTGCCAACTACCAAGATTACAATGTCAAACTTCAAATCACATTTTTTGGCACATCATGAAAGCTTTATTTAATGAGGGACAACCTCATTCACAAACAGACATTTAATTATTAACCCGGAGAGTCCACAACCAAAAGCTTCAAACTGTGTTTCTTCTCCTTCAAAATCATAGAGAAAGCTAATAATATCTAACTTTTGCCCAAAAAAAACTGTCCACAACAAACAGGGGAAAACGGGGGAAAATGCAAAACTAATACAATCAAATTTCATCATGTTAGTATTACAATGACAGTGAGGAAGAGAAAAGTTAGGACAAACACATAACAGCATAACAATCAAATAAAAAAAAAAATCAAAGAAAGAAGTACAATACTAGGCTACAAACAAATAATAGTAGGCAGGGTTGTTTAATCAAATGTTCTAAAAAGTGAAAGTGGCAACATGGTTCTATTACTATAGCAACCCTACAAGAGTTATGAACTCGAGAAGAAAAATTAATATCATGCCAAAATACAGGTAACAAAAATTGGTTATGAAAAGTTCAAACTCATCATCTAGAAAGATACCTGCATGTGGAGACAAAGACGATGGCAGACCTAATACCCATATCTTCCATTTTAGACAAGATATGCAACAAATATACATCCTTCACATTTTTAGGGATGAATACAACCTGTTGCTTAAGATTTTCAACCGTCTTAAACCCTTCATAAGCTTCAAAGGCATACAACTTATCTTGATAACGCTCACGCAACTTTTGTAAATTACTAGTTGTTGTTGCTGAAAAAAATAGGTTTTGCCGGTTTTCTGGTAAGCACTGAAATATAAATTTCAATTCATCCTGAAAACCAACATCCAGGACTCGATCTGCTTCATCCAAGACAAGAAACTGCAAAAGCAATGCATAAATATCAGCATAATCATAATAATGCTTAATCTATTAATTATGTTTTAAAACAAAGCAATGCAAAATTATTTATAATATTTAACCATTCAAGTACATTATCCAATTTTGATTAGTAACACATACACATGCAAAAGAGATTCTATATTCCAATCATGGATAGATTTGTACTCACTCGGGTAAGGAGCTGCTTGGATTAGCTTATTTGAGTTTAGCACTTGTGTGACTAACTAACTACTTGAGTGAGCTTATACAAACAAAAAATGTATATACATGTCCATAAGCTCTTTTCAGCTCATTTCCGGAAACTCTTCATGATAACTTAAGAAAATAACTTTTAGCTTATGTGGGAATAGTATGACTTTTTCTTTCATCTTTTGTTATAGAAATAACTTAACTTGTTAGCTTTTGTAATTAAAATAACTTCGGGACTATTTGGACTGGATTATTTGATCTTATCTACAGCCATAAACACTTACGAAAATGTTTTCAGCTTATTATCATAAGCTCTCCAAGATAGCTTTTGAAATTAACTTATAGTTTATACGAAACAATTTAACTTTATTTTATCTTCTGTTACAGACGTAGCTTATACATAAGCGCTTATCATACCAAACAATTTTAATATAACTTGCAAGTTAAGTTGTTTATCCAAATAAGGCCTAGCATGTAAGTGTTAATGCTATAAGCGCTTAATTAAGTTGTTTATCCAAACGCGTCTCAAAATCAATCAATTGCAATAGTACATAAAAACAAAACAACACAATCAAATTAAGCACAAAAACAAAATTATCACCAAACTCATAATTGATCAATTGACGAATTCCAATTACCTTAGTCCTAGCGAAAACTGGAGCAATTTCGGGATTATCCTTAAGCAAAACCTTAATCCTCCCAGGAGTAGCAATAACAAGATGCGGCCTAGCAACCAACTCTTTAGTCTGTCTAAGCATATCCATACCACCAACAACCACCGCAATCCGAAGCCGAAGCGACGAACCAAGCGCCCTAAACTGCTCCGCCAACTGAAACGCAAGCTCGCGCGTGGGCGTCACCACAAGCGCAAACACACCAAACGTATGTTCAGCAAGCCGCTGAAGAATCGGAAGCGCAAATGCCGCCGTTTTACCACTTCCGGTTTCATCGATACCGATTACGTGACGGCCAGCTAGAATCTGAGGGATGCAGTGTTGTTGCACGCGCCGTGGAGTTTTCATTCCGAGTTCTTTGCAGGTTTTTACCGCCCATTCGGAGAGGCCGAGATCGGAGAATGTGGCGGTGGTGTTTTCGGGGTTGGAATTTAGGGTTTCGTGGGTAACGACGTCGTTTTGAGGTTTATTGGAAATGGGAAGTGAAGGGTTTATGGAGGGTTTACGAGATGGTTTGAAGAGTGGGAAATTTTGGTCTACGAGGTGTTGTGGTTGCTCCATTATAGTTGTTGCAGTGTCGTTACAGTGGAGGTGGAAAGTGGAAGAATGATGATGGTGGAGAATAAAAAACAGAAGAATGTGAATTTAGGGTTTGCTAACTATAGGTTGGTGAAAGAAAAAATTATGAGTAAATCACTCATTGATTTTAAATTTCTCTCAGATTTTTATTAATATTTTTAAATTAATTTTGTCCCATAAACATTACTTATAAAAAAAAAATCATCTCGTGAGCTTACCTTAGTAAGGAATATGGAATTGGATTTTCTGCCGTAACAGATTAGGACCGTCTGATTTGATCTAACGGTCTAGCTTATAAAACTGATGTGTAATCTGGACCTTCCAATTTCATATTTATGGTTGTGATTGGTTACAGTGTTAAACTGTGTGCTTTTTTACAGCACCAAATCCAAATCCGTAGGAATATTGTATATTATATACTGGAGTTGAAGTTCGAATCCTAAACACCTCACTTTTCTTTTTTTTTTTGGTTCAAAATATTACAAAAATAGAGTATATTTTTTATATGACAAAAAGTTTAGATGAGTTGAAGTCTGAAGGCTCGTCATTGTCAAGGTGAATCATAAAACTTAACTTACAAAGTTATCTACAAATCATTAGTCAAAGAGATACTTATGTTTAAGTGTTGAATATGCAATTGTGTAGGTGAGTTAAGTTTTAATCAATTGATTCAACCTTGATTAATAAAGTACATCGGAAAAAAAATTTGCATTATAAAATTTCATGCAAAAATTGAAATGAGTTTTACAAAATAAGTAGTTAGCAAATATTTTATATGCTTCCACATGCAAATGGACCAAAAGCAGGCCCGTCTCTTAGGGGGTGCCAACAGCTCTATGGAGCTGGACCTATAAAATTTAGGGGCCCAAATTATTGTTTTAATATATAATGCAAGTAAAAAGGAATATATACTAATGATGTGGTAATAATATCAACCGCAGTGGTGTTTTCGGGGTTCGAAAGGGTTTTGTGTGTAACGACGTTGTTTTGAGCGGTTATGGGGTTGGAGTTTGGCTTATTAGAAGTGGGTGGTGAAGGGTTTATGGAGGGTTTACGAGATCGTTTAAAGAGTGGAAAATTTTGGTCTACAAGGTGTTGTGTTTGCTCCATGATCAAGGAGGTAGAAGACAGTGTGAAAGGATAAATTAGGAGGCAGAAGGAGGCAGCTAAACGAAAAATGTATGTTTAGGGTTATGTTTTTTTATCTACTACATAGTAATCCCTACAAAATTTTAAGTGATCGTTAAAATCAAATTTGTTTAACTATTTTTAAATTTATAAGTTATTGAACAATTTTTCGCAGACATATTTAGAACATTATAAAATGTTCTTCTAGATAAATAAGTATAAAATTTGATGTTTTTGGGTTAGTTACCATAGTTTTAAATTTTATCCTTTTTGTATTGAACAATGTTTGATTAATGACTTCAGTTAACTTTACTTCAGTCAACAAAAAAAAAACCAAAATGATTTATTTAGTTACTTTTATTTTGAATTTTTTACGATTAAAAAATTTATAGTTAATTCATCTCATGTTAAAAAATTCTTAATTGGTAAATAAGCATGTTATAATGTTTCAAACATGTTTGCAAATTATGGTTTGAAAATGAAAGAGATTAAAAGTAATTAAAGAACCCCTGAATAAGGATAATTAAAACAAATTTAATTTTAACAAGGATTAAAACTGCATGCAAGAAAATTTTAAAGAAACTAAAAAAACTACTAAAATTAAACAAGGACTTAACATAACATAGAGGTCCCAAATTTATAAAGATCAAGAGTATATTTAACATTGCTTAAAAAATATATTTAGCCTTTTCCAAAATAATCAAAGCTACTTTTAAATAAATTTGACAAATATATAAATATAAAAGTTAAACATTTTAATTATAAAAAAAATAGTATGCATGTACATCTCTTTTATCCTCTCTCTTTTTTCCCTTTCTAAAACTTTAGCTAGCAATTTGTTTTTCTTTCTCTTTTAGTTAAATAAGTGATTTTCACATATTTTCGGTCTGTTTCGTTGGTTTTGTGATTTTGTCGTCTTACACTACTTTGTTTATTTTGATTTTCCGTTGTTGTGCGGTGAGTATTTTATTTCTCATCGTAGTGCGGTGTTTATTTAATTCAGGTTCAAAGGTTAAATTTGATTAAGTGCATATTTAATCAACGACTTTTGCGTCGTCAACGTTGTAGATCTAAAAATATGAGTATTTTGGTAGCTTGAATATAGTCATATTTGTACGTAATGTATTATGTTGTTTTATGATATTAACATAGATTTTGTGAGTTTGTTCGCATATTCATCCTTTTTGTTTTTAACAATTTTAAATTTGGATTGTATCGATGTACTCTATCAATTTAAATGAATGAATATCGTTTATTTTTGTAAAAAAAATTATAACTTTGATCTTCCTATTTTATTAAATTTGTAATTTTGATCCTTTCATTCTTTTTTCCCGTAAATTCAGACATTTTGTCCATTTTGGTGTGTTCTGGAACCCAACTCACTTAAACTTTCATCATAAAACAAATCACCTTATAGTAAGTTCAACGACAAATTTGAATATAAAAAAAAGTTATAAATTCAAACTTTAAGTTAAAATCTATTTTAAAAACAAGACTAAATAACTCTTTTGGTGTTTTAATTAACTCCTTTAATGGTACTTTCATGTGTTAGATCTCTTGAAAGAGAGTTGTAACGTGATCTTACTCAACTTGTTTGATTAGTCTTTACCGTTTTAAAACTTGAATCACACACAAAATAATTAAAAAAAATATATGAAATAGGGAGAAAAGAAGATTCAAAAAATGCATTAAAGTATACATATTGGAAGAAAAAAAACCAGTCAATATACTTCAATTCAATATTCAATGATAACGAAACAACAATTTTCATTGATGTTCATTTAAACCAAATTGTTCAGATTTCAACGTGCGTCAACAATATATAAACATGTTATATCTGTGATAACTATTCAATGTGGGCTTAGAGTCTTAGTTCGATGTCCTAACAGAAGGTTTTGTCTGTCTCAGCTGTACTCCAACACTGAAATTGGTTGCCCCATATATACTCTACATGAAGTCACCCGATGACTCCATAGCCATGTATAGAAATCAACAACACATAGTAGCTTATATCGTTGATTTCCATTCTATCTCATTGAGCAAAATGGCCGAGTTTGAGAGAAACAACTAAGCAATATTCAAATGATTCAAAGAATATGCACAATGTAAACTTGTTTTATACTAAAATCCATTAAAAATATACTATTTTGTCATATCATTCTATTTTTGTTGCATTTTCAAATTAATGGTGTGGCATGAAAAAATAGAGGGCTAAAACTAGTTTACCACCAATTGTGTGTGTCAGATTTAACTCATAGTGAAAATGGTATAATAGTCATGTCATAATTAAACAAAACAAACCTTCTCCTATACCTTGTGCCTTGTGGAGTTACCAAAAGGCACCACTGCTCCAAACAACATAATGTCAACATTATTAACAATCTACTTCATCCAAGCGAAACATCATAAGAAAACGTCAATCAATTAAATGATTCACACAACTTGCAATCACAAGTTGAAGACCAACCTCCTCATGATTCTGTTTCAAACAAAGCTGCTATTGATGTAGAAGACCGAAATAATAATAACTAAAGAATATATAGGTAAAATATTTTTAAAAAGGACCAAATAGCTTTTGCTTGTACATTATGGAACATGGTAAATAACAGTTGTCCATGAATGTGTTAGCGGATAATTTTAAAGGCTATCTTAAATGCAGGCAAACCAAGGTTGATCTTATAAAATCAAGAGAAACGATACGTTTTTCTATCTATATATTCGAGCGAAGGTTGAACTTGTTGGAAATACTTGAAGTGTGGATTTCAGTTCGATGGAGCAGGAGAATATCAAAGGGCGGTTCGATTTGTGGATAAGGTGAAGCAACGGATATCTCTAGAGGATAATTGTTTAAGTTTTAAATCAAACAGTTATCTGTTGTCCGTTCTTAGCAGTTGTAGTTCAAATCTTTATGTAGGTAGTTATTTCTATTAGTATAAATAGGAGTTTCTCATAAGAAAAAGCGGTCACAATTCAATCATACAAAAAGCTTACACTCAAACTATCCACATTCAAGAGAGAAACGAGTCACAAGTTGTAATGTATGAACATATGTACCAATTTACATTCAATCAATGCAATTTAAGTTTGTTTTCTTAAATATCTTTGCAATTTACTTGTCTATTTCAAGCAATTCCTTTTATTTTCATTTTGAAAGTAACTTCGACGGATTTGACTAAGTCAGATTCGACAGTTTTCTTCATATGTTTTTGAAGAACAATCATGAATTTCTGGAAAATAAGAAGCACAATATGTCTCTAAGATTTACTGGTTGATCTTGCAAGTAATTAATTTTAAACCAACGGTTGTTTACCAAAAATCAGTGTAAACAAATTGGCACGTCCAGTGGGACCCTTTGTGCTTTTTGTTTAGAAATTTTTCTTTTTAAGATTTATTTGATTAATATTGATGGTTTGTGTTATGTATGTGATTGAGAAGTAAAAAACAATTTTCTGAAATGACACGTCCTTCGAGTGATACTACTACGGCATCGAATGCCGCCAGCGCATCAGACACAGCGACCAATCCACCGGTTTCGCAGAGTTGTACACATTCAATTCCTTCGCACACAGCGGCCTCGATGACCGCTCCAGTTTCACAGGCCATTCCAGCGATAGGGAATGCATCAACCCAAGGATTCTGACACCCTGGCGCAACGAGCCATAGAACTATGCCATATGGCATGCCGTCTTCCTTGATGCAAGGCCTACATACGAATCCATCCACTTTTTCAGAAAGTTTGAATGTGTCATTACCACAATTATTCGATCCTGGGGTAAGCGTTCATACTCGAACGCCCCAACTATCTTTAACCAATGCTTCCTTAGTCGCCTTAAGGCAACAAATGGAAGATAGCAATCACGAGATGGTCAACCAAGTGACTCAACAAATTTGGTAGGATCATCAACCCGTTAATTCGGGATACCAATAATAGTTATCAAGCGTTGTCTGCCCAAATGGAGCGGATTGCCAATTTTATTGGCGCTCCTCCAGCGCGGAATATACCGGTGCCTCAAAATCAAAATGCAAGGGCAGTAGAAACCCGTGCAGAAATGCCAGAAAATCAAATGCCCGAAAATATGGTGCAACAACAAGTGGCGCAACCACGGGCCCAAGAGGAGCCTGAAAGAGTCCTAATATTGGTAGATAGGCACCACCAAAATGCAGACCAAATGGTTATATTTTTTTATTTAAATAATTATATTTTTTGATTATCACCTTTTTTTTTTAACTAAACTATTTTTTTTAATTAAATCATATCTCTCCAACTTTTTTTAATTTCATAAAATAAAATATCAAAACGAATAATTTTTTATGCAAAATAACTTATTACGATCTTTTTTTTTAAAAACAACTTATTTATGCAAAAAGAGCTTATTAAGATCTATTTTTTTTTAAAAAAAACTTATTCAAAACATCTTATCTATGCAAAACAGCTTATTACAATATATTTTTAAAAAACAGCTTATTCGAAACAACTTATTTATGCAAAAGAGCTTATTATGATCTCTTTTAATAAAACAGCTTATTCAAAACAACTTATTAGGATCTCTTTTTATAAAAAACAACTTATTCGAAACAACTTATTTATGCAAAACAACTTATTACGATCTCATTTTTAAAAACAGCTTATTCCAAACAGTTTATTTATGCAAAATAGCTTATTACCATCTCATTTTCAAAAACATTTTATTAAAAACAGCTTATGTATGCAAAACAATTTATTATGATCTCTTCTAAAAAAACAGCTTATTTGAAACAACTTATTTATACAAAACAACTTATTAGGATCTTTTTTTAAAAAAAAAAATAACTTATTCAAAACAACTTATTTATGCAAAACTACTTATTATGATCTCATTTTAAAAAACAACTTATCCAAAACAGCTTAGTTATGCAAAACAGCTTATTTGAAACAACTTATTTATACAAAACAGCTTATTAGGATCTCTTTTTTAAAAAACAACTTAAGGTTATTTTTTAAGACCTCGAAAATTAGCCTGCATGTATCTTAAAAGTACTTTTTTTTTCTTTCTGTACAATGATTTCTGCACCACCATTTAACTAGAACTAAATACACACTATTGAAAATGGTGCTCATATATTTCAATTAAAGGAAACTAAGACAGATACAAAGGAGACTACTTCAACTTAAAACACTCAGTTCCATGCATATAAAGCTTTTGGTTATAACTTTACTTCTGATTAAAGATTGAGAAGCATGTTATTCTTTTTAGTTCATGCAGTGACAGCAATAGCACATGTGAAGGCTCTTTGCTCGTCCTAATATTAGAATAGATTACAAAATACATGAGATCCAACCATTACAAATTATTCCAATCAGATAGGTTAGTAATTAAGACTTTGATAGCTAAAAATAAAGATAACCAGGAATACTTCTTTGCACCAACAGATTAAGATGTATCTTAGCTAGAAACTTGCACCTAAATATATAAGTGTCGGTTTGCATTTACGGTGGAGCGCGTTTGGCTTCGTAATTTTCAAGTTTTGTTTGTATTGGGATGCCAGAAAAAAAAAGTCATTTGCATAAAAGAATTGTCACACAGTTTTAAGTCATTTGAAAGAATTGAAGAACTTATAAAATATATAAAACATGTATAGTGGCAACTGAAAATTGTCACACAGTTTTAAGTCATTTGAAAGAATTGAAGAACTTATAAAATTACAAGCCAAGATCAACCTTAAGTAAAAAAGAGATCGTAATAAGTTGTTTTGCATAAATAAGCTGTTTCGAATAAGCTCTTTTTTTTAAAAGAGATCATAATAAGCTGTTTTGCATAAATAAGCTGTTTTTTCAAAAGAGATTGTAATAAGTTGTTTTGCATTAATAAGTTGTTTTTACAAACAAGATCATAATAAGTTGTTTTGCATAAATAAGCTGTTTTTTTTTAAAAAGAGATCGTAATAAGCTATTTTGTATGAGATAAGTTTTTTTGAATAAGCTATTTTATATTTGAAATTTTGGTTTATAAAATTTGGTTTACCAGAATTTTAATTTATAAAAAAATAATACACTTTGATTTATGGATCGGATGGATTATACATCCATTAAAATCTAATAATGGATGGATTGGGTGGACTTTATTCTAATTGGATGGATTGGATGGTTTTTTTTAAGAAAAAAAAATAGTGGATTGTAATGGTCTAATGGACCTTTTTTTATCCATCCATTAGGATCCAAATCCATATCCATCCAATCCATCCATTTTGCCACCCCTATTACATATCTAACCATGTTGGGTACAATTTGAGATCAACCTCAATAATGTCCCAAGAATCGTGTTTGGGGGTTGTGAACCATCAATCTATTCTTAAGGGCACAAACGTCCTCCAGAAACACCCTCCAAAAGGACTCCTAAAACCTGGGCATGTCCCTCCTAGGGGCGCCGCCTCAGCAAGCACATAAAGGCATATGGAACACTGTACAACAACTCTTATGAACAATCGACCTTATATATTCATCACTTTGCCTTGACCCAAGACTCGTGTTTGGGGGGCTGTGAACCATCAATCTATTCCTAAAAGCACAAATACCCTCCAGAGAAGTTTAGGTGTGTCCCTCCCAGGTGCGCCACCTCAGCAGCCTTCTAGAAGCTACTAGAGCCTCGTGAAATGACTTAAGGCCCAAATTGATTGGGGCTTAAGTCCCGAGAAAACAAGCCCACGAAGAGTTATAAATATCAATCTTGAAAGTATTCTTAAGGCATGACTTAAACAGACTAAACCCTAGTTTCTAATATTGTACTCACTGCAAGTACAAATCCCAAATTTATAATGTTCAAAAGTATATTTAACATTGCTTAAATAAAACATATTTAGCCTTTTCCAAAATAATCAGAGCTACTTTTAAATAAATTTGACAAATATATACATATCAAAGTTAAACATTTTAATTATAAAATTAAAAAAAAATAGTATACATGTACATATCTTTTATCCTCTCTCTCTTCCCTTTTCAAAACCTTGGTTGTCAACTTGTTTTTCTTTCTCTTTTAGTTAAATAAGTGATTTTCACATATTTTGAGTTTTCTTTTGTTGGTTTTGTGATTTTGTTGTCTAACATGACTTTGTTTATTTTGATTTCTCGTTTTTGTGCGGTGTAGTTTTTATTTCTCGTCTTAGTGCAGTGTTTATTTGATTCAGGTTGAAAGATTAACTTTGATCAAATATAGATTCAATCAATAATTTTTGCGTCGTCAATGTTGCAGATCTGATAACATGAGTATTTTGGTTACTTAAATATAATATTTGTAGGCATATGCACTATGCCGTTTTATGCTATTAACATGAATGTTATGAGTTTGTTCGCAAATTCATTCCTTTTGTTTTTAGCAATTTTGAATTTATATTGTTTCGATGTACTCTATCGGTTTGAATGAATGAATATCGTTTATTTTTGGCAAAAAAAATTATAACTTTGACCCTCCTATTTTATTAAATTTGTAATTTTGATCCTTTCATTCTTTTTCCCGTAAATTCAAACATTTTTGTCCACTTTGGTGTGTCCTGGATCCCTGCTCACTTAAACTTTCGTCAACTTGTTTTTCTTTCTCTTTTAGTTAAATAAGTGATTTTCACATATTTTTAGCTTTCTTTCGTTGGTTATGTGATTTTTTCGTCTAACACGACTTTGTTTATTTTGATTTTCCGTTTTTATGCAGTGTGTTTTTTATTGCCTGTCTTAGTGCAATGTTTATTTGATTCATGTTGAAAGATTAACTTTGATCAACTAGAGATTCAATCAATGATTTTTGCGTCGTCAACGTTGCAGATCCGAAACATGAGTATTTTAGTGGCTTGAATATAGTCATATTTGTAGGCATATGTACTATGTCGTTTTATACTATAAGCGAAGATGCTGTGAGTTTGTTCGGAGATTCATCCTTTTCGTTTTTAACAATTTTAAATTTATATTGTATTGATGTACTCTATCAATTTAATGAATGAATATCGTTTATTTTTGTCAAAAAAATTATAACTTTGATCTTTCTATTTTATTGAATTTGTAACTTTGATCCTTTCATTCTTTTTTCTCGTAAATTCAGACATTCTATCCATTTTGGTGTGTCCTGGAACCCAACTCACTTAAACTTTCGTCAATAAAAAAATCACCTCCTAGTAAGTTCAACGACAAATTTGAATATAAAAACAAGTTATAAATTCAAACTTCAAGTTAAAATCTATTTAAAAAACAAGGCCAAATAACACTTTTGGTGTTTTAATTAACTCCTATGATTGTACTTCCATGTGTTAAATTTCTTAAAGATCTTAATCAACTTGTTTGATTAGTCTTTACCGTTTTAAAACTCGATTCACACCAAAAAAAATTACAAAAATATATGAAATTGGGGTTAGAAAACCATAGTTTTAAAATAGAAAGAAAAGAAGATTCAAAAAATGCATTAAAGTATAAATAATAATAAATATAAAAAAACAATTGGAAAATATACTTCAATGATAATGAAACAACAATTTTCATTGAAGTACATTTACACCATGTTGATAATAATTGCTACGAGTAAACAATATATAAACATGTTATATCTGTGATAACTATTCAATGTGGGCTTAGAGTCTTAGTTCGATGTCATAACATAAGGTTTTGTGTATCTGCGATAACTATTCGATGTGGGCTTAGAGTCTTGGTTCGATGTCATAACATAAGGTTTTGTGTGTCTCAACTTTAATATGAAAAGATAACGTGTCTTGTGTATAATTATTTTATACATTCATCTAATAATTTTTGTCACATGAATTAACAAATACGACAACTCATATCTTTTCATATTAATTAATTGACGTAGCAATATATGTTTAAAATAATTTTATTCTAACGGAGTTTATATTTTGGAAAATATTAACTAGTGTTCCGAGGACACTAGTTAAAGAATTATAAAAGAAAATGTTTTCTCGAAAATTGTGTATTTTACTTTTTAAAACTTGAAAAAGTGTTGTTTTTAATGCTGACTTTGTTTTTTCTTTCCATTTTTAGCTGCTTAACTAGTGCATCGGAAGCACTGGTTAACTTGAATTTTTTCCTTGTCTTAAGTTTAATTAGTATACTCTATCATTGTATAATTAATTACATATACATTTAATGATGAGTTGTCACATTATTTAATGAGTATGACAAATTGTTTATATCAATTTAGCCTCATGGAAAATTCTATGGTGAAGTCATGAAAATGACTTTTCTGGTGAAGTTAAATGGTCAATTATTGAGCATTTGTGTATTTAATTCATGCTACGTCAGATTTGGTCAAAAAAATTCATGCTACGTCAGATTATATGGTATATTGCACATTTGCCCATAAGGTGTGTCATTGTATCTTTACTTATTGCAATTGTGTCCCTGATTAAATCAAAATTAAACATTGATTCTCATATGTGCACTAATATTGACATTCCCCTTAATATTTTGTATTATGACTGATTTGTAATGAGGTAAAGTTTAGGACACCAGCTGACATGACATCAACAATTATATTATTGACTAAACAAAATAACTTTTTCCAAAAAAATCAGTTTTCTGACTGAACTGTAGAAGCCCCCTTAGCTCATAGTCAAAATGGTATAATATCGATACATCCTTTGTAGGATTACCTTCTCCTCTTGTCTAGTAAAACAACTTAAGCTATGATTTTGTTTCTTTTCAACAACCAATTAACGACAGTGACAATTTTTCTGATGAATGAGGATTTCAAAAGGATTAGTTAACTTGGGAGTTAAAACTCACACAAAGTGTTGAACAAGCAAAGGTGGTTGCATAAACCAAGCACTGGTTTAAAAGCAAAGGCAATCTATAGTTCCCTCCTGTATGTCATGCCACATGTCCATATGTTTTCATGTTTATGGTTTTTCAATTTCATGCAAAACTTGACCTCATCTGGGATTCAGCTCTCTCAGACCTCAATTGTCCTATGGACTTCATATTTGTATTTTATCTTCTTATTCTTAGAGGAATGTATTTATTTTTTTGTTCTGAGGCACTGTTTTAACCTATGTATTGGCAATTGGGTTGAGAACTAATATCGGTAAAAGTAAAATTTAAGAAGAGTCTCACATAATAAAAACACTGACAAAAGACTTTTTTATTACAATCTTGGTTAGGAATGGAACACATGGGACGGGGCAATTCAGCGTGCTAGTGTGAAAACATTACCATTAATTACTGCAAGAAAGCTACAAATTATGTGAAAAATGGTGAACTGTTAAATCCAAAATCAATTTAATTGTTTCATTTAATCAATTCTTATAAATAAATATTTTGCGCTCACCAGTCATGGTTACGTAGAAGACCAAAATAATAAATAAAGAATATATAGGTAAAATGCATTCAAATAATGTCCTTTGATTTCCCCAGTTTCAGACCTAATAGCTTTTGCCAATACATTATGGAACATGGTAAATAACAATTGTGTATCAACGACAGTATTATTTACAAACCATTTTCTATAACTTGTAACAGAAAACTTATGCACGGCTGAGAGCCACTCTAAACTCGACTATCATTCTCACAATGACTTCATTTCCACTGGTATTACATATCTAACCATGTTGGGTACAATTTGGGATCAACCTCAATAATGTCGCCTGCTGAAACATAAAATTATTCATTTGATTGATTCTGTTATGGTAGACAAGGTCCTATACATGCGGCATCTGCAAGTATGCAATGGTACACATAGACAAGTTCCACATCAAATCCATTGCAAATCTGTGATACCCCTGTCCCAGATAAAATGAACACGGCAAATTATTTTAAAGATTCCGAAAAGAAAAAGTGAGTAACTTGTAAAAACAACACAGATGCTAACCGTATGCAACTTAAAGGCAATTTGTTTCTTTTATGTAAACTTCAAATGTTCATTTTTCAGAATACAATGTCTCCTCGATCCTCCTAATTACAGCACTCAGACTGCCACCACTTTCCAATGCTTTAACAGCAGCTCGGTGTGCAGCTTTATGCCACTTGAGCAAATTATAAGATTGCAACACCGACCATCGTGCTTGATTAGACATCTGTTTATTGCAAGAATGTTAAGGTAAAAAATTTAGCGTCACGGATGAAAAATCCAAAAGAACCAGCAAATTTAAACCAGAGTAACCAGTTGTGGAAAGACCTCAGCTACAGATAATGGAGGCTCAAGAAGAAGACAGACACTTCTAAATAGATTTTCATCATTTTCTCCACCGTCTGCCTCACCATAAATAAGAGCCTCAGCTGCAATGCCAGCAAAAAGTACCATACAGTACCTAAACCATTGATTACATAAAACATTGATATCACTTGAAATACTCAAAACAAAAAACAAGATACTGTTTCTGTTTAACATCGCCATTGGGACATAGCTAGTTGGGCAAGAAGGCAAGTGTAAGTGAATAAAGAGACAACAAGTAGAATTGAAATAGGAAAATAAATTGATAACTGAAGAATCTAGAACTATCTCGGTAATAAAATCATTTGATTTCACTTTTCCAGTTCTACAAACTTAGAGATTAATAGTTTAGGAAGATAGAGACAAAGACAGCATCTTCTATTGGGCTTGTTAGGAGAAAGGAAAATCTGAAAATGTCTTATAGTACGTTGATGGTATTTTGGACTATCTCTTAATATTAGTTTTCATATTTCTTTGTTGTTATCATGATTTGTTTCCCTATTAAATTCGAATTTGGAGTCTTCTATTAGTAATAGTATAAATTGTCTTCGATTTTGGGCTTGTTATCAATCATATCAAACTACAATAATAATTCAAAGTATTAATAATTTACTTTCCCTCTTTATCAAATACCCTTTGATTTCAATATATGGTACCAGTGTACTATGTTTTTTAATGCTTGGGACTCTGATAATAATTGTATTCATAATCCTTTTTCGACCATTGCGTTGCTTTCCAAGCATCAAGTTTTTGCTCTCGTGGGCATGTGAGGTCCACACACCACCTTCATGGCATCTATTCGCCACGCTGCTAGTCAAGTTTGGTTATTTAACCTTCTGGTTCTATGGAGACCACTTTTAGCTTGTGGGTGTCTCTTGTTTAAGTTTAGTTTTTCCACTATTTGCAGCTCCAGTGGCAACTCCACATGATCTTCTGATTTGTCCTTGTATTTTCGATCCAACCTACGATTCGAGTTTTTCTTCAAAAACACTTATTATTCTCAGTTGTGGTTTGCACTTGTTTTATCTCAGTTGCATTTGGTACTAGTTTTTCTCAGCTGTGGTTTGGCACTGGTTTGGTCTCAGTTGCAGTTTGGTACTGTTTTTGTCTGAGTCGTACATTTTATCGTTTTGTCTCAATTGTAGTTTGCCATTCATTTTGTCTCTGTTGCTGTTTGGCATTGGTTTTGTCTCAATTGTGAATTGAAACCAGTTTTTCTCCCAACTGTGGCTGGCCCCGACTTTAGTCCCAGTTGCAATTTGGTATTGACTTCAATTGTAAATATGATCTGGATCTACTGATTTTCAATAACAAATTTTACATTTTGTTTATTTTTCTCTTTCAAAGGTTGCGTTTGTAACAAGCTTAAAGTTAAGAGGCTTTAGCATGAGAGGGAGCGTAAGAAGATATGAAATATCATATAATAAAACATATCAAGCGTATTTTTAAACAATCTCCTAATTTGTTTTCATATTTTTTTGTTGTTATCATGATTTGTAATGTGAACCTGGACTACAAAGACAGTAAATTAAAGAAGACAAAGCAATAATGGCAAATTAAGAATGTATAATTTCGGAAAATCAAAAGAAAATACAATAAGATCCTATTGTCCACAGAGCAAGATCCTTCAGAAAACCAATGTTCTCTTCCCTTAACAAACTTCATGATTCTACTTGCTACCCTTCTCTCTCCACTCAGCATTCTTGTAACAGAATTTCCCTTACACGACTCATTTACCTGTTTCTCTCCTCTCTCTCAGCCATGTGGATATTCCCATTTTGTCCTTCTCTATTTCTCTGAACACAACC
>Ga0228710_1005651_pt1 | contig 19321 bp, 7 predicted proteins | sample MedpolnodulmetaG_FD_177995 | JGI IMG/M metagenome (GOLD analysis project Ga0228710, IMG submission 177995) | Root nodule microbial communities from Medicago polymorpha collected in Santa Monica, California, United States - pink nodules | ecosystem: Host-associated > Plants > Roots > Nodule...
CCTGGCTGCCCTTCTGACCGAACACATTTTGACCTTAGTGGTGCTGCTTTTGGTCACATGGCTGTTCATGGTGAGAATGGTCAACTTCGGAATAGAGGTGAAATCCCAGTTCTTTACAGAAGGTATGCTCATATGACAACTCTTTCTTTAGTTTTCAGTATTCTTTGGGTTAGAAAAGGAAATTAGTAACTGGGTTTTTTATTTAATGGATCATGCTAGTAAGTGCGCACAAAAAACACTTGTTAATGAAGTAAAAAAGGAAAATTTCCCATAAGTTCTAGCTTAACTGGCCAAAAATGCCAAAATTGTTAGGCCGGATGTCATGATCGGGGTTCGAACCCCAGTACCTCCACTTTATATGTGTGAGTTTATGATGGCTTTGTCATCTCATCTATCTACCAAAAAAAGAAGAGGAAAATTTATTTTTGAAAAGAACATTGTTTTTTGGTTCTCAAATATTGATTACACACATTCGAAGAAATAATTATTATGTAAATTATTTAACAAATAGTTTAGGGCACTCCTTTAACATTTTATTTATTTATTTAATATACACACACAAAAACAAGCCAAACCAAGTTGAGAAGTATTTGTCAAAAAATAATAATAAAAGTTTAGAGGTAGCATATAATCTTTGTGTATGTTTAATAAAATTGTGTGTTTGACAAATTTAATGTGACACGTAACTTTTTGGACTTCAAAGTACCACAAATCTAAATACACCTCTTAGTCTTTATCTCTTTTCAATGTGGTTATTGGTTATGTAAAATATTGTAGGTATTTTTGTCATTTGCTTTGCATATATGGATTGTAGAATAGCACTAATAACAAACACCTTTTTCAATATCGTATTTTTTTTAATGAGCGATGTGATGTATATATGTAGGTTCCACCGTTTTGAAAATGGGTTTCACCTAGAGTAATATGACCTACATAAATTTGGATCATAAGAAGGTGAATGTTTATAAAAAAAGTGTTAATTAGATGCAAGCTAAGAAAGATGTGATTAAATGGATGTATGAAAATGCAAAGGCTTAAAGCTACCTATTAGCTTCGAACGTGGACTAAAAAGAAAGGAATATTTTTTTAGTGTTCTTTATGATTGCATTTTTGCAGAACAACATGCGTATATGCTGGCAAAAATATTGCATTTCAAGTTAATGAAGGCTCCACACCATATTGGTTGTCACTTCTAGTGGAGTTTGAGGATGGAGATGGTGACATAAGCTCCATGCATATACAAGAAGTATGCACCTTTCTTCTCTTGTTGATATTTTTTATATAATTTTTCGTCATGTTATTATTTAAAAAAAATAGAATAAATTCCCAATATTATTAATCATAAATTCTTAATGTCTCATCTATAATTTTTTTAATAAAAAAAAAAACCATGCACTTGTGGTGTCATGATAATGAGATGCCACTCAAAGAGTTTTTTGATATGATATATACCCAAGTTATAAGATTTTTTATAGCTAAAAGGAATAGAAGTTGCCTAAACGTGCATAAGGCATCGTGGTACTTTAATTCGTGTCAATTATATTAACAAATATGGCCATGGCCATGGCCAGTGTGTACAATTCCAAATGTTGTGGATATGTCACTTGAAATCACGTGCAATGCCACTTTTGAAATATCATTTTTTCTATCATATGCTATATCCAGAGTGTTATCCTCATATAATGGTGCCTATTGGTAATCAATATTCCTCTTGGTGGTTGGAATTCCTTTTCCTCAATCTTGTGAACTCAAAACCATGTGATATATGGGACCTCTATAATGAAAATCGTATTCAATTCCTCATTTCTCCCATACGATATATATAATCGAAGTTAATATAAACTTTTTAATATTACCAACTAATCATATTGTATTAATTTTAAATTATGTGTGATGAAAGTCAAACATTTTTAGTGATCCAACTGTTTAAATTAAATTGATAATGTAAAAAATCTTATATAAATTAAATCCTATACAATATATATGTTAGGTGGGTCAAAATATTATACAAATGGGTTATGCAAATTTACCCAATAATATAAAACTATGAGACTGAATTTTTAATTGTGATTGGATATTTTGGTGTTTGGCATGCAGGCTGGGTCTAATGAGTGGCTGCAAATGAATCATCTATGGGGTGCAAATTGGAACATTGTTACAGGACCTTTGAGAGGACCTTTCTCAGTGAAATTAAGCACATCCACGGGGAATAGTCTTACTGCTAAAGATGTTATTCCAAGTCATTGGTCTCCAAAATCCACTTATACCTCTCGCTTAAATTTCTCTCCTTAAACTAATTAAGCTTACTCTCAAAGGGAGTTGGTAAATAATATTATAAGCACCTTTTACCAAGATAAAATAAAGTTATTTAAGTTCCATAAGTCTAAAAATCGAAGTCTTCAATATGATGGTAGGGATTTAGGTCCCACACAACACAATTATCAATCTTGATCGACATATTTCAAATCGATTAACACGTGAATTTATGTGTTTTTTTTTACTCTAGTGGATTTAGATAATTTGGATCCACCTTGTTAATGTCTAGATAGTTGATTTCGGTGTGCAATTATTTGTAATTTGTATCAAGAAGTCATTTAGCCCCCTCCAAATAGGAGAGAGAGCTTGTTAATGTCTAGATATATGATGTATTGTTGAATTTCGGGTACTAAGGAGTTATAAGGATCCATATTCTTAAATGGAAGACCATATTATTAGTTATAGACCCTAAAATGTAATTTAATGTTTGCATTTAAATAACACATTATTAATGATTTTCATGCAATTTTTACATCATATTTCACGTGTTCCTAATAAGTACTACAAACATGACAATGAGGAAGAAAAGGGGATAATATCATGTGATTTCCTAGCTTAGCTACAGTATTGCCTGCAAAGTTAAGGAAAAATATAATTGAGCCGTTGACAAAATTTAACAAGGGAATCATATTATAAACGCAATGCGGATGAAGACAATTCTATTCTATACTATAAGCAAGGGGATAATAAGGGAATTTATTATTGTTTTCCTCCTTGAGTTCCCTACGTATAAGGTACTCTATGTCAATTGGTATGTGAGGCACCAATAAATGCAAATGAGTCCGAGTGTTACCAAATTTGGACTACTGACCATATCACACAAACACACTATATGAGCACAACCTATTCATTCATATATACACTGTTTAGGACGTAGCTTCTGATGAGTTTGTGAATAGCATTGTTAACAACAATCGTTTAAATCGACAAACATAAGCAATCTTTTTATTAAAGTTTTAAAGCATAGTTCAACAACAACACTACAAATTGATAAACAACAACATAATTTCAAATGATCAAACAAACTTTTGTTATCCGTGTAGAAAATTATGTTGCCATTTTAAATTACGCAAAATTACGCAATTAGTCCTCTAACTTAATTTTAAGTAACGATTCAGTCTTTTATTTTTTTTTTCCCATTTTAATCCTTTATGTTCTAAAATATTAACATTGTCATCCTTTTTGCATAAAAAATTTTATAAATCCAGAAAACTCATCACAAAATGTAGATCTTCATAGAAAAAACTCAAGTTGATTAAAAATGCCAAAAACTCAGAGTTCATCTTGAAATATACCTAAATTTTCATCAAAACTAAAACCCAAATATTCAAAACAAACTCTTATTTTCAAAGTAACTCAAATCTTCAACTTTTTATTTTACAAAGAGTCAATCTATTATTGCCATAAAGAAATCTAAATCTCCAAAACTGAAATATAAACAAAAACATAAATATATGAATTGGTGTTGGTTGTTGCTATTTGTAATCAACATTGATTGATGTTGGTTGTTGCATATCAACATTGTTATTGTTATTGTTGTTACCATATTCCAAGATCTCAGGTTTTGAAAAACTAACTACAACAACGTTAAAATGGTGAAGAAGGTTTTCTCAAAATTAGGATTTTAGAAAGATAATGATGAAACAAATTTAACATTAAAATATAGACCAGGAAGATGATATTGGTTATCAAAAAATTGTGTTGAATACTTCAAACTCCCCTATATATATATATATTGAAAATCATCTTCATTAGAAACAAGATTTTCAAATGAGTCCTTAATTTTGAAGCTAGCCTGGAATCTCAGTGGGCAGCTCTCTTCAGATGTCGATTTTTTTTTTTTCAAATGGGAAACCTATTCATCATTTTTTCGAATCTTCTGTTTGGTCAGGTATTAAAATTCACATTGGTACATTAATTGATAATTCTCTGTGGATTGTGGGAACGGGTGAGAATATTTATATTTGGACTGACAATTGGCTTGGAAAACCTTTAGTTGATTTATTTCATATTGATCTGTATTTTCATGTTGGTTTCCGTGGGAAAGTGTCGAAAATTATATTTGATGGAGTCTGGAACCTTCCCCCGACTCTATTGGTAAATGAGGTGACTGATCGTCTAGATACTATTGTTTTGCCGCGGGTTCCTCTTCCGGACACCCTTGTTTGGTCTCACTCGGTGGATGGCAAATTAACTTCCAAGAATGAGGTTGTTTTTCTTAGGTCGGCAGCCCCCCACTTGCCTTGGGCGGATTTGATATGGAATGGTTGCATACCTCCTTCAAACTCCTTTACCTTTTGGCGGCTAATGCATAGAAATATGCCCACGGATGAGAACCCACAGACTCGTGGATGTGTAATTGTCTCTGTCTGCTATTTTTGCTTAACTATAGATGAAACTTCGGAACTAATTTCTTCAGTGTCCATTTGCAACTGAACTATGGACTTGGCTAGGTGGTAAGCTTAATTGTTTGATAGATTGCGTGTCGGTCCATTCTCTTATCTCTTGCATACCTGCACAGTGTTCTTCTCAAGAAGCAGATGTTTTTCTGGCAACAGTGATCCATACGGTGCATATTATCTGGTTGTCTAGAAACACTACTCGTTTTTCTTCTAATTCTGCTTCCATTAATTCGGCAAAAATTCGTATACATACTTTGATTGCAATGTCTCCGTTGGAAAATGTACACCTTCTGATTCAGCTTTTCTGGACTCTTTTGCGGTCTCCACTCATTGCCATAACGTGAAGGAAATCATTCTGGTATTGTGGAAGGCTCCCACCTATCCTTGGTTGAAAGTCAATACTGATGGCTTTGTTATTGCAAGTCAAGCGTCCTGTGGGGGACTCTTTCGGGACTCCCTAGGTACTTTCCTTGGTGTGTTTTATTGTAACATTGGCAATGCCTCGGTGTTCCACTCTGAAATTCTTGCTTTCATCTTTGCTTTGGAACGTGCTGCCCTTCGAGGGTGGTGGCGCATCTGGTTGGAGAGTGACTCAACGAGAGCCTTGATGATTTTTCCAATCCCTCTTTAGTCTTGCTTTTGCTTCGGAACGGATGGCATAATGCTCGTAGCCTTGGAGTTCAGATTATTTCCTCCCATATTTATCGTGAAGGTAACTGTTGTGCTGATAGATTAGCGAATATGGGACATGCCATCTAGGGTTCAGTTCGGTTAGATTCGCTTCCGGTGGAGTTGCATATGGATTTCTTTCGTGACATAATTGGTTTGCCTGGCTACAGATTTCCTTAGTCTGTTGTATTATGTTTGCACTTTTTTCTGTTTTTTTTTTCTTCAGAGAGTTTTGGCCCAGTCCCTCATCTTCTTGTATATATTTTTCCTTTTTTTAATAAAATTTTAGAGTTTGGCGGCATAGGATGGAGGTTTCCCGGGGTGCCAACCTAGTTGGGATGTCGGTGTTGCATCCTCATGTCTGTCATTTCTTCTTGCTTAACAAAAAAAAAACAAGATTTTCTGACAAAATAATAAAATCTGGGTTTCTAGGATGAAGATATGAGTTTTGTTGAATGTGAAGATGAATAATATGAATTTCTGGAATTTTGGGAATTTTTATGTAAAAAAAGGGTAATAATGCTAAATTTTAGAACATAAAGGATTAAAATGGGAAAATAAGAAGATAAAGGACTGAATCGTTACCTAAAATTAAGTTAGATGACTAATTATGTAATTTTGCCTTTAAATTATGTTGTAAATTTGTGTAATGTTTGTCAATTTGTAGTGTTGTTGTTGAATTATGTTTCATATTTTTAATAAAAAAGTTTCTTATGTTTATCGATTTGAACGATTGTTGTTTACAATGCTATTCAGAAACTCATCAGAAGCTACGTCTTTAACACAATTTAAGAGTTCTGTCATAGTTCAGAAGTTATCTCCTAAACGACCAAACCAATCGGTTTATAATTTTCGAATGCTTTATTTGTTGTAAAACATGGACATAAATTAACTCTATAAATAATAATCAATATAAATAAAATAACCAATTAAATATAAACAAAAAAGAGATCAATAAACTTATCTCTTGTGAGATTGTCGTTGAATTAGATCACCGACCACTACTCTATCAACGTCTTTGACAACCAAATCAAACCCTGTTACTGAATTGCTACCAAGATCCGTGACGTACCGATCGCACTATCCTTAAGGATTTCCCGCGTAATTATACGCCAATCCCCATGATTTAACAGACCCTTCTTGATTTAAAACCAAGGATGCAGAATTGGCAAGAAGAAATATTTCAGGAAGATGAAACCCAAAGTTGTTGACTGCACAAAAATTAAAATATAGGGCTTTGTAATTTTGGTAGGAAAGAATAGTTGTTTTCGTTTCTTCTGATCAAGGGCTGGCAAGAAGAAAAGAGCTTAACTCCACTTTTTATGTTTCTTCATGTCAAAAATATTTTATATGGCAACAAAATAATGGCTCAATCATGCAAGAATAAAGCCACAATAATAGCTAATAAATTTTAAACGTTGCGAAGGAAAAAATAACTGCCTTGACTCGGTAAACAAGTTATTTGTGCTTAAATAATAGTTATAATTGCATTAACTTTTGAAATATATATTATATATTTACATAAAGCATACACCAATTGAAAACATGCTGAAAAGACTCATGTTGGTTTGTAAGGACAGTCAACAATCCTAAAAGTTGTTTGAGATGTTACAAGTTTCACATACACCATCTGAAATGTTCATGACAAGAAAACCAAATACATATTCTTTTTTCTGGCAATTTTTTTTTTGTTATAGATAATTCAAGCCAGAAAAATGAAAACTAAATCTCATGTGCCACAATCAATCATCATTAAGAGTTATATGAATCAAACAAGGCAATCAATCATGTTGAATATTCAAAACATGGTAGATCTACAGCATGATGCATATGAGTTAGCCACATGAACATTGATGGACGAATTGATAAGTGTGGCAAACCATAACAAACAATAAAGTGATAAGTTACCATCTTCACATACATTGTCATTCGACTACACAATTTACTAAGCTTATTTGAATTAAAAACAATAAAGGAATTTATGGGTTGCACGTTTCATTGATGACATAATATTGGATTATGTTTTGGTTTATTCATATGTTTAACGGCGATTAGGGTTTCCTTGAATCTTCTCTATCTTCTTTATTGGAATTAACACAAGATTCTATTAGCTATGACCTATCCTTAATAAACGATGGTTTTGATATAAAACCATGATGAATTTGATAGGAAGTTCTAGTATTTTTGTCTAGACAAGGGCTATACTCTTGACTTCCTCTAAAGATGAATTATAATCATAGTAACACACTTGAATTCAATAACTAAATTAAAGTAAATAAGAAATTTCTAAAGTTTAGAACAAGATAGTCACTCATATACCCTAACTTACATATTAGGTTAACCATTAGTTGAAGAGCATCATAACGATCGAAACAAGTATTAATTATAAAAGACTATGATCATAACTAAATAAAGACTTTTGTTAATTGAATCCAACAAAGAAATAGAGGTTCTTCGCGGAACCCCAATCATATAGGTTTAGTTACTCATGGTAGCTGACAACATAAGAAAATAAAAGAAAAACTCTAAAACAATTTGGAAGAAGAAATCCGATGTGATGCTCCGATACTTGGACTTTGTCTTGTGCCGTCAACTTTCTGGTTGAACATAAGCATGCACAAGAATCTATATATTTGTAGGCATCTTTCCATCTAGGGTTTCTTGAGAATTCTGGGCTTTTTTCTCCGTTTCAGCTTGAAAAACAACCTGGATTTGCAAAAATCCTACCTAGGATGCGCAATGGTGCTTTTGACAGCCATGAGGGCGGATTCTATGGTACTTCGAGCGATCCAAATACCATTGATCTTCATTCATTAATTTCCATAATCCTGAATGTGGTGTCTTGCCTTGCTGAATTACATGATTTATCAATAAAAGGCTCAAAACCCCTATAGAGTTGCATGATTAGGGAATAAACTGAATTACAATGACTCGAATAAAAATAATACAAAATATCACTCAAACCATGAACAACTCCTCTAAGTGACCATTAAATTGTTTTCGATGCTTATTAAATTACTAAAAACATAGCCTAAAACATCATATAGTACTTTGTCATCACACATGTGTCCATACTTTAATAGATGTGTTGTTTTGACGCATATCCTAATTATTTTGAACGATATCACACTTGTATTTTCTTTAAATTCAGAAATGACATTATCTCAATGAAAGCGAAGTAAGCAACGTCCATCCATAAAATGGGTACTGCTGTAGATGAAGTATTTAGTTGTCCACATAACTATCGTTGGTATACTTATTTGGTCTTCCTTCACTATAAACATTTATATGTATTTGACAAGATTGTGATATTGTGTGCAATTATATTTAATTAATGTGAGGTTTTACTTGATTAAAATTTCATATTATGTAAGTCTATTAAGTTATAAATCTTCCTTAAATCGTATATATTACGTATGGTTAAATAATTTTTTTTGTTTCTATAAATATTCCAATTTTTTGTTTTTATCTCCTTGAAATTTTTTCTTCGACTTCTAGTCCCAAGAAAGTTTTTTGTGCATATTTTTGGTCCATGCTTTTAATTCAAGTTTTGTGTATTCTTTAGATTTTTGAATGAGTTTATGCAAGAATATTAAGGGTATTATAAGAAACTCTCCCAAAGATAACTGTAAATTTTTAACAAAACATGAATTAAATATAAATTTTTATGCATCAAAAACATAAAATTTATATTTAATTCATCCATTGTTAGAAAAAATTTAAACTTTTGCAAGAGCTAAGTATATAATGTACAAAACACGACTGTAAATAGAAATTCAAAATTTTGAATGATATACATGAGTTCACTTAAAAGCACGGACAAAAAATGGTAATGGAAAACGTTTGAATGACTAAATATCAAAAAAAATTTTAAAGAAATTAAATGGAAAATTTGAAATATTTTTAAAGACTAAAAACATATTTAACCCTATTATGTAAGTATATTAAGTTACGACTTATAACTAACTTAGAAGTATCTTCAAATTAAGCTGATTTCACATATTTCCAAGCATGCAAGCATATATTAAAAAACTACAACTAAAATGCAAACTTCTTTAAATTAAACAATTTCATAGATTAACAAATATGCAAGCATATCTTAGCAAGCTATAAATAAAATACAAGCATATTTACATTAAAACAATTTCACATATTAGCAAACATGCAAACATATATTTAAAAACTATAATTAAAATACATCATTTTTAAATTAAAATATTTTCATAGATTTGCAAACATGCAAACATATATTAACAAAGTATAACTAACATACACACATCTTTAAAGTAAAACAATTTCACAAATTAACAAACTTTCAAGCATATATCAGCAAATTATAACCAACATACAAACTTCTTTAAATTAAAATAGTTTCATAAATTAACTTTATTTCTTTGAGAAGTGCTTCAATTTGATTGCTATACAAGAAAACAAACAAAAGAAATGGAACATTTAAGAGAGAGAGAGAGTAATGATATATACACACAAACCCTCCAGACACTATTATAAACAAAAATCTACTTTTTATATTCATTAATTAAATATATGTGTGTCATATAATATAGAGCATGTACATTATTTATTCAATAAATCCAAAAGGTAGATTTTTGCTTATAATAATGACCGAAAAGGTGTGTGTGAATAGAACATACAATTTTGATTCATTCATCTTATTTTGTTTGAGACTTTTTTATGTTTATTGTTTGCTTAACCAGACTAAGAAGAATAGAAAACATTAACAAAATATATTGAGATTTTGAATGACAAACATTATATATCATTTTGGAAAAAAAATTGTACAAAAATACCAAAGAAACGAATGAGGTTGGGTCAAATAAGAAGGTGAAACATTGAAAGATTAATTAAATACGCAATGACCCAAAAGTGACTCTCAAATTTTCATTCGTCGTTGTTTTCTTTTTTATCTTTCAAATCCCGTACACAGAAAAAGAATCTTGTCATTTCTCAATCGTCGTACCTTCAAGAAAGAGATTGATTTACTTGTTTTGATTTTTTTTTTCTTTCTTAATTTCTAGGTTTTTTAAAGATGTAGATGACGATTTTTTTTTACGATAAAAATCAACTAAAATATTTTAACATTAATAGCTCTTATCATCAAGACATTAAGTCCAAAAATTTAGGTAATAAAAGATTTAAACTCAAGGTACAAAACTTACGACCAATTCAGCCGCAAACAATTTTTTTTTCAACAATAACAACTAGATTATTTAAGTTCACTTTTTCTGTTGTTAATGTTTCAAAGCAGCCTCAACACGACAACTTATTTTATCCATTGCTAAATTGTAGCAATCACGCATGTCTTTTAAGGTATCCTCAGAACATCAACTTCTGTTTTCACCCCATTAATAACAGACTTCATGTTTTCTTCCAAAGTTTGTCTAAGATTGAGTATCATAGCTCATACTTGAGTCTCATCTATCTATATTCTTCAACTATTGTCAAACCCAGCTTAATTGGTTTCAAAAACTTTCCTTTCAACTCAACATATCAGTCATCATTTAGGTACTTGATTAATACATGCATTGTAGCACCTATACCAATTCCTGCCATCTTCATACATGTCAATAGTTCATTCATTATCATATTAGTATAATGTAGTTTGGTGATTCACAAGTTACCAAATTTTTTATAGACCTCCACAAAGTTTTTCTTTAAAATATGATTTTAATACGAAGTTGATAGAGAACATGAAACTCATATTATTTGTTTTTTAGGATATATATATATATATATATATATATATATATATATATATATATATATATATATATATATTAATTCAAAAATGAGATTTTTTGATTTACATACCACACAACCACCAATAAAAATCATGTCACACGTTTATTAAACATATTAATGTTTTTTTCTTGTAATATAACGTTATTAGAATGACAACAGTGTAAACAATTAAAGAAATAAATAACAGATTTTTAATTTAAAAATCGTAAAAGACCAACGTGGTATAAAGTAAAACTTGAAGAATCAACGAATATATTTGGTATAATAGAAAATTAAAACTATAGACAAGAATCAAGTATCAACAACATAAATTAATAAACTATAACTAATTTACAAATACATCAAAATTAAATTAATCATATAAATTACCAAGCGGATAAACATTTACTAAGTAACTATAGATAACTTAACCACCTCGGACGAAGAGTGATTTAAAGTTTGATTGATTGCTATCAATATTCTTTTAATTTTTTCCATTATTTCTTTGTAATAGCTCCACAACATTTCCTTTTCTTTTTTCTTTCATAGATTATAAATTAGATAAACATTTATTATGAAACTATAGAAAATAACTTACAATTATTTTAAAATTATAACAATTTCATATATTTGCAAACAAAAGAGTATAATTATATACTAATAAACTATAGTTAACATACAAACATATTTAAGATAACACTTTCATATAGTAAACAATATACAATCATTTACTATGAAATGTTTAAATGTATATAATTATTAAGTATGATAACTGTTTCATATAGACATAGATTAAATGTATATAATAATAGCATATATTAACTAACTATTTTTTTTTAAAATAGTAGAGCTGGAATAATATCTCTTATTTATTAAAGTTAACCGGAAGCAAATGTTTGCCCTAATTTTAACCTAACCCTAATTGTTAATTTTACTCTAATACCCTGTTTAATTATTAACCCTATTTTTTCCTTCTCAACAAAATCACACCTAATCTCATATTTTTTTGAACAAAACAAATCTGCCATATCATTTGATTGAAGGAAGGTTAGAACACTTCTACATAAATTATATTTTTTAATTTCTAATGTTATATTAGATTCTAGATATGCTGAGTTTTCTACATCTGTTTAATGAGTAACAAAGGTTTAGTTCAATATTGGGGTTGGTTGGTGGTGTTATAGGGCTGGATTATTTTCGAAGTGTTTTACTAATTGCAACCTCCTATAACTTACTATTTTTCCTTTGGTTCAAGTTGTTTTCCCTTTTCTTGAGATTTGTTATTTGGTATTGTTATTTTCAATGATGAAGGTTGTACAATAAGGTCTACAAAGGTTTGTTGCATATATGAGTTTACAACAGGCGTAAACACCCCACCCAACAACAACATCGTACACAAAGCAGGCCTACTGCCTAGCCACATAAAAGCTGCGAGCAGCAGCTGTTGCATACACATAAAGATGGTTTGATGGGTGATAAAGATGTTGATTCTGATGCTCCAAGTTTATCTCCAAAAGATAATACTCTGACTCTTTTGTTATCTGTTGAGGATGGTGAACATGTCTTGGAAGATAGGAATAAGAGCAATGATTGAAGGCTGTCAAGAGACATAATCGACCAGTCTGAGACTCTAACAGAAAGCTACAACTATTTATCTAAAGTAAGCATAGCTGATCTTGAACAAAGAATTAGTCGATCTTGAACAAAGCATAGCATATCTAAATAAAAAAAGGTTAGGCCTCAATTGAAAACATTATTGTCTCATCAAACTAAAATCTTACTGCTTATTTACATATGTTACATATCTCTTGACTATCCTCGAACTTATAACGAAGAGAGTCAGAAAGTAACACTCCATTTACTAACAAGTTACATATATAAAGATTTGCAAGAAAGATAATATGCATTAATTTATTATGTATTTGTCTTTTCTTTCCCTCTGATTTATAAGAATCATATGAGTAATTATTTGACAATTGGATGATATATTTATGCAGAACCTAAATTAAGTATTTAAATATTTTTCCATTTTCTATTCGTTGTATGTTTGTCTTTATTATTTTTACCTTTCCATCCATTATACTCAAGCATGCTTACATGGTTGCAGACAAGATAAATATGTAGATCTTTTTACTTTTATATGATTTTTCAATGTACATTGTTTGTGCATGATCTAAATGTTACTTTGTTGCTTGCCTTTCTTTCTATGTCCTCTTATCTTACATCTCATCTTTTTCTTCAATTGTGAATCTTTTCTACTATTGATTTTGAAAATGAATTTCTCATTGTAATCTCAATTTTCAATATTTATCCTTCTATACATGATCGTTCCTCTTCTTTTCACTTTTAGCAACTTTTAAGGTGATTTTATTCGTTACTATTTTTAAAATGTATTTGAGCAGAGGAAAGAATCAAGTGCAAGCATGATTGTTCTTTTTTGGTGCATGGCTTGGATCAAATGGAAAACTGTTTGTATATGCAAATTATGAGTGTGAAGGGTCATGTAACTGCAAGGGGCATATCATATATTCATGAAGGTCAACTTAAGCTTTCATTATGCTATGGTTTATGTATTTTGATATATGTATGTAATGAAATTTGTAAGTCAGAACTACTAGGGGGTGTCTTTTGAAGAACATATCACATTCCATAACAATTAACAATGAGTGGCATGTACTGATTGCATCCATTGATATCTTTAATTTAAGTTGAAAGATTCTGACCACAAGTGGGATTGAACACTTCAATTTGTTAGTGAATCAGATTTGCATTGCTTAAAAATTGGATTAGTGTGTGTGTGCAAATTTAGCGTTCTCAGTTTGTTAGTGAATTCACACTAATCCACAATGTGCTAATCCGAGAACTATATTTATGATAAGACCTATATGTGGATTTATGTTTATAAAACGGCTTATATGAGAACTATATTTTATTTTAGAATAATATGTTTTTCTTGACAAGTATTATGGACCAACAAATTGATGTCTCTTTAGTCGGTAAGATCCGTGCGGAACACGGGTCAATGATCTAGTTATGTTGAATGAAACAACAAAGCCCTAGTATCATATGAATCACACGTGCGCAGTGTGTAGGAGTAAGAAGTAAAGCAAACCCTAGATTCACATCCATGCTCACATATTTAACCTATTTTCATATAGTTTCCATTAGTCAAGCCATAGCCATAAACCTTATTTGGTGGAAAACACCATAAAATCGCCATTCAAAACACTAAAACCTATAACATATGGATCTTTCTCTATCGCACCCATTGCTTTCACCCTTATTTTCAAAACTCTTTCACAAACTTGATTCATACTTGGTCAAAATCCATATAATAAACACACGCTTCTTCAATCGCATCAAACAAATAGATTGAGTTGAACTAGTGACTTTTCCCAACTTTAAAATTTCCATGTTACAACTAATGTCATGAGAGCCCTTTCTAGCTTGATCAGACACCCAAAATGATAATTATTTCTTTCTGTTATTTTTTTAATGTTGAATCCTAAACTTGAAAGGTTAAAAATGTGAATAATATTACACCAAAAAGAAAAACCAATCATTCTAAAATCTCTTTTATGCAAGAATATCTTGCTGCTGCGTGCCCATGACTGAATTCGAACCCCGAATATTGGTTAAGTCAGAAGAGATTCGTGCCCTACTCTAAGACGGTTTTTTCTTTTCTTTTCAATCTTCAATATGTAATATCCCATCAGCTTTGTATGCCAATTCAAATAATGAAGATTCTCTTGAGTGAGTTTATTAGCATTGATATCAGGTAAAAGTTGACATATTTATAAGAGAATATATTTTGATGAAGGGTTGTGACCGTTCAGAATTAGGAAATTAGATCCATATAAATCTTCTTTTTAATATTCTCATTCATATCCATGCCCTCATGTCATTATGCTATTTTAAATTTTAAATAAAAAACTGATAAGCGTTTTTTTTAATTTTTAATCAATTCTGCTAAGTGTTTCTTTATGTTTTTCTAATCCAAATTCCTGAATCTTTTCTCAAAATTCTTTTATGCAAATAGTATCTTATCATTTAATTTAGAATTTGTCAATATCTTTACCGCCGCGAATTATAGTTATATGTACCACTTATAAGTGAAAATCAATAATAAAGATAAGGTATAAGATTTGTTTTTCAACAAAAAAAAAAAGTATAAGTTTTGTTTGCTAAATTTGTAAAAGATAAAACCAACATCTTTTTTTTAATTTTACCATATAGATGTTAACGTAATTTTTTTTTGTTTCTAGAACCTGAAACAAAACAAAAAAATCAATCCAACGCTTTCCAAGACACATAATATAATATTCACAAGTAAACCCTGAATTATAAAAAATTAGCTATAATCTTTAGAAAAAATAATAATAATAAAATAGCTATAAGCTATTAATTAATTAAGCCGCGAGAGATAAAACTATAGAACCCATTAAAAGAATATAATCAAGGGTGTGAACAAAAATCTGGAAACTTAGAAAGCATGTACATAAAGAGATGAAGAAAAAGTAGGTACTGAATTGTAACTTATGAAGGGGGCATCTTGTATTTCTCAATGCAACATAACTTTGTTTAGATTTTTCAATACCAAGTAAACAAATATATTATATTATAAATAGAAGAGTGTCACACAACAAATTTTAAAACTAAATAAATAGTTACATGATGAACTTTATTTTATGACAAATACTGCTGATATAATAATAAAAGATAAATAGATAGTTTGAAAGAGAAAAAGAAATCTTATGCTTCAAACTTCAAGCAAAAAGTGCGTTGATGCCGCTCAAAGGGAAATGTATATCTTTGTTTGTCAAATGGTCTTGAACGAAGCAACAAAGCTCTAGCATCATCATCATCCCCACATATCCGCATTGTGTTTGAGTAAGAGGTAAAGCAAACTTTGTTACCACATCCATGCTCACATATTTCCTCGATTTTCATATAGTTTCCATTACTCAAGCCACAACCATAAACCTTTCTCCGAGTGGAAAACACCAGAAGATCGCCATTCAAAACACAAAAACCGGTAACATCAGGATCTTTCTCCGTTAAACCCATTGCTTTCACCCTTACTTTCAAAATCCTTTTCCATAGACTTGATTCATACTTGGTCAAAATCCATACCGTAAAGACGCACTTCCTCAATCTCACTAAACAAATGGATTGAGTTGAACTATTATGTTTACCCCATTTAAATATTCCCATGTTACAACTTATATCATGAGAGCCCCTTCTAGCTTCTTTTGGTAGCCTCAACAATTTTGTTGTTCTATTCTCAAAATTGTACGACATAATATATGGCCTAAAATAAAAACTACCTTTTATCAAGTAAGGAGAACAATCTGAGATGAAGTGAACATCTCCATTGTAAAACACTGGCATATCAAATTTTAAGCTCCTACTACCAGTAAAAAGACTTCCCTCCTTTTCCTTCCAAATACCCTCCTTTGTTACATAAACTTTACAATCCCAATATAAAGACCAAAAATCATCTGAGTTATCATAAAAAAAACTTACCATGCAATTATCCTTGTCATCACATTCAAGGATGACTTTAAGGTCTGCATCAGCACCTATATGTTGCAGTTGCTCGGGTATTGGAATTGGCATCCAAGTTTGTGTTGCTGGGTTGATGAGAAACAGTTGAACTTCAGAGTTACTAGTTTTATCACGACAAAGAATCAATCCATTGGCCGAAGATAAAATCTTAGATGATTTAGCCAAATAATCAAGAACTTCTTTAGAAACACCTGATGAATTATCTCCGGATAAATGATGTAACTCGATAATGTTGTCGTTGAATCTTTGGGAAAAATTAGGTTGAATGAAAAAAGAAGGGTCATCTTTTAACAATGCATTCTGTGTTTGTCTCAATGCAAAATAAGGGTCTCTTGAAAAGTTTAAAAAATACTTGTTAGTACACTTGAATTTGTAAATTACCTTTGCAGGTAACCAAGATGACATCTCAATCAAGACATCACCACATAATGATTTCTCGATCAAGTCATCACCGTGGACGGAAGCCATTCTTGTATTTGAAACAAAGAAAAATTAAAAAAGAAAGGAGAACGAAGAAGGAGAATTATTAGGGTTTATGAACTGGATGAATACTATGAGGATTGGGGTCTAATGTTGATATATTTATATGAAAAGGATGTTGATATATTTATATGAAAAGGATTTTGTTACGAGAAGTTGTGACCAATCGGATTTAGGAAACTAACTTCATATAGAATCTTAATTTTAATATTTGTATTCAAATCTTCATTCTAATCCTAGCTAAGAGATAATCCGATATATTTTGAATGAATCGTTACAATCCAAAATATTCCAAGATATTTTCCATATATTCAAACAACACAAAATCAAAAAAGCAATGGACACATACAGCTGAGCTAGCAAAATTCAAACATATATACGTATTTATTTTATAGACATTGAAGGAGTATTGTTTGTTGAATTCTTTTTGTTACAATATTTTTTAAGGGGTTACAATATTTTTATTTTTTTTAAGAAACTAAGCGAAATATATTAAAGAAACAATCAGTCCCTCAAGCACAAGGTGTGCCGAAGGGAGCTGAAAAAGTGTTAATTACAATACAATAATGCTAAAAGCAACCATAAAGCAAAAAACAGACATTACATGATAATCTGTAAACAACATAAGGGGTTTTGTCTCCAAAAGGGATAGTCAAAAGCGAACGTGACGAAGTTCGCTTTCAACCACCAATACGTTTGAAGTTTAACCCTTTCAATAAGAGCTTCAAGATGATCATAGTGATTTTGGAAAATTCTCCTGTTGCGATCTTTCCATATGACATATAAGACTGAAATCCAAATAACAGTAAAAGCTGATGTAGAATTCTTTGAGAAGCCACCGAGAGCACAAAACTGATTAGCATGTGTATTTAAATTGCCATGTAAAACCGTAACAATACCAAGCCAATGCGATATCAAAAGCCATAATCGACCATAATGGTCACATTGAAAAAACAAATGGTCCCTTTCCTCCTCCTTACCACACAAAGCCGCACAAGATACATTGGTAGCCTCAAGGACATTCCTTTTGTGCAAGTTGTCCTTTGCAGCAAGTCTATTCAGAAAAAGACGCCAAACAAAAATGTTAACCTTTAACGGAACTGCCTTAAGCCATAAAAATTGATTAAAATCTGCACTGATGTTGCTGTCCACTGTAACACCCCGTTTTGCCAACAATGTAAATAATACAAATAATCAGAGTATTCAACGTAAAACGGAATGTCACACTACTTTTAAAACATAAATAGAGCAAAGTTACTATTTATTAAAACAACCCTGTCAAAAATTCATTTAACATCGCAGCGGAAAATTATTTCAAAATCAACAACTGGTTCAACAATCTTTGGCACCATGGCCTCAACATAAACAACTTAAAGAAAATCTTATTCCAAAAGGTTCAGCGACATAGTTCATAAAGCAATACGTAACAAAGGAAAACAAAAGCAAAATCCCCATCCCGTTACGTATCAGAGCAACCCTAAGACGACACACGAGAGAATCAACTCACATCAGCAGCTAATCCTCGATATCTGCACGTTACCAACATAGGGGCAACATTCAAACAGAAGGGGTGAGATTTCACATTCAATAATAATAAGCATATAATTCATCAACGGAACTTGACAACCTAAACAACAATAATTAATAACAATAATAGTTCACATATACTTATCATCAATAATGTTTCACATATGCTTCATTTATTTCCATTTAGCATTTAAACAACAACAACTATTCAACAACGACATCAACGACAATGCAACGACACAACAACAACTTGACTATGCAATATGCATGTGGTACCAATCAACGCTGGAGTAACAACTCCTAAAACTGGAGCAAATAACTCCTTCAAGTCAACGCTGGAGTATAAACTCCTAAAAACAACATGTTTGAATGATCAACATTCACAGGGCATGAGCCCCCAACTTTATATGAGTATGTATGGACTCAACAACAACGTGCAACATCAACAACAACGTACAACATCAACAACAACGCACAACTTCAACGACAATGGCAACATCGATATTATAATCTCATAGATATTCATCATTTAATTGCAACATCATATAATCATCATGTTAATTCAACATATGCATTCATATAGTAATTCATCAACAAGTTATTCATATAATAATCATCAA
>Ga0228710_1005653_pt1 | contig 19319 bp, 16 predicted proteins | sample MedpolnodulmetaG_FD_177995 | JGI IMG/M metagenome (GOLD analysis project Ga0228710, IMG submission 177995) | Root nodule microbial communities from Medicago polymorpha collected in Santa Monica, California, United States - pink nodules | ecosystem: Host-associated > Plants > Roots > Nodule...
ATGCTTTTTATATCCTGATCAAATATAAACATGATTTAGTGAGAACGAATGACTACTGACCATAGCTTTTGACTTAGACCTAATTGAATTGTTCTAATAAACATGGTTAGTCTAGGAATGGATAATCGTTTGTTATTGATATTAGGTTAACGTGCTTAAACCTTCAAAGATTATTAGACCACCTAAGGAATTAGGGGTTGTAGTTTGAGAAGAGGGTCCTAACTCAAGGGATTGATTATGACTATTTTGTTAACTAACGTGGAACTAGAAAATCATTCATAAGAATAGGTGCAGTATACCAATTAGGGGAACATAGATGATTCGAAAGACCTGATATCATCTCTCTTCATATTTTTTAACCAAATCTATATTTTCTAACCGAATCTTTATTTTATGTTATTTAATTTTATGCAATCAAATCAAATCTACTGCCTAGGGCAAACAAAATAATTTATACATCTTAAATATTTACTTTATTGCTAAATTGAGATTAACACAGTCCTCGTGGATACAAACTTATTTTATTACTTCGATGCATTTTTAGTTCACTAGCTAAAAGTATATCAAGTGCGATTGCAATTTTCATTGAAATAGTGTGATCTTAGCCTTCTTCCTGCGACAAGGGTTTCAACACCGTCTTTATTCTTCACAAGCCTGCAATGGAGACTATGGTTTTTTCAGTGACACAAACACCGGTTAGACCACCAGAACCACCTAACAACGACGAAAACGGCAAGATCCCTGTGAACAGAGCCTTTCCTTTTAGGGATAAACTCTTGAGGAACAAGAGGGCCATGCAGCCAAAAGAGAGAATGGATTTAATACAAAAAGGGTTGGTCAAGGAGTTGGAAACCACCTCCTGAGGGTCTCATCAAAATTAATGTGGATGGCAGCTTTCTTGAAGACAGCTCCCGTCTAGGAGCTGGTGGAATTATTTGTGGCCATGATGGTAGCTGGACAGCTCCCGTCTTCTGCATAACCACACTTCCCTCCTCCACTACTTCTCGAGCAAAATGATATTGAACGCCTATGTGTTTTGTCCTTGAATGAAAAGATGGATTCCTTGCAATGTGCAAGGCACTCTGACTGCCACAATACACAGTAACTTGGTGCTGCTTGTGCTCGAGTTCCTCCATTAACCTTTGCATCTAAATAGCTTCCTTGCATGCTTGGGTAGCTTCCCTGTACTCAGCTTCTGTTGTTGACAAAGCTACAACAATTTGTAACTTGGACAACTAACTTACCGCTCCTCCAACAAGCGTGAACACATAGCCAGTAGTAGATTTTCTTTTATCATGTGCACCTGCAAAATCTGAATCAACATAACCCCTGACAGTTAACTCTGATCTTCCGAAACATACCACAACACCTGAGGTTCCTTTAATGTACCTCATGATTCTCTTAACATCATTCCAATGCTCTTTACCCGGATCCGCCATAAACCGACTAACCACTCCCACTGCTTGTGCAATGTCTGGTCTTGTACATATCATGGCATACATAAGGCTTCCCACCGCCGATGCATACGGTACTTGAGACATTTCCATCCTCTCTGCTTCACTGCTAGGACTCATACCTGAGGATAATTTAAAATTCACAAGAAGTGGGGTATAGATTGGCTTACATTCTTGCATGTTGAAGCGCCGCAAGACTTTCCTTAGATAATTCTTTTGAGAAAGCTAAATCTTCCTGTCTTTTCTATCTCGGTGAATTTGCATCCCTAAAATCTTGCTTGCTGGTCCCATGTCTTTCATATTGAACTCCCTAGCCAACTGTGCCTTCAATTCCTGGACTCGATCTTTGTTGGGGCCTACCACTAACATGTCATCCACATACAACAACAAAATGATAAAATCATTGCCATAAAACCTTTTGTAGTACGTACAATGGTCTGAACTAAGTCTGTTGTAATCGAGGCTAATTATGAAAGAATCAAATCTCTTGTACCAACATATGGGTGCCTGCTTTAGACCGTACAGAGATTTGGTCAACCTGCAAACCAAGTTTTCTTTTCCTTGTTCCTTAAATCCTTCTGGTTGGAGCATATAAATTTCTTCTTCAAGTTCTCCATGAAGAAAAGCAGTCTTTACATCTAGCTGTTCAAGATGTAAATCCAATGCAGTACACATCGCCAACACTACTTTGATAGTAGTAAGTCTGACAACCGGAGAAAATATCTCATTGAAGTCAATACCTTCTTTCTGAGCATATCCTTTTACCACCAGTCTTGCACGATACCGTTCCACTTGATCATTGCCATCACGTTTGATCTTGTACACCCATTTGTTTCCAATGGCTTTCCGACCCTTTCGAAGTTCAACAAGTTCCCATGTCTTGTTCCTATGTAAGGCCTCCATTTCTTCATGCATTGTTGTCATCCATTGAGAAGCATCTGAACCATTCAACGCCTCATGAAGAGTTGAAGGTTCACCTTCTTCAGTTATAAGACAATTTGCACCGTGGCTCGTCATAACATAGTCTGATTGCCAAGATGGTTTCTGCGTTTGACGCGTTGATCGATGAACACCATTATTGACCTCATCTGGTTCTTGTTCTTCGTACACTGATTCTGCTTCAGAAGAATCACTTTCTTTGGATTTTTCTTCCATCTGCACTATAGATGTCTCTTTAGAAGTGTTGTCATTTTTCTGCTCAATTTGCAGTTCATTTTCTACAAAGACTACATCCCTGCCAACAACAACCTTGCGAGCAGTGGGATCCCACAGGCGATACCCCTTAACATTGTCAGCATAACCCAAGAAGATATATTTCCTGGACTTTGGGTCCAACTTCATTCTTTCTTGGGAGTTGTACATCATGTACACAGGACAACCAAACACATGTAGAGAAGAATAATCTATTGGCTTTCCTTTCCACATCTCCATCGGTGTCTTCAAATCAATCGTCGTTGATGGTGATTGATTTATTACATAACAGGCGATTTTCATTGCTTCTGCCCATAACGACTTGGCCATTCCCGCTGTTTTCAGCATAGCTCTTGTTCTTTCTAGGAGAGTTTTATTCATCCGCTCTGTCACACCATTCTGCTAAGGTGTATGTGCAACAGTTAATTGCCTTACAACACCCTCTTGTTTACAAAATGCTAGAAACTCGCCATCTACATATTCTCCTCCATTGTCTGTCCTCAAGCACTTAATCTTCTTCCCAATTTCAAGCTCTATTTGTGCTTTGAATACCTTGAATACTGGAAACACATCTGACTTCTTCTTGATCAGGTACACCCATAATCTTCTAGAATAGTCATCAATGAATGACACGAAGTATCTTGCTCCTCCCAGAGATATTTCTGGTGACTCCCACACATCAGAATGTGTCAAGTCTAGTATGTGTTTGCTTCTAGTAGTTACTCTAGCAAACTTCAATCTATGTTGCTTGCTTATCACACAGTGCTCATAGAATGGTAAATTTACCGTCTTGAGCCCGTGAAGGAGATTGCGTTCTGCAAGGACTTTCAAGCCACGCTCCGACATATGGGCTAGTCTTTGATGCCACGTCATCGTTGTTTCTTCTTGGCTTGCTGCTGCAACTGATGCATCCGCCTCTTGCAATGTATCTCCTAGAAGCATGTATAGATTACTTGTGATCTTTTCTGCTTTCATCACCACAAGATTGCCTTTAACTACTTTCAAAATTCCACTTTCTGTATGGATCTTGCACCCGAGATCATTCAATTGTCCAACAGACAATAAGTTCTTCTTCAACCCCTTTACATGACGTATTCCTTGTATTTTTCGAACAGTACCATCATGCATCTTTAATCTGATAGTACCGACTCCAGCAATTTCTAAGGCACGGTCATTTCCCATGTACACTGATCCTTCTAAGATAGGCTCATAAGAGTAAAACCAATCTCGGTGTGGAGTCATGTGCCATGTTGCACCTAAATCCATTATCCAGACATCGTTGAGTCGTCTTCCGCCTTTAGAACTGGTTGTTGCTTCGCTACCCGTCATCTGAGGTACTTGCAACACATCCTTGAGATGTTGAAGCTTCAGAAGTCTTCTCTCCATTCTTATTATTCCAACACTCCTTCTTTATGTGACCTCGCATGCCACAACCATAGCATTTGAGATTCTTCTTTCTTCGAGATTTTGACCTACCATGATTTTGACTCCCACTGGGGCCACGTTCCGTTGATCTGCCTCTCGTCATCGTCAAAGCCTCTGCTTGCTTTGAACTCTCTGACCTTTCTTCCTTATTCTTGCGCCTGGATTCTTCTTCAAGGATTGCACCGACGACATCATCAAAGTGAAGAGTATCAGCTATGTTATTATTTGTAATGTTGATGACGAGTTCATCATACGAATCTGGTAAACTCTGAAGTAGAAGTTCAACACGCTCATTTTCAGCTATTTTGAAATCAGAAGCCGTGAGTTGAGAAAATAGCGTATTCAGGGTGTTGATGTGATCCATTACGGATGTGGATTCACCCATTCGAAGAGTGTAGAGCCTTCTCTTTAAGAATATTCTGTTATGGAGTGATTTGACCTCGTAAAATTTTATTAGAGTATCCCAGATCTCCTTTGGTGTCTTCTTTTCAGCAATACTAGATAATACCGAGTCAGCCATTGCTAGGTGCAAATTGGCAACGACATTATCAACCATCTCTTTCCACTTTTCGTCAGTGATATTTGCAGGTCTGCCATCTATTGCGTCTAGGCAATTATCTTTTCTTAAAATTGCCCTTATCTTCAATTTCCACAGGGAAAAATTTCTCCCGTTGAACTTCTCTATCTCAAACTTCGCTGCCATGGTTTTACACCAAATATTTTTTTTCCTTCAAACTAGACCGGAATAATAAGAATTCTTTTCTGATGTGGAAGATCAGTTTAAACTGCAACCACATAGCATACTAAGATTTTTCTTACCACACCAGTAGTTTGTCACAGCGGAATAACAACTACGAATCAGCGGCTCTGATACCACTGTTGGGCACCAGAGTAACAAAATATTATCACACAGCTATAATAAGAGACGAGAAAAGAGGAACTGAACACACAATATTTACGTGGAAACCCCTCAACAAATAAGGGGAAAAAACTACGGGGCAATAGTAGAGAACTTTCACTAAGTGAAAGAAATTACAGGACCTCTCTCTAAATACAAGGAGAGTACAATTATCACCCTCTCTTATAAATAGGAGAATACAAACACTAACTAGGAGAAACCTCACAGGAGAAACTAATTTTTCTCTCTATATTTTTCCTCTTGCTACTCTATGAGAACAAGTACTAGTTGTGTTACTTTGTTCTGGTGTGTCTCTGCTCATCACCGAAGCCTTCTATTTGCAGGGGTGATAATCCATTGCCTCACCCACTACCATTTATGACACCATGCATATATTCAACTTTGCATAGTAACTTTTCATGTGAACATAGAAATTACATGTCAACATGTTTTACTGCCACATGATAACAATTCAACAAAAGGTGGCTTTATGAGTTCACACATGTTCACACTCTCTCCTTCTTTCAATCTCTCTAGCCATCCATCACCTCTTGGCAACTTCATTCTTGATTCATCTTTTATCTCTTTTTCCTCTTTCACTCTTTGTAAGTGAATGGTTCTCTTGCTAGTTTTTCTTTCATGTCCTTCTCTACTAGTTAATTGTGTACATAACAAGCTTTGTTCTTTAAAAATTCTACATAGCTAATGGCAGGTTTTATTACCAAAATCATTAGATATCATGTGCATGCTACAATGACACATAAAATTACTAACCTGCATGTTGCATTTGCCCTAGGTTTCCTTCAAAGTACTAGTGTATGACATAGTACTAGTTGTTGTCACTTGCTTACTAAAGTAGAGCTATTTCTATATTTCAAATATGAAGATTCACCCCTCATATTACGAGTTCCTTACATGCAAGATGGCAAGTATGAATTTAACACTTCATCATAAAGTACTTACTAACAAGTTTAAATATCTCAAAATTCTGTTAATTGTCCTTTCTTGTTTGTTCAGATTTGATATGGTGGTAATATCTCAGGATTTTTCAGCTGGTTATATAATGTGGAATTTTAGTCCGTGTCTTTTCTTGTTTATTCTAGTTCTTGTTAATGTGCAATATATAACCAGCTGATAACTTAATTAGAGTTCAAAGAAAACATTAAAATACAGCCCAAGTAAAAGAAAGTTTACCATCATTAATTTTTCAAACATTTCATACCATTCATGTCATAGAGGCATACATTTTTTACACCGAGGGAGGGAGTCCGACCACCGCAAAAGTTGTACAACTTTTTAACTAAGAAGTTCTTATAAGCTAGAAACTAATCCAAATTGGGCTAATTCACATGTTAACTTATTTCAATATAGTTTTAGGTCCGGTTTGAATTTATTTGAGCTTATATATCGGCATAAGAACTTGTGACACTATTTGAGAGAGTTTGTTGAAACAACTCATAAGATAGTGAAATACTCGATGATAGTGGTTGGTGGGGGAATGATGTCGAATATCAATAGAAAGTGTAACATTAGCTTATTAGGGTCCGTTATGAAACATCGATGTTGCCGATCTCCGATGAACCACACACCCTAGTTCTCAATTTTCTCTTTCAGTGTCTTAAAATTAGAATAGGTAAGAGGGACGGCCACGGGGTCTTGCTTGGGATCTTCAGACAAGAAGATAGGGTTCTTTCCTCTTATCTAGGATATTGGAAGTTCAATCTATTTAATTCAAAGATGGCGAAGGCAAAGGTGGAGTATCCTTCTAAGTCAATGGGTCTATGGTGATGAAGTAAGATGCTCTCTAATGATGCAAGATTATGATGTAATGGGTTGGCCATATTGGAAGAACTATCTATGGGGTATATTGATTTTGTTATCTGAAGGTATTAATGGGAGTTTTATTGAGTACTGTGAGAATTGGTGGAATATGACAGTAAGAATTCGACCCACAGTATGTTTATGAAATTGAAGGTGCGTATTAATGTGACACAACCATTAAAACAAGAGTGGCAGGTTCGTGCTAGTGGCGGTGATTGGACTCAAATTCTGTTCAAATACGAACGACTTGGTAACTTTTGTTATGCTTGTGGAATTCTCGGTCACACTGACCGTGCTTGTAAGATGTTGTATGACCAGGAACATGATGATGGCACGCGAGGATGGGGTGCAAGTCTGAAGCCCGAATCTCACATAAATGGTATTGCAGTAACAAACAAATGGTTGTGTGACACTGTTGGAGGATAGTCCAGTGGGGCGCGTAGCAAGTCTGTGCCTGAGGATTAAAACTTTTTTTTTTACCTTTATAGCGGGGCTTTTTTAGGCCCACAAATAAATAGATTTTAGAGTGGGCTTGGCCCCAAATATTTTGTTCAATTAGGGAGCTTTAATTTAGTGGGCTTGGTAAGGGCTTTTTTAAGTGGGCTTTAAAATTTGGGGCTCTATTGACACCTCTACTTTCAACCCTCTTGCTGTTTGCGCATGGTCTATGTATTCTGGTGGTAAAGAACTGGCTTTGGTGACTGATCATGTGGTGCGGTCTGCGGTCCTCACTTTGGAGGCCGCACCAACTGAGGAGGAAGATGTTGGTCCTGAACTCCGAAAGCGGAAAAGAAGTGCAAAAAATTCTGCTACTGATTGTAATGTTGACACTGTTATGTTTAGTGCTCCTATGAAGAAGCAAAGAGGCTATCTTCGGATTCATCAAAGATCGTATTTGGCACAAAATAAATAGTTGGAGTAGCAAGTGTCTATCCAAAGCCGGCAGAGAGGTTATGATCAAATCGGTATTACAATCTATCCCATATTACATTATAAGTGTCTTTTTACTGCCAAATAAATTAGTTTATGCAATTGAAAAAATGATAAATGCTTTTTAGTGGGGTAATGGTGGTATTGTGCGCCGAGGGCTACATTGGGTGTCATGGGAAAGGTTATCAGGTCATGTTCATAAGAATTTTGGAGGTATGGGATTTAAAGATTTGACATCTTTTAATATGGCTATACTAGGCAGACAGGGTTGGAGATTTCAAACTGATCTGAATAGTCTTGTTTCTTGTTTATTTAAAGCTAGATATTTTCCTACTTCTGACTTTATTGGTTCTAATATTGGGCATAATCCAAGCTATGTCTAGAGAAGTATTTTTAGTGCCAAAATTGTGGTGAAACAAGGTGCACGGTGGAGAATAGGTTCTGGTGTTCATATACCGTTTTTAGGTGCTCCTTGGCTTAAAGATGGTTTGTCATTATCCACAACTAATCCAGTTTTTGAGCCTTTGATGCAGGTAAAATTTAGTGAGTTTATCGACCAAGATTTGAAGATGTGGAAAGCGCCCCTTATTTGTAGTTGTTTGATGCGCGCACTGCCCAAGCTATTCTTGACACACCGCTTCAGCCACTTGTTACGGAAGATAAAATGATTTGGAAAGGGGAAAAAAGTGGTAAATATTCTGTTAAAAGTGCATATAAAATATGTGTGTCTGAAATTACTGATAACTCTCATATGCATGTACATGACCAGTGGAATCTTATTTGGAAATTAAAAGTGCCTCCTAAAATTAAGAATTTTCTTTGGCGTGTGTGTCGTGGTTGTTTTCCGACATGGGCTCATCTTAGCAGTAGAGGTGTTTCTTTTCCACTTGATTATGTTCAATGTAGTAACAATTATGAGGATAGTATCCATATTCTTATTGAATGTCCTAAAGTTGTTCAAGTATGGCGGGAAGCGAATTTATGGGACACAATTGACAAGCTGCTTCAGCAAGACTATGAGATTCATGCTCTCATATTTAATTTTTTGCAGAATTTTTCCACAAGGCATTGTGCACTTATGGCCACGATTATGTGGAGTCTTTGGAAGAGCCGGAACATGAAACTTTGGCAACAGTAGAATGAAACCCATGTACAGGTGCTTCAACGTGCAACTCATGTATTAGAAGAATGGAAGGCAACCCAAGATGTACGATCTTGCAACAACCAAAATCCCACACCACAGGTGCGCACCACAAGCCTAAAAGAAGATCGTTGGAAGAAGCCGGCACCTGGCAGGTATAAATGCAACATTGATGCATTCTTTTCCACTTTTCATAACAACGTTAGACTCGATATGTGTCTTAGGATGATGATGGTGCATTTGTTCTTGCAAGAACAGAATGGTTTGCCCCTCTTTGTGATGTAGAGCTGGGAGACGTGGTTGGTTTGCATACAACCTTGGATTGGATCTCTAATCAACAATTTGATAATGTCGATTTTGTACTTGATTGTAAAAAAGTTGTTTTTAGGTCGTTTTTAGGTCTTCGTCTTCAAATAACTTGCCTCGGTACTTTGGGAACAGAATTCCTCCCACTTGTAAGTCTTCTGAGGCCTCTTGAGTCTTTAATCTTGTCTCTTGAATCTTCTCAATTCTTCAGTTGTTCGTGATTTGCCGATTTGCATGATTTCTTCGTAGATTACTTCAAAACCCCCCTCAAATTGCTATATTTCAGGAAAATTAGAATTACAGATTCAAATATAGAAAACATTACAAAAGTCCCGAAATCATAGGCAATCGTTATACTACTCCTCCTTTTTGCTGATATTTCCTACTAAAATTAACTTAAAAACTTGCTAAGAATAACGTAACATGGCTTGTCATCAAGCAGCAAAGAGATTGATGGTTAAATTGGTATCATCACTAATTTAGCGTCAATGTTGAGAAATGTTGAAATTGACTTGAAATTTGATGGATGAAGAATATTGTTGCTAAAAATATAAAAGACTTGTTTCAAATATATTATGTGCTTCTAGAAGGTTGTTGCTGAAAATATATTTATGGACAATAAATATATTTTTGTACCGTATGAAGGAAGATTTGATGCAAATATTTTTTTAAAGGGAATATTTGATGCAAATATATTTTGCGCTGAAGGAGGAAAAAAAAAAAAAAAAGAAACGTATCTTCAACGTGATATCCATTCCAAATTTATGAGTTTGATTTCTCTATAAATACAGATCTTATATCAGGTGAAATATGATGAGAGAGAGTAGAAAAACAGGGTTTAGAAACAAATAACAAACAACTGTTTATAGAGATTTCTCTTGGCAACAAACACTAGGGTTGGGATTGTTTTGATTCACCTTGAACAAAATACTATTAGAATATAGTCTCTTGGTCACGGGAAAAGATTCTAGACTTTGGTATAATTAGGTTTAAAAACTAATTTTTGTAACCCTTTCATATCTCTTTTGTAAAGTTACTCATCATTATAGTGGAACAGAGAGCTGCTCTCTCCCCCAGACTAGGTTAATTTGGACCGAATTAGGTAAACAAATTTTTTTGTGTTCTCTCTCTCTCTGTCCTTTGTTGTTCTATCTTTTGCTTGTGTTTATAACTGTCACCCACATTTTCTTGGTTGTGTGATTAATTTTCTCCACGCATCAAGTATTTTATTGGTGTGATTTTTAACGAATTCACAACACTCTTGAATGTAAGGGTAAACTATCCTCCACTATAAACGCTTTGAAATGACTTCCTAACACTAAAACAAAATTAAAGCATAAAAGGAAAGGTTGTAAATGTAAATGCAAAAGAATAAAATTTTATAAGATAAACTTGAGGATTAATAACAGGATAAGAAATGAAATTGATTAGTCAGAAAATCCCAGCTTAACATAAAATAAAAATGCAGGAAAATAAACTGATAGGTTGCCTCTTATTCAACGCTTGTTTAACGTCTTAGTCCTGACGATCAATAGGTTGCCTTTTATTTAGCGCTTCTTTTACATCTTGAGTCGGACGGTTCCCATGGGTTTCCTCCTATGCAACACTTCATTTAACATCTATTGGCTCGACGCCACTATCTTGTTAGGGTGGCTTGAAAGAACACATCTTCCTTCCTCTATCTCTTGTTAGGAAGGAATTCAATGAATTTGGCATGAAGAAGTGTTCCGCTGCTCCTATATGTGAACCTTTAGAATATGTTCTCATCCTTCTCAAGGAACACTGTGATTCTTGTAGCAAGCGAGTCTTCTTTTGAGTTTCTGATGTCACAAAGTTTGATGAAGACTTCTCTTCTTGCACCATTACATCATTCACCACTCCATCTGAATTTTTATTGATCCATTTGCAAGTGTTAGAGTTACAGTTGATGGTTGTACTTGAATTTTTTTGAGCTTTCCTACCCCCATGTTGGAATCGAGTTAGTTCCTTCACCTATACTACACCGAGCTTCTTTTATGGATAACTTTCCAATAGAATTGAAACTTCATGGGTCCTTATTTAGAGGCAAATGTCCTTGAAATATTGCCTTACAACTTCCAGTTAATATATTAAGGTCTTATCTCTTTAACTTCTGGGGATATGACAACTTAATATAGGATGGGATCCTGTGAAGATTCTCACTTTGTTCAAGGATTTCCCATTTATTCATTCTTAAAATGGAAGCTTTATCAAGAAAAGGCTCGAACTTTGGGGTATTTTGCCTCTCTTTGACCTGGATTTGCAATGTTTGTTGCACACCTAGCCCTTCTTCCTTCTTAATATGGGTAGCTTCACTGTCAATGGCAAACTGAGAGTTCGAAGATGATGCACTAGGGTTTGTTTCCTGTGAAATTTCACATTGTAAAACCTTAGCTTTCCTATCAATAATCTCTTGAACCTCAACAAGTTTCTCTGAAATAGCATTTATCCAAGAAAGTTGTTCCTCACCTGATTTCCTGACAGTTTTAGCGTATTGATCAAGGTGCCACTGAGTCTCAAATAAAACTGCTAAAAAGGCTTCAGCCGTCCAGGCGAGTCTTTCTTTCTCGTACTCCTACAAGGGATCAAATTCAAGACATTCCAAATGGTAGATATTGTTGTAATGATTGAACTGATCTGTTGCAAAATCGTCCATGATTCCTTCCCTTAAACAAGCATAAACAAAATACCCAAGTAGCATTGTTATATGATTAACTATAAATAATAATAATTATTGTTATAATTATTATTATTATTATTATTACTATACCATTTTTTTTTGAATTTTTGAAACAAATAAAAATAAGAGATAAGATATAAAAAAAATATACGAATAAGTAATTTAAATTGCTTAGTCGAAAATATCAACAATCCGTGGGAACGACGCCAAAAACTTGATTGTCGGATCAAGACAGTGTACCAAATTGTTTACGAAGTAATAAAGTGATAAGTAGAGTATTGTATCCACAAAGATTGTTGTTTTGTCCGAACAATTTGCATTATTAATTTTTAGTTGACAATATAAAATAAAAGAGTAAAGGGTTAAAGATTGCAATTTTTATCTGTTTCCAACAGGAAAAGTTGCCTGTTTTAGTTTCAGAAAAGTAAGCAGCAGTTAAGACTCTTTGAATTCCCCCTATTTATTTTGTTGGATTTAAATAATATTCATGTCACGTTTAATTATCTTAAGTAGACTATACAAGTGATGAGGTCGTTGGGACATTCTAACTTAGTTGGTTGTCAAGTTGCACCTATTGATCGCACGGTGATCCTTACATACGGGGTCTATACTATCGCGGTTGATCTAGGTCTATCCCTCCGATGCCTAACTGCACTTGCTAATCGCACAATGATCCTTACGTGTGGGATCTTGCTAATTCAAAGGTAATTGAAACATAAACTTATATTGGTGTTCCCAGGTTTCCAAAGACAATGAAGGCCAATGTTCACGAAGGTCTTCCCATCTTTGAATCTTATGACACTCATAACACACTCTCCTTCTCCCCTGGGTAGTTCTACAAACAGGCAGCTCTATCAGCGTCTACCTTACCAGGAGGTCGAGGACGATGGTCTTACTGCAACGACAACAGCAGCAACGTAATTCACTCTTTCAACTATCACCTTCTACTGGTTTTAAGTTTCAGAATTCTATGCCGGTGCTACAACCTTCGCCGTTTCCAAATTCTCAATTGACTACTCAAATGACTAATGTTGCTCCAGTTCCATTCTCACTAGAGGATCGTGATATTCAAGTATTATTTTTTACTACATTGTTCAAATTTATTTTAATATTAATTTTAATTATGTTGATTAATTTGTTTGTTATTTATGTTTTTCTAATCAGGTGATTCTTGATTCTTATAAGGAAGATCTTGGAAACCCCAAATATGCTTTTAAGGTTTTCTTCCTCTCTGTCTTCTTCATTTCAAAATTATTTGGAATTATTGGGTGATGGTTATAGGGTTCAAACCTAATTAAGCTATTTGTCCAAACAGAACATGATTTATCATAAGTTGTTTCCATAAGTTGTCCTGAATTGTCTCACAAGTGTTTATGCCAGTAGGTAAATTTAAATAAGCCAATTCAAACAAACCTTTAGGCTCTATTTGATAAAAAAATAGCATATAGCTTATAAGTTAACTTATATCTCATTGGATGTATCTCTGAAGCAAAGTTTGAACACGCAAGGCAGTTTCAATTGATTAGCAACTAATTTTCTATGTAATATGTTCAAAATATACATGTAAGAGTAATTTTAATAGATGTATGTTTCAATTGTAGGTAAATGCCCAAAACAACTTAAAGAATTTTGAGTGAACTTATCATATATTATTTCTATTTTTACAACAGTTTGGTTAAGTGAACTTATTCAAAGTAAGGGATGTCAATGTGTTCGATTTTTGTTGTTGTTTGGTGATGATTGTGTTGATGCCTGACCATGAATCTTGGTTCAAGATGAGACATGTCTAAGTTTTTAGCTTAAAAGCACTGAGGCTGATTTGTAAGAGTCTTGTGCCAAATTATTTAGGATAAAAGATATTACTGCCACATGTTTTCTCGAACAATTGACGTAAAGCTTTGAAGTTTCATATAGAGTGAACTTAAATTTTCACCTATTGTTTGTAATCATCTATATCTTAACTGCTTAAAACTAGATACTTGATTTATTTTTTATAGATACTAGATAACTATTTTAATTATGAGATGCAGGTTACATTTTCAATTTAGGGGTTGAAATAAGAGTAAATACATATGTTTAATTTAATTTTTGGTTATTTGTAATCGGATTATTTGATCCACAAATGTTCGTTTTGTTTACCTACCTACATGCAGGAAGAATTCACGAAGCAAGTACCTGATTATGATGGGAGTTCATATAATTTTTTGCTTTGATTTTGTTGCTGCCACATGTGAAGAATTATTCTTGATGCAACAACCAAATGAGAATAGAGGCACTTCACTTAATTAGTTTATTAAGGTGGTGGACCAATCAAAGATATATAATTGATTAGTAATGAAGATTTTTATGTCAATATGGGCTTGATGCATAGTCTGAGCATATCTTATGCATTGGTTATTGTTAATCATACAATTTTGCTTATTTATAATCTATTTATTTCCTTCCATCCTTACTACAAGTGCATGATTATTGTGGGAGTTCATATAATTTTCTGCACTGATTTTGCTGCTGCCACGTGTGATGAATTCTTCTTGATGCAACAACCGAATGAGAATAGAGGTGATGCACATAATTAGTTTATTAAGGTGGAGATATATATATATATATATATATATATATATATATGATTAGTATTGTGGTTGTAGTTGAAATGACTATTTTTATGTCAATATGAGCTATATGCATAATCTTAGCATATCTTATGCATTGGTTATTGCTAATCTTACAATTCTGTTTATTTATAATCTATTTACGTCATTCCATCCTTGCATCAATAGGAGTGAACTCTGTTGGATGTGTGGATTTCAATAAAGCTTGCTATGTGTTAGGATATTGATGTTGGATCTTTAAAATTGATGGTAATTTGAACGACTTAGATGACACTTGATCACTAGAACTTTTAGTGTAGTTTTGTCTGCTTATTTGTTGTTGTTATATTGTATTGGTTGAAGTTATTGGTCATGGCATTTTATTTGCAAAAATGACTAGAGTAGATTATAGCATTACTCCTCTTTTCCTCTTTAACTTTTTAAGCATGTGTACTATCTACAAATTTTTTCTTTTTAGATATTCTAAATCAACCTTCTACATTACTCTTCAACTTTAACGCAATTTTGCTTTATATTATTAACATTGTAAGTTTTTTTTTTTGTGTTTTTTTGGTAGTTATTTTTTGGTTGCTGCTTGGTGTTAAGTGTAAAAGAGAAGAAATTATTACGCTATGTTATTTGCATTAAAAGAATGATTTGGTACTTTAAATTTGTGTTTGAGATATTGTTATTAAATCTATCAGAATGATTTACATCAAATTTTTATATTCCTTCTCTTGATGTATTATCTTTAAGTTATTGAAATTTCATTGGGTTTCTTATCCTTTATGCTTACTTTCATTTATCTATAATTTGGGCACTTCAAAGAAATTATAGTTAGATCTTTATTAATCTATGAACCTTTGTTAACATAAATCTAACGGGTGGCTACATAGCTTGGTGTTTATAGAAAATCTTTTATACTATAGAGAATAATATTGCTAACTCATTTGATGATGGGGAAACATTAGGAGGTAATCTTTTACACTATTGAGAATAATGTTGCTAACTCTTTACATGCTTTAAATATTTATATGAGAATCATTTGGTCTTCGAAGGTCAAATTAGTTGGTCAAATATTAATAATCATTCCAAATCTCATAGTTATAACATTTATTAAATGAGAGGTCAAACTCTCTTTTTGGTTTACAAACATCGGCAAGTTTAACTTTCAACTTTTATGAAGTAAGCATTCATATATCTCTACTATTTGCATTTGAATAAAAGTTTATTTGTGATATTTTTTTCTTTGTTGTAGAACAATCTTGCATTCTAGAAATTAACTTCTATTTGAGGTACCATTTGTATGCTTATTATTCATTCATATTCATGGTATTATATATTATTTACATTGCATCAGCAACTTAAATTTGAAAGGCCTATCTATTCCCTAATTCTAGGTTGTATTGATGTGTCTAAGCCATCTCGACAAAATGTCTACCTACTTCAATTGTACATAATGAATTAAAATAATAGTATCTTAATTGATATGTGGACGCATGTGAAAGGGTTGTATGATGTTTATTTTAGTTTGATATGCCTTCATATAGTTTATATTGAACTTAAAGTTTAGTTTCTATTGTTTTTTCTTTGTTGAAGGAATTCATGTTACCTTTTAGACATGTCAAATTGAGTAGCTTGGATGATCTATGATTGATAAAGATGGTAATTTCATCAATACCACATCAAATGTGGTATATAAAGAAGTTCTCCGTAATGTGTAGTTTGTTCAACGTGTATGGTGAAAATTGTTTTGCTTTTTTTGCTGACATGCTGCTTTGCCATGGATATAGGTAAATGCGAAACTGAAATACAACAAACTGTTATATAATATAGTCGTACTGTGATGTGCAGGTGAATTCAGTTTATGTATAGTCATGGAAATTGAACTAACGTTAAATGGGCATAGGTAAATGCTAAACTCAAATTTAATAGAAATTTTGGCAGTATATTCATACTAGGTTGTTAATGATTAAAATGGTTGTACCGTATTTCTGCAGCTGTATTTAGTGTTTATGTTATATTTCGTAGAAAAACCAGGTGGCATTGCAGAAACGTTGACGACGATTTAATCCTGCTAGATCGTTTGGTGGCTTGAAAGGAATAATGTTTCTAGGTATGTTCGAGTTTAAGATGCATAATTCATCAACCTGCCATTTAACATGTTTATTTATATATGTTAACAAAAAGAGCACTAATACTGAAACTGTCTATTATTTTTAATATGAAAACAGGTTAAAAGGGAACCAAGTCAGCTGTTTTGATAAGAATGTAGTTTCAGCACCCATCCTTCAGTACATTTGAAATTCCAAGTCTATGGAGTGTCATTGTTAATGGAAGTATTCTACATAATGCAAAAGGGCACATGTTTAGCATTTTGAATTGCGTATTGAGTTATTGTATTTCCTTAAGCTACTTTATTTAAAAGTTGTATATCCAATATCGTTGCGTCGTGAGTGTACTTTTATCAAACTCGATATTAACTTAATCATGTTCTGCTATCAAATAACTTTAGTTTAATTTGTGGTTTATATTTCGTCAAGTTACGTTTTTTACTATATATGACCCGTTCGGCAACACGGGTGGACGATATAGTATACTTAACGCATGAAGGGAAATTAGGGTTAGAACATTTCATTCTCATAGCAAAGGGGGGCTAGAGAGAGAAAGTGGGAAGATAGAGAGAAGAAGAGAAGAGGGAGAACTTGGAGAGGAGGAAAGCTAGAGTTTGTTAGCCAAAGGAGAGAGTGAAGCCATAACTAGTGGAATTGAAGTTTTGAGGTAATGGGGGATAGAACTATTTCATCTAATAAGCTATAATCTCATCTTTTTGCTTATGGGCCATAAATGCTTTTGTGTGAATTATGATTTTTGTGATTTTTAATGTTGCATTTCGTGCTCCTAATTGATGAGTAATTATGGGTATGTTAAATTTCATGCAATTGATGTGTTTCTGTGTTCAAGTTCATTTTTTATGTTTGAAATAAGTTGTTTAGGTGATTTTTGCTCAATTAAGTGTAAACCATGAATTTGTGAGTGAATATTGTTCAAACATGTCTAAATTCACTTGATAAATGATTATATATGTTTGTATGTTGTTGGGGTTTGAATTGTTGTTGTTGTTTAAGAAGTTTGAATGAAATTATGAAAATATGAGTTTTTGTTGAAAAATGAATTTGATGTTGATTGTGTGATGAAATGAGGTTATGAATTCATGTTTGTAAGTGTTTTGTTTGCATTTTGATGTATGTGAACTAATAACAAAGTTTATGAAACGAATTTGGGTCAAAGAGGATCAAAATCGGGGTTTTTATGAAAATTTTGAGTGAGTTCCCAAGAGGAACCCAAAAATCTGGGTTCTTGTACTGGTGTAGCTCACCTGGTGAGCTGTAGCTAGCCATGGCGAGTTGCCCAAGACAGAACCCATGATTTTGGGTGTCTCGGGCAGTTGGGGGTCGTTTCAGACACCCCTAAGTATCTCTTTTCATGTGTTTGATTGTTGTTTTAACGTATAAACTTACTGGAACATCAATTGGATTGGATTAAAATGGTTTTGATTAATCGAATTGAAACTTAGTTGAAAAATGTCAAGAACAAAGAATTTTCTAAAACCCGTTTTTCTCAAGTAAAATGATGGAGATATGATTTGTTTCTATAACAATGAACTTAGAATGAATATGCAAGGAGTATGTAGGCTTAGAACTTGGTTCTACCTTGAAAATGGATTACTTTTAAAAATGAGAAAATGAGACGAACTTAGTGAATTTTCAGAATTGAACTATGAAGTGGATATGTATGAACTACTGTGATGATATGTGATATATGAACATGCTTTGTTGATGTGATTGAGCATGAATGCCTTGTTTTCGGTGAATTATTTAGAAAAGAATGGTTTTTGTGAAAATCTACGAACTTTGTCAAAAGGAGTTTTCTTGATCAGATATCTTGCAAATGATTTTAGAAATATGATAACATGATAAAGTAAGAATGAAATGATCACTAGTGCAAATCAGGGATACAAGACTTGTTTTTTAGAGATTTAAAATCTGTTTTTGAAACGGGGTTATATCAGCGGGTGTTGTAAGTTTGACATATGACACCTGTTTTTTAGCGGGTATAAAAATTGTTTACCATAACTGTTTTGTAAAAAAAACAGGTGTGATATGAGTATTTATCACACCTTTTTTACATAAAAACATGTGTGAAAACAAGCATGTAACACCTTTTTATTAGTAGAAAACAGGTGTGAAATATGACTTCTTATATATAAAAAAAATTACATTATGGCAGTAATAATTGCTAGTTTTTCAAAAAAATTAATTGGTTAACTGATGCAAATTAAATACACAATTAACATCTCAATAGCCCAAATATAATATAAAATATAAAACTAATGGTACAACCAATTCAAAATAAAATTACTATCAAATACAACCATTCAGGACATTTTTTTTTTTTTTAAGAATCTCATTGAAGACAATATTACAATAAAATACAACCAGTCAGGACACAAACATAAATCAAAATTTACTCCATATAATCCTCATTAACTTATAACCTATAGAATATCAACTCCTCCAACACTAAATCCACTATCCACAAGTTCCTCCCATACATAACTATACATAACTAGTAACATTATATAAGCCAACGCTTATTGCCCTTACCCATGACACAACCCCATGCTTCACATCCCACAATCAAAACCTCCCGTCCATTCCGCATGCCAAAGGCCTCGATGACCAATGACCCAATTCATACTTGAAGCTTGTGTATTTTGTACTTAATCATTTCCAATGTAATCAAACTGAAAACACAAAATTAAACAAAACAAAGCACATAACAGCAAAAATAAGGAATGATACTG